>Ga0100394_1005527_pt1 | contig 10250 bp, 4 predicted proteins | sample CryGeymeta201518_FD_81549 | JGI IMG/M metagenome (GOLD analysis project Ga0100394, IMG submission 81549) | Groundwater microbial communities from Crystal Geyser aquifers in Utah, USA - Crystal Geyser metaG 2015-18 | ecosystem: Environmental > Aquatic > Deep subsurface > Groundwater | place: USA... | reverse complement strand
CACTGGAGGGTGCGGCACCTGTTGAAGACTGGGAAGTGGTGCGAGACGACCCCACAGATCAACCACAATCAGAGCTAGTTCCACAGCATCCTACAGACAATGGCCAACCCTCGGCTGCTAGCCATCATTCGGGAGATCTAGGTTCCCTTTTGATCCAGAAAAGTGCATCAGGTAGCTATGCTGCAGCAGGTCGCCCAAGAGACTGGGCTCCAAACGAAATGGACGACCGAGACATGCACGAGCTGCCTTTAAAAAAGAGGCGTATACAGCATTTGTCAAAACAGCAGGAACAGCCACAGCAGCATCGCTACCAGCAAGGCACTGGATCCTTTGAAGATATGGCTGATGAAATTGAAATTATCGAAGTCGATGGCGCCTACGATGACGAAGAAATAGATCTCTCGGGGATACCCTTGGAGCTTGTGGAGATTGGAGATTTTAGAGAGAATCAGCAAGCGCATCCTAACCTTAACTCCAGCTATGAAAGCCACCCACGACCAAATGGCGTTTTCCATCTTCAGGAGGAGCAGTACCATCACCAACGGCTATATCGTCATCAGTATCAGGACTTTCAGGATGATATGCCTGCTCTTCAAGTTGCCCGCCCAATGCGCACCAGTGTGCGAGCACCTGTGAGACGAGTGACCCCTGAAAAGCATCATCAAATGCGCATGCAGCAGCAAGTGCGCATGCAACACCAGATGTGCATGCAGCACCAAATGTGTGCGCAGCACCAAACTCTAGGCTCCCATACTGAGGAGTACATGGTGCAAAAAATGGCAGCGCCTCAGTTTCTCCGTCAAGTAATGCATCCCGCGGGCCGTCATTGCCGACCAGAACAACCTGGTCAGAGGCCCGGACCACCTCGTGCTAGTTCTCATGTTCATGTTCACGCGCAGTCAACTGTGCAAAGCGACAATGAACCTCCACACAATGAAGGTTTCATTTATTTTACGGGAATGCTACGCCCTACACACGGCAGTCCGCACGGGCGCCCGTATCATAATAGGGTTCCTCAGAAATATCCTGTTTCCCCTCATCCAAGAATGTTTGAAGACGAAAATATTGTGTTCACGAATCCTGCAAGTCTACCTGCCCACTGCATTCGCAAAACATTTCATATGCCGGATCAGATGAAAAAAGAATGCGGAGGCGAAGTGGTTCATGAGATGGCGGAGGGGTCTTACTTTGCGAACTCGTTCTATGGAGGTCAAGTGGTTCCCGTGCAAGGTGAATTTGCTCAGCAAAGTATGATGCCAAGTTTGCCCCCCTTGGAGCTTTCAAATTCTGAATTTTCCATAGAGTTGCCTGAAAATGACAACCGAGAGAATTACTCGAAGCCGGCCGACGGAGAACAGGAGCTCGACGGAGAAGAGGAGCTATTGGAACCACTTGATGAAAACGGCAAGGTGCCGCATTTTAGCCGGCGCCGCCACATTCCTCTGGCCACTGACGAAGATGTCAACTGGCTGTCAGAATTCCAAACTTACTGCAGAGCGGAATTCTTGGATATCTTTTGGGCGACAGCGGAAGATGTGGAGAATAGAAACACGAGTCGGAAGGTAACTCTGAAGCAAATGGGAATCCGGTGCCGATTCTGCGCTCACCTTGAACACAATCTTAGGGCAAGACGAGCTTCAGCTTTCCCGTCCTCCACTTCTCAGATCTACCAGTCCTTTAACATGATGATTCGTGACCACTATCCGAATTGCCAAGAGGTGCCATCGGTGAAGATGGAAGTATTTCACAAGTTGAAGTCCAGAAACAACCAAGGAGCTGCTGACTCGAAGAAGTATTGGAGACATGCTGCAGAGAAGATAGGTATTACTTGCTGTCATCCTGGTATCTACATGGATGAAACAACCAGGGAGGCAGCTCTTGCTATACTACCTTTCTCTGTCACTAGGGAAACTCTTGAAGCACTTCACCATCCTGTGGTATATTTGGTGGATCAAGAAGACAAAGAAGTAATCTCACCTTTCCTTTTTGCACTCATGTCCTGCATCCAACGAGTTTTTCTCTTGGAAGTGGAGTGCAGAAGCACAAGAAAGAATCTGAAGGCCGGTCTTCCAGGCTTTGGCTGCCGCTTCTGTTACCAGGCCGCTAGAATGGGTTTCAGCCGCATCTTTCCAACGAAGAGAAAGGGTCTTCCAGACAAGGTAAAAAACATGAATGAGCATTTGAAACGCTGCAGCTTATGCCCCAAAGAGATCAAGGATCTCTTGAGGGAAAATCAACATAAAAAGAAAAAGTCTGTTGCATCATCAGAAAGGCTTTTCTTTGATCGTATTTGGAAGAAATTGAATGACTTTGAGTAGTAGTAGCTTTTCACTCATACTGCACCACATATGGATGCATTTGATTCAGAAAAAAATACAAGGTTTATATAATCTACGCATCAAAGTTTTTCCTATTTTTTTGTTGCCGGTGCACCATTTTATGATTGCTTAATTCATAATTGATGGATGTGTGCAGACTCTTCTTTCTGAAGCCCCTTTGCAGCCTGATCTGCACAGCCCGCTGAGAAAAATTGGTTAGGCATTGGCAAAGCACGCCCGCTCGCTGAGTTACTGCCTCTCTAACAACAGCGCAGCGAGAACCTCAAAGTGTCTAGCATTCTCTTATTCTCGTACTTGTTCAAAGCAGCGCAGGGTGCTTAAAAAGGGTCAAGTAAAAGCTTGGTGAAAATATAATGATATTATTATCACCGTTTGCATCGTTTTTAAAAATATATTTGGTTTGAAATTCCTTCTTCTTGAATCATATAAACAATAGGTCTACTAATTGCAGAAAGTTGTTGTAGTGAAGAACTTGTTTTGGGCGAATATACGCGTTCAACTTTTTCAAAGCAGATGGAAATTTAATTGCATTTGTCGTTATGTAAAAATATGAACAAGCAAATGGCAAGATTTAATGCACAAAAATGCAAGTTACAGAAGAAATCAATAAAAGGTCGTTGGCATATTCATTGGCTTTATTATTATAATATTGTTTGAGAACCAAAGCAATCTTTGGTAAGACGAGTCAAAACGGCTACTAAGAACAAGTGTTATCTGCACTTTGGATGAAGACGGTGGACCAAGTCTCCATAAGAACAGTCTCAGGGAGAGCAAACTGATTTATATTTCTCCTTCAAAGTGGCAAAGAAGCTTTAAAATCAGCAAGCAGGTAAGAAGCGTGCAGAGCATTATTCGGAAAACTAAGAAAGTGAACTCTTTTTGGGCTTTGCATCAAGCACCAGCGCCACCAGTCAAGTTCTTTATTTTTGTTATCTCGCTGACCTTCATAAACTGTCCCAACTCATAAAATAGTTTTCTGAGCCGCTTATCAGCAGAGTAGCGTCGCATTTGCCACACCAGTGCTTATTTTCAACTTCTTTCGTCGATTTGTTTCAATTTTAATTGCCATTAATGTCTCCTTGCTACCCTCAGAGGCGGGGCTCGTTTAAAGTAAATTGATTAAACAATCGTAATGAAATCTCTATTTTTAAAGTTGCTGCAAATATGCTTTCCATGCGAATTTCGTTAGATTTCATTTGCTAGCATGCCTTCTTTGCTACGAATCCTTTGTTTCCTGCTTGCTTGCCGCCTCAACAAATACCTTCCTTCCGATGCTTTTATAGAGTTTGCCCGAGACGAGAGTGCATTAATACGAATTACAGTAAAAATTGAGCAGCAATGCGATAATCTTCTTATAACTACGATGCTTTTATCGGAGAGCTTCTTTAGACCTGCCTGTGAGATTTGCCGTCAATTTGATAAAAATGAAGCTGACAAAATGGGGGAAAAGTAAGAATTCTAATTTTTTAGCGATACCCAAAAACAAGTGCGAATAGTTTGTTTGAAATAAATTGTCTCTTTGTGTGAGGAATAGCATATTCAGTAATAGTATTTTGGTGACAATGCCCTGAGATGAGCATATTTTTATTGGTACCTGGAAGTATTATACTCGCTTTTGTTTCATTGGTAAACCAAAAAGGTATTTAACGAGAAATTGCTTAATAGAGTGTTGCAACAACTTAGGGGGTAGGTATTTCAATCAATCGAGCCGTTATGAAGAAATTTATGGAGAAAATTAAGTTCAATTTAGATGATGAGTATATGACAATTTTTCAAAGATTGACGTCGCTGTAGCGTTTGACCAAGCGGGTGCATCAACACAAAACCTGATGCTAAGGGAGCGTAAAATTGCGGATTTATTATTGTAAGAGCGCTTTGTTAAACAGCAGATCTGCTTTCACCAATCCCAAGAATTTAAAAATACCTGACATGATTGAAAAATCTCAGGTTTGGTGAGAACATATCTCAAAAAATCATCGTGCCTTTAACGAATGAAGGGAGCGTCTCTATTTTTGAATGAATTTAAGGAGTTGCATAACTCAGCCGTAGTTTCTTCTCTAGCAACTGCATCTTCTTCATCTTCTCTGACTTCTTGCAATGCAAACCTCACTTGAAAGGCAAATAATACAGCACTTATTTGCATTCTCTTCCGGGCTTGCAATCTCTTTGTAGGTGTTTGCTTCATCTCTTTTCTTGAACGGTCAGCCTTGCCACCAGCAAAGGAAAACGGAGTTTAAAAAATAAGTCATATCATATGGCAGAAAATCAATGTTACTTTAGCTGCTTATGGCCAGGCCAGCGAGAGCCTTCGGTAAATCTCCACGAACACTACTACTGTGTCGCCTATCCATATCCCTACATGCCATTTTCTCATCCAAAAAGCAATTCTGCCATGGCAAAGCAGGAAAAGTGTAGCTTCGCCTACTTTGTAAGACGTTAGCTTGGATTTCAAAATCATGAGTTGCTTCATTTTCCAGCTAGCGTAGTACAGGCGAGAGATGGGATGATTTCGCTTAGTGGCAATGGAAAAAGGGGTGATGATGAATAGCCAGGTCAACCAGATCTCCGCTTCCTAGCAGGAAAAGATCGGCAGCATGCCTATTCTACTCAAAAAATGTTTCCTTCGCGACTAGCACAACCTAGATGATGGGTTATCGCTCTCTCATGATGTTTTCAGTTAATCCACTGCTGACCTCATTTTATCATTCTCTCGCTAGTTTGGACAACCTTTCATCCAGTCATTTGCATTCACTGCAGATGCAGCTGACAATTTTTTGCATGTGGTGCAAAACCGACGACTTCGCAGGTTTTCTTGCAACCCTGTCCTCACCATTAATGATCACGGAACAGAACGGTCAGAAAATTGCAAATTCCCTTCATCTAAACCCCCGTCCCGCAGCTGTTGTAAAGCGCAATTTCTGTCTCCTTTTTATGCGCATTCGGAAAATACTTTGCTTTTTGGCTGGTTCTGGTAGATCTGACGGCAATACAAATAGGCCATACTAAATGAGCCCAGCAGCAACTCCTGTGCTGCACTGGTGCGTGTTGGACGTTCATTGTTCCAGTATGCGAGCATCCAATCAACAAAAGAACGTGAACCCTGAACAATCTACTTTACCAACTCGTATTCTCCAAAGATAAATATCATTAAATATTCAACTACGGAACTTTTAAAATTATTGGGGTTTTCACGCCTTTTCAAGGTGGACTCTTTACAGATCTTCTAGTAAAACTACTTAAATCATTGTCGCTCAGTCGCTTCATCTTAAAACATCTAATCCGAATCGCTGTCATCACTATCGTCGCTGTCACTTTCTGCTGCAGGTTTCTTTGCAGGTGCTGCTTTAGTAGCTGCGGCAGCAGCTCCCTTCTTTCCGGATACATCCAGGGCAGCACGCTCACTCTTAGCTTCAGCCTCGCACTCAAGAGCCATAATTACAACATCCTCAGTGAGCTGAGCATCTCGGCACTTGTCTTGGATAGTACCGACAATCTGGGCCATAGTCTTCTGGTAAGCCAGACGAGCCTCTGCCTCTGCAAGATAGTATGATTGCCGAGTCTTCAAGTCCTCCTTTAGCTTTTCAAGCTGCTGCTTGTAGGCTTCAACATTCTTGATAAGCTTAGCATTTGTAGCGTTCAGTTGCTTTGCGTGGTCGTTCAAGGCTGTGAACGATGCACTGGCAGATGCATTGGCCTCCATAAGTCTAGCATTGTTCTCCTTGAGTGACTTGAAATCTTTGCGCATAGAGTCATTTTGATTTCGAAGTTTCATGTTCTCCTTACGCAAATACTCAATAATCTTTCCAGACTCGTCAATAAGAGTTTGCTGCTGAGCTGACTTCTTCTTTTTCTCTTTATCGTTCTTCTTTTCGGCTTCGACCATTTCTTTGTAAGCTTCAATCTCCTTTTCGGCCGCTTCACGAGCTTCTTCAACTTCTTTCATTCGTCGCATTTCAGCCTCGCGGACCTTCTCTTCTAAATCCTTGACTTCGTTCTTGAGACGCTCTTTCTCTCTCTTTTCTTTGAGCTTAGCTTGGAACTTGGGGCGAACAATGAAACCACGGGCAACAGCTTGCAGCCTGATCGCGGCCTTCATCTGCTTCTTTTTCTTCTTAGAAGCCATCTTCTTCTTCTTCTGGAGCCTCTTGCATTCTTTGCGTGCAACTAGACAACGGAACCACTGCTGAAGCTTAATGGCATTTGGTGCCTTGCTTTTCATTCGTAATCCTCCCAGTTGCTTTCGAATAAAGTAAGCACGGGTGAGCTTTTGGATGGGTAGAGCCCACTTACTCAGGTGGCGAGCACGTTCATTCTCCAAAAATTCCAAAGCTCCGGCACGGAAATAGATTTTGCTCTTTCCAATGACGTAAGCCTTCTTGCCATCTTCCTCGCGCGGCTTTAAGACTTCATCAAGAAGGCCAACAAGTGCAATCTTCGGATCGGGATCTTGCTTCTTGGTTCCGTTATCCATCATCTTGAATCGCTCCAAAGCACTAACATGATCAAGTTTATTCGGAAAAGCGGAACGAGAAATTGTAACAGCCGCAACAACACCAGCACAACGGAGCTGGTCAATAGTCGTCAAGTGCTGCATCTTCAAAGCTTTCTTGAACTGATTGGGTTTTAAACAACGGATATATCGACTGTTGGTCAAAGCCAGACCACTCATCAAGGAGTTCAATTGCGTCTTGAACTTGGTCCAGACAGTGTCCGACACGAGGTTACTTTTCCCGCGTTTTGGTGGCCCCTTGCCAGCAGGAGCGGGAGCTTCAGAAGCGGGAGCTTCCGTCTTGCTCATGGAATCATTTTCCAAATGCTTCGCAATGATTTCGTTGCTTGCCATAAGCGCGGCAGTCTTCAAATCAATTGGTAGAGTATCAGTGTTACGCGAAACAAACCCATCAGCGTTGTAGATGACCTTGCCGGCATAGTGGTGGATTCCAAATTCCATTGGCCCCATTCTCATTTCGGCAATGAGACACTTGGACTTCTTGTTTCCAGAGATAGCCTTCGACACGAAAGCACCATCATTGCCGCTGGGACGAACACACTCCTCGTTCAGCATGGCGAGAAGCCCTCCACGAGCTTCAATTAAATCCAAAACATCGGAGTTATCATCATACTTGATGTCATCTAGATCAATGCCTTCGTATTTGTACTCCTCCTGGACAGACTGGAAGATATCCTTTGTAAATTTTTGCTGGAGCTTCTCATTGCAGTAGTTGATACAAAGCTGCTCAAAGCCATTGACAGGGAAAGATTCAAATCCAAAAATATCCAGAAGACCAATGATACCAAAATCACTTTGGCCCCCTCCTTCGTAATTTTCTTCGGCAGATGTAGCCGAGTTGACCTCTCGTACCAACCACAAGAAGGTTCTGGCATAGATTTCCTTGGCGAAAGCATCACAGCCTTCTTTGGCAAGACTTGTTTTCAAAGGCACCTTGTACTCCTCGCCGCGTGTCTTCATTGTACGTTCGGTAAACGCGAGCTCCATCGTATCGGGGGGGATACCGACAAGTTCACTCAATTGCGCACAGATGTCCTTGGTCTTGACACGAGACTTCTCATCGTCGTTTGGATCGGGCTCGAAAACAAGGTTGCCAAGAATCATGACAGAAATAATGGCATTAAACATGGTGGCAAGCTTTCCGTTTTCTTTTGAAATATCCACAAGTTTAAGCGCCTTCAGAGTTTCTTGGAAGTTCTCGGCGTCCGACATACCGTCAATCTTACGGACATGGTTCAATTTGCCGATAAATTTGTAATCTTCGCACGCAGACCCCGCCAGCTTTGGGTATAGATCTTTCTTGACGTCATCTGGGGAGTTCAGGATTTGGTAGAAGATATGATAGGCACCTTCCGTCTCGTCATGTCCGACAATTCTGCTCTTTTCGAGCAAGTAGACATTGCACTTGGATCCGGCTAAGGCACAAACGTCGACTCGGCCGGGAACCGATGGTTGCCTGGCAAACTGCAAGTTGATGTACTTTCCAAAACGACTGGAGTTGTCGTTACGTCGAGTTTTTGCATTACCAAAACCTTCAAGAAGTGGATTGGAATCAACAATTCTCGCCACAACTGGAGAGGAGAAGGCTTCTCCTGTGGCCTTGATTGGTCCACGCTGCAAAGAGGCCATGTGATTCATGGCAATCTTCACTGTCTCAGTCTTTCCAGCGCCAGACTCTCCAGACACAAGAATTGACTGGTTGATGTTTTGCGTTGCGAGACCTTTGTAGCACAAAGCAGAAACTTCGTAGACATGTGGAGGCACCAACTTGCGCGGATCGTTCTCGTGATGTTCCCAAACAAGCTTGTTTGCGTACAGAAGCTGGCTCTTCTCCTCGTATAAATGAGTCAACCAAGTGTAAGGGTTGACCGCAATAATAATATCGCCAGTCCGTGTGTACGGCAGAGAGTTCTTCAGACGGGCTTTGACGTTGAAAAGGATTGCAGCCTATGCCGAATGCGATACAGGGGCATAGGAAGAAATGAAACGAGTTGCGGGGCGATGTCAGAGGAGAAAATCAAGAGTGAGTAAACAGCTAAGATCCGCCTAAGAGTAAAGACACGAGCTCTGCGGCATCTTTCATAAATAATGATCGAAGTCAAAAGACCAACCGAACTCAACTTAGGAGGTACGAATGCCAGGCTGCGAGAAACACTTTACAAGTGACCAGCGAAACGATCCTACGCACCTCGTGCAAGTATGGCAAATCAACCATATCATCCAACACTTTAGTATTTGCCAAAGGTAGCTGCTTTCCGTACTCGGCATAATCCTTCAGATTGACAGTCTGATCCGCCCATTTGTTAGCACCTTTGCCGCACGCTTCAATGTCGAGTTCATCGTTGTATTGGGCAACAGAGACTGAGGCCTTTTCGCCTTTCATCTCCAACAGACGGGCCGGAACCCATGCAAGCTCCTTATCTTTAATGAATACATCTTGGCCTAAAAAACAGAGAAGTGGAATAGAGCATGGTGAGCTTCAAAATGATATGCATGGATTTGAGGCATTGCGGGTCTGTGAAATTCAGCCTAGCACCTTTAAGGAATAACTTCAAGTCAAATCAGATTAGCCAAGGAATGCCGGGCACAGCCTGCTGAAGTTCACGAAACAGGAACACTTGGAAGTCCAACGATAGAAGCTCCTGGATTGGACACTTGCATTAGCGAACATGGAAGGAGCTAATAGCTTGGCCAGCAATTATCAACCCCAGCGACAGCGACCCCTGGCAGTTAAGCTTTTAGACCGGAAAGATCATGTTCACAATAAACAATTGGCATACCTGCTTTTTCGCCGCTCATCTTGCTTGTTTCACTTTCAATTAAACTTATACAAAGCACAATGTGGTAGTTGGTTGTGTGCTTCGAGAACTGATGATGATTAGAAGATACACTATGCAATCTTCAGTGAAATGACCGAGAAAAGTCATCACGAAAAAGTCATTATTTTGAGTGACGAGCGCGGACATTATTTAGTCCCTAACGCTAGTGGTCTCTGATTTGGTACGCAATGCTACTAGCTAGTACCAACTAGCTAATACTACTAGTAGAGTACTAGCTCTAGCTAGCTAGCTAGCTAGCTAGTCTTTTCGGTAATACAGTACTGACCTTGGGCTCATTTTACCTATTGTACTAGTAATCATTAGTTTGGCCTTACATTGGGCACGACGTGCAGTATCCTTTGTTTGAGGAAGCCATGCCTGGACCAAAACAATTAGCAAGCGCCCGAAATAGATACTCCGAGTACAAAATAGTAGCGCCCCGAATAGATACAAACTAGTAGCTCTGTTGTCACCAATCGAGGGATATCCCTACCCCGGGATTTCCAAAACTGCCCCGGGATGGGGAAAAACACAATCCCGGGGTTGTTTTTGGAAGTAGCATTTGTTGGGCTTAAGTAATAT
>Ga0100394_1005525_pt1 | contig 10250 bp, 10 predicted proteins | sample CryGeymeta201518_FD_81549 | JGI IMG/M metagenome (GOLD analysis project Ga0100394, IMG submission 81549) | Groundwater microbial communities from Crystal Geyser aquifers in Utah, USA - Crystal Geyser metaG 2015-18 | ecosystem: Environmental > Aquatic > Deep subsurface > Groundwater | place: USA... | reverse complement strand
TGTTTCTGAGTGGGAGACGGGATGGGGCATTTCGGGTCATTCCGGTGACGTCGGATTCGGGTCTCCTTGTCTCACGTTCCCTTCGGCTGGCTCTGAGAAGAAAACAACCGAAACAAACTGTACTACGATACCAACCATACTAGACTATTATTATGATTACGATTATTCATGGTTTGCTTGTTCAAGAAACTCTATTACATGTATTAGCAACAGTAAAATTCGACCCACCCATTATTATCGACAAAAGGATATGAGATGATCAGTGTTTTTTGTACGAGCAGTTAGTCTACTAGTAGCAAATATAAATAATTATCCGTGGACAAGCATTTTTTGCCGAAGAATATAAGAATATTATTATCGTAAAGATGGGAGCAGCCGAATCGATCTTTTACGAGGATGAACCATCTCAACCACAACCTCCAACAGCAATATCCGATGGCAATCACCAGCATCATCATCATCATCATCATCAGCGGCCGCCGCCGCCGCCTTTATCACATCCATCACTTGCTACCACTACAGTTGCTGCTGCTGCAGCTGCTGCTGTTCGACAACAACGACCCAAGCGTCGATGTCGTACAGATCATACAGGAGGAGGAATGGTACCACCAACACGACTGCTCAATGGACTCGTATTGGGTCTTCCCGAAAGTGGAAAACGAACATTGATGGAACGTTTAAAAGGAAGGGATCCATTTGAAGGTCCACCAAAAATACAGGCTACCACCATCACCACCAATACTACTAATAATAATTATAATTATAATAATTGTATGTTACCAGTCAACGAGCAACAACAGCAACCACCACCACCACCATCAGACACAACATCAACAACAACAACAACAACAACGGCAACACTGCTGTTGGAACCACCGGCCGTGGTACCGTATCAACCACCGGTAGGATCGACCGTTTGGGATCGATTGCAAATTAAGGTACAAGTAGCTCCCAATATACCAGCCACGAGGACATTTCCCGTCAAGACGGATGATGGAGGTAACCAACAACAACAACAACAACAACAGCAGCAGTCACAGTCCATTGATTTTGTTGTCGTTATGATCAATCCCAAACACGATCCCATTCAAGTTCAAACGTACCTTCAAGAAGTCATCATGGATCTTCTCAAGGTATACAACGATGATCGTCAACAACAGCAACATCAGCAGCAGCAGGAGACAACAACAACCACAACCACAACCACAACCACAACAACAACAACAACAACAAGCTGTAACAATGGGATGAAATCACTTTGCATTTGTTTTCTTGTCAATTTTAGAGATTTGCAACACCACTCCAAGCGCAAAAGTAGTGGCATTCAAGAATCGGAAGTCAGGCAGTGTGTCTACAACATCGTACAACAACAACAACAACAACAACAGAATCCTGACATTGCAATGCCCAGCAACGATCAACTGCTCTTGCAATTTGGTACCTCTTCTCTCTACAACTGTTACGGTTTGAACATGTTGCATCAATTTATATACCATACGTATCTGCTCGGGAAGCGGAACGAATATCAACAGTACTTGATAAACGTACACGAAGAAATGGTACGATCTGCACAAGCAGTAACAACAGCAAGTCGTATGAAATACAAAGACTTTTTGAAACTTTTAGAAGAAGAAAGTCAAGGTAACAACAACAACGACGACGACAACGACGACGATGAATACAACAATAACAACAATAACAATAAAGACTCGAAGAGAAAGGGCGGCAACCCCAAATCAACCGCAAGATCACCACAGGAACCATTATCGTTACAACAACCACAACCACAACCACAACAGCAACGAAGGAATGTTGTGACACAAAATAATTATGATAATAATAATAATAATAAGAACCAATCGGTAGCACAGACCACCAAGAATTCTTCTACAGTCAACGGCGCGAATTCAAAGAATGCTTTGGAAGCATTCCTTGCAAGCGACGATGAAGAAGACGTTACACTTGTCGTCAGCAAGAAACGTGATCAACGTAGACAAGTTGTAAATGATGACGACGATGACGACGACGATGACTTTTTCTACGACGAAGATGGTGAACGACACCAAACCAATGCCAAATCTCAGATACCGTCGCCTGCCAAGAAAATGATGAACAAAACCAATACTATCAAACCTTTGCATCAAGATACGAAAACAAAGGAATCTTCGACAAATCCATCATCCGCAGATACGGAACAAAATATTGTCACAACAGAGAAATCCTCCCATCAAACATCCGCTTTGAATGTCAGCGAGAAGAATTCGACGACTATTGATGAATGTGCAGTGCCAGTGAAAAGAAGTAATTCGGAGAGTACTGGCCCTGCATTGTCGAAATCTTTGGCAGTAAAATTTCAGGAACACACCGATAGCATCGACCATACTGTCGAAACGAAAGTGGGCAATCCAGAACAACCCGGATCAAAAGAGCAAGTTAGTGGCCATGAAAAAATTGAAGCTTCCAAAGACGATGTTTTGCAGAATGATGGTCGGCGTGAGTCTTCGGAAAAGAAGGATAGTGCAGAAAATCAGCCTGCCGAGACGGCGGCACAGGGAGGTGGTGATCTTGCAGGGAATACGAAAGTCAGTGTTAATGGCGAAGAGGAAATCGAGGACCAAAATACGGAAAAGGTATCACCGAAAGACACAGGTCGTGCAGTAACTTCAGCAGCAACATCGCCACCCAAAGCAACCAATGAAAACATGGACCATTGTGACGAGACCTATGAGAGAAAAGTGGCGGTCTCTGCGCCTCCGGAGGGAAGCCCAGAAGAAGGAAATATCACCAATGAGCGTACAAATGACAAAGGCGATCGCAGTGCTGTAGAATCGACCAGTACTGTCCATGATGGGTCCACAAAGTCAAAAGTACAGCAGCTTGTCTTTGACAGCGATAGCGAAGAAGAAGAATTCTTTGTTGATGATTCCGCACAGGCAGCCAAAACAAATCTTGACGACGACGACGAGGACGAGGACGAGGATGAATTCTTTGTGGGAGAAGAAATTGGCAAAGAGAGTGGTGACGAGAAAGCTAAATTGTCATCCCATTCTGCTGTTTCTATGCAGCAGGAGGTCGAAAGAGAAACATCGTTGACAGAAAAAGAGGCAACGAAGCCTGAAGATATAGCTTCGCACAACCATGTTGCCAGTAACGGCGAATCAACAGACCTGCCAAGTCTTCCCTCGGCACAGAAGCAGCCATTGCAATCAGTTGCTCCGCCCGTACAACAGACTGTCCAACCAACACCATCTGCCTCTCTCACGTCGGCCGCTCAAGCTGCGATTGCCGCAGCACAACGAGAAGCCGAACTTATGCTGCAACAGCAACAACAAGAGCAATTGGACGAGGCAAGAAAAACCAGAAAGGACAAGAAAAAGAAGAAAGATAAAGAGAAGAAGGAGAAGAAATCCAAAATGAAGAAGAAAGAAGGATAAATTAAATTGAGAAAGCTTGCAGGAGCAATACATGATGCGGATATTGGTTGTACTGCTACTGGTAGAGAGAACTGCTACTTTTTTGAACGGAGAGTTGGTCAATACAGTAAACAATAAACAGTTTTGACGACACACAATATCAATATTTTCTGCGACTACGAAACTTTTTTCTTTTTTTCTTCTTCCCGCTATTGTTCGTGTGTATGTACTGCGGTATAGTTTTTGCTGGAAAAGACAGAGCACGACCTTTACAATCACGAGGATTTTTGTGTTTACAATCGTTCCAATATAACAGCGACTTCTTCCGGTGTAGCAATATGAAAACCCTTTTCGGGTGTCACACGTGCCAGTTCAATATTGTCGGTTGATATTTTTTCTTCCATGACTTCCTTGAGGGTCGAGAGTGCCAAATTTTCTGTTTCTTCCAACGTCATGGTTTCACTGTACGATTCTTCCAAATTGGATTGTGCACCTTCGCTACCGGCACCGATCGCCTTGGCCTTGTACCGAACAAACGTTCCGGATGGATCACTGAAGAAGAGTTGGGGTCCATCCAAAACATCGTATCCGGCCAATAAAAGTGCGACACCAAAAGGACGGGACATTCGTTTCTTGGAATCCCCATCACTTCCTTCTCCGAAACTCAATGCTAAATCACAAACCGCTGTGTTTTTGTTTGTGAGAGATGATTGGAGTGTGAGAAAAGATATACAGAGGCAATCCAAGATTCGTATTGTACAATCATTTTTGTACACAATGGAATGACCTCAACACCCAAACAACCAACGAGAACACTATACCTTGACGTACCTTGGGTCAATGCTTCGACGCCCATGGGTTCATCGTAGGTAAAGGTATGATTCTGAGCCTCGACGCGAGCATGTTCGACCAACGTTCTTGCGTCTGCTACCAATCCGCTCATGGCAGCACCAACGTGAGCATCGATCTCGGCAATCTTTTCGACCGATGTCGGATCCAACAGGGGACTCGTCAAACGTTTTTCTACGGCCAAAACACAACCATCCTTGGTTTGCAATCCCACCGCCGTAGATCCTAATTTGATGGCTTCGATCGCATACTCGACCTACCCAAACAATTGTATATGCAATATAATAGTAGAGAGATTCGTTACACAAACAAACGTGAGACGTTTTTCACATGGATTGTTGAAACGAAAAGACACACACACAAACCTCTTTTTGTTGTTGTTCACACACAGCTCGGCATTTATTATTACAATACTCACTTGAAAGAGACGTCCTTCTGGAGAAAAGGTATTTACTCCACGATCGTATTCAGATCTGGTAAGATACATGATAAGATTTGTTGTTATTATTGAGATTGAAGGGAGGATGTGTGGAAGCGACTCTGTGAGAGAAGATACTGTAATACTGTAGTATGAATGATTTTCTCGTTTTGTTGGTTGTTTTGTATGTTCACTTGCAGCAGCACCAGTTCTACCATGGTACTGCCGAAGCCAGAAGAGTGCTGATGAACTTTAGTAGTTTTTTACTCCAAGACGATCGCACAAAAGCTCCCAAAATTTGCAAAAATCTTGCGTCTGTCCTTTTACCGTCACACCACCACATAACCCACATCCAAAACCAAAACACAGAAAAGCACACAAGCAACCTCCGTGATCACTACTAGCTAGCCTAGTACTCTCTAGCTATGTACTGTACTAGCGTACTACAGTAGCTAGCTACAAGTAGACTACGTAAACAGTACAACTCGTACACATCCACACTCTACAGCCTATCAAGTAAATATCTATTGACGCCAACACCAAAAGCAACATTGCACACGGATAAAAGAACAGCAACAGCAACAGCAACAGCAATTACAACAAGAATTGCAGGGAAATCGTCCCCCCTAAAAACGAAGAATGACAACGTCAATCTCACAACCGAATGCTACACTTTACATCAAGAATATTGATTGGAAGGTTAAGAAACCTTTGTTACGACGGGCATTGTATTCATTGTTTTCTCGACACGGAAAGGTAAAAAGATACATTATAATGATTACTCGTTTTTACTGTTGTAATGACGTGACATGAGATGACATGACATGAAAGCAATGGATGACCTACCAGCATTATTGTTACACTGAGAACTCACATCCACTCTGCTGCGCTGTGTCTATATCATTTTTGGGTTTGTGTGTGTGTGTGTTTAATTATTACCGTAGGTCATAGAAATTATTACGCTCCGCAAGGAAGGACTTCGGGGACAAGCCTTTGTTATTTTTAATGACGTCCAATCGGCCACGGCAGCCTTGCAGGCAGAACAAGGATTTTCCTTTTTTGGAAAAGATATGAACATTCAATATGCCAAGGAAAAGTCTGATCGCATTGCCAAACGCGATGGGACCTATGTGCCCCGAGCCAAACGACAGAAAGCAGTTGCCACAGAAGACGTTACACAATTACAACAACAACAGCAGGATGCTGCCAACCAGGAATCTCAACTCGCCACCAGTAATAACGAGGCCAATGGGGAGGATGGAACAGGACTTCCATCGTCTTCATCAGAACCCAGTGAACCACCGTCCCATATTTTATTGGCCCAAAATTTGCCCGATGAATGCAATGAAATGATGTTGTCTATGCTTTTTCGGCAATACGCTGGATTTAAGGAAGTACGAATGCCACGACCAGGATTGGCCTTTGTGGAATATCAGGATGAAGCGCACGCGACACTGGCCCTCAAGGGATTGAACGGGTTTAATTTAACCACGAACGAAACGTTGAGCTTGACGTACGGAAAGGCATAAACCTGCCACATCAGAAGAGTGGGTACACCGGTGCAAGAGACGAAACGAAACGAGTCTCAGTATAGAAATATTGTAAGAAGCATAGTACTGTTTTTCTGTTATCTGATATTATGTACTTGAGCGAGCAGAAGTAGTGTTGCACGAAAGCAAGACGGTTCCAACTAGAACAGACACTTTCGATGCATGTACTCGTTGGCAAAAGAATGTTCAATTAGGATGATTGAACCATCCATTCAATCACGCTGGTCAACGTCTCACTTTGTCGTATGGGAATGTTGTGTCCTCCAGAATGAAAAATTTGAGATACACGAGCTCCTGCAGCCTCCAAGCTCTCTTTGACTTGTGCTTGTGTATCTGGTGCATTGATATCGTCTTTTAAACCGGTTATGAACAGAAGATTGGGCGCTTGTTGTGGAGGAAATTTCAAAGATTTTAATTCGTCCGAATATGGGTTGGGCCATGCACATCCATTCAATACATATCCTCGCGTTGGATGATCGGGAATACGTTCCAGTGCTAACAATGCAGCGATTAGTATGGCACCTTTAGAATGTCCATAAATGCAGTCAAAGGGACCTTGTTCTCGTAGAGTTTTTAATACCAACTCGGCACTGGTTTGGAATCCCTCGTAGGTAGTAGCATTGAAGGATCGAGCAAAGGGAGGCAGAGCCCACCATTGAAATCCCGCATCTGTGTTGTCCTCGACGAGAGGAAAGGGAGCAGTCAATGCTACCACATTCATGGTCATTCCGTCGTGATTCTCTCGTAGAACCTCATGGTATTGATCCAGTCGGCTCACAAAATCTTGACCACTGCTACCCTTTCCATGCAGCGCCAATATTTTTGAACATTGTTGTTGGCTATGACTGGCAGCGGATTGGGAAACGTCGTCTTGAGGTTTTGCGACGGCTTGAACTGTCATCATTAGACGTTGAGATAAATGATAAGATGATCGGATTTGGAACGATGAGGAAAGACTCGATAGACAACCAAACGAGAGAAGTAATCTACGAAGCGACAGGAACATCGCCTATGAATCTACTGAACGCTGTAACTGGTCAGACTGGCTGGGTTTGCTTCTGGCTTGCCTGAACTTTAAGTTTTCTCGGTTATTGCTTATGGATCGATTATCCCGGCTTGGTTTAGAACAACGAACAAGACAAGAAAGTAGACTAGTAGTAGTAGATCTTCTTAAATAAATAAATAATGAAAATAGCAACAGGAAATGAGCATTCGGGACTAAACCGAAACGGTATCCGAGACTGCTTCTTTTAATACTACGGTACCGCAGTGGTAAGACGCAGGCGGGGTAGTAGTGTCAGGTATTGTGAAGCTGAAAGAAAAAAATAACAGAAGGCAAGGGTACCTTCCTGGGATTCTGTGTGCAAAAGATTCAATGCTACATATTCAGAAGAGCTACTGGTTAGCTATAATAGTGGTTGGTTGTCGAGAAGTCTTGAAGGATCTGAAAACAAAAATGCATTTCCTAGCTCCCTAAAGTAATACTCCGTATTATGACTCATTAGTTCCAAAAGTGGGCCGCCAATCCTCTGTTCCTCAGTTCATAGAGCAAGTTCAACGATTCCTCAACAGTCTCAGACATGACACCCCAATAAGGACGAAGTTCCTGATAAAACGAAGAGACGCAACGGTTAGAATGGCTGAACGCCCCGACCTGTCTGCTTGCAACATAATGTTACAATGCATACATACCTTTTGATTTACGTGATGCTCAAAGTAGAAATGATCAATAAGTTTCAATAGTCGTGGGTTGTTCAAAAGTTGGTCTACCAATTTGCGTTCGATGTCTGGATTATCAATGTCCAGCTTGACGATTATCACATCATCTTCATTGTAGTTTTCCAGGAGCAATTTGAATGGATTTTGGCGACTCTCTGGATCGTCGCTAACCCCAACATTGATAAAGTGGTAGGCAGCATCCATATATTCTGGAAGTTCTTCCTTAAATAGAGTGTTGGGATCCTTTACATTGAGTTCCCATGCATAGATGTGATTAAAAGGAAGGCCAAACTTTCGAAACATTTTGACCAACTTCAATACAGGAGAAGGCAATTTTTTGGCTCCAAAGCTTAGGGAGGCACCCAAATCAAACAAAAGAATTTGTGACGTTGCCTTCATTTGTCGGCACAAATGACCAAAATCATGAACCAAATATTCAATGCTGGCCATTGAATTTGGTTCGCCAGCCATCGATGCACCACTTGGGATGACGCATAGGAGGGAGTAATGGCTCGACCCATCCAGATCTAGTGTAGGACAGTTTTTCATTTGGAAAGAGTGCAGTTAAACCATGTTTATCAAGTTCCAATTTGTCGCATATATCTCCATTGGCATCATTGAAGTGCAGTCTCACATCCATAGCATTTAAGTTGAAGGCCTCAATCCGTCTGTAGTATTCTTCTAGTTGATGGAGCATATCCTGCATTTCGGAATAGTAGGGTGTTGAGGTTGGCTCTGTCCAAAGGTGGCATGTTGGAACCAATTCAGGTGCTTTAATGGTAGGGTTTAATTCTTCCATATGTCCCATGATGTAACTTTCGATAGGAGATGGAATATAATGCGAATAATCGGACTTCCTGTTGCTCTGTCGTTGCTGAGTAACAACGGATGCAATTCTAGATGGCGTCCTCAAATAGGAAGCAAAGTCTGTAGATGCGGATGAAGTGAGTTCATTTGAACGAAGATAGGACAACCCGAACAGGAACGTGAGCAAAGCAGTGAAGGCGTTCCTTAATGTGGTTTTGGAAGTCGGCAAGATGGGGAAAGCAACAAACGAATGCTGTTGATTGGTTGCCTAACGAATGGAATGACTTTCCGAGATAATCGTCCCTTGTAGTGTACTGTTTCCACAAATTGAAGTCATTTCCATCTACCGTTGATACAAAGTTCTGTCTCCTTGTTTGGATCTCATCTCTCATCAATCCGAGATCCGAGGTGCGCTTTACTTTTTTCACAGACGAAAATTGACACCAGCTCAAGCCCTAGCCCTAACGTATGGTTCGGGCAAAGAGGACACAACGAGCGTTTTAAATAATTTAGTACTGTGGCAGTTGTACCGTGCAACTGGGTGTGTGTGGCCGAATGCAGCAAGAAGCATTTCTTCCAACCAATTTTTACAGACCTTGGAATTCTCTCCATCCATACCTTGCTGTTTCGTGCCCTGCGTTTGTCGCTTCTCGTAAATCACCTCCGATAAAACAATCCTGGCTACTATCGAAGCTGACTGACTACCTTGCAGTTGGTTGCTTTGTTTTTGTTCTTTTGGCGGTCATTTATTACCAGCATCATACACCCACAATCATCCTTCTTTTCATCCAAGTGCTGACACAGGGAAAGCAGCAACAGCAGTCGCATCGTCAGTGGATTTGCTCTCTTTATCCGCACGTGGCACCAGCGCCGCTGATGACTGCGACGAGCGCACTTTTTCGTGCATCATTGTTGTTACCTAGGGTTGTTTTTAAAATAAAATGATATAGTTCCGGAAAACTTTAGGCGAAAATTAATGACCATCAGTAAATAATACAAAGGATTAATAATGCATATTTTTCCAGTAGCACAGCAAGGGGTGTAGGGAAAGTCCGGGGCCTCTATTTTGGTTTTTCTATTCTAGGAAATGGAGTTTTCCTCATCAGAGCCCTCACTCGTCCGTTTGTATTCGGGACCTAAAAGGTATCCAAGACTGAAAGTGACGCAGTTTCACACAGCTTCTAATTATTGGGAAAAAAAGGCAAGCATCAATCAAGCAAGCATCCCATCAAAATCCACAACACGAGTCTTCTTTCTCTTTAGCCACCACTATAGCGATATAATCATCATCATCGTCATTATCATTTATCATCATCATTATCATTATCATGTCTGAAAATAAAGTTAACGTTCTCATGGTGGGTACTGGAGAGTACACTACTGGTTTTGTTGGAGGAGGAAAATCCGATAGTGATAAGGGTGCTGGTGTGGTTGCCTTGACAATGTTTGATTTGCGTCGACGATCCAAAGTCGATCGTGTGGGCATGTGTGGTG
>Ga0100394_1005516_pt1 | contig 10261 bp, 8 predicted proteins | sample CryGeymeta201518_FD_81549 | JGI IMG/M metagenome (GOLD analysis project Ga0100394, IMG submission 81549) | Groundwater microbial communities from Crystal Geyser aquifers in Utah, USA - Crystal Geyser metaG 2015-18 | ecosystem: Environmental > Aquatic > Deep subsurface > Groundwater | place: USA... | reverse complement strand
TTCTTGGTACGCAAATTTGTTCACGCCATCTTTGAAGCTCGTACCCATGGACGAACAGGAGTTCCCTACTTGTAACTTGTAATGGAGAGAAGAAACAAACAAACAAATAAAAAAATACAAAAAAACATCTTTGATTTCGTTTGTGCTATGACACTCATAGAAATTGTCAATAATTTTAACCTTGTAGTAGTACTAGCTAGTAGTACTACCAGGTAGTACTACTACAGCAGAGCGAGTAGTAGTTAGTACTCTGTTACCAGGTACTGTAGTAGTAGTAGATTACCACCACCCTACGAGTTGTTGCAACTACTACTGTAGCTACGGAACGAGGTAACAATAAATAGATCTACTAGTCTACTAGAGTAATAGTGGGCCCAGTAGAGTACCAGTACCAATTGCTAGAGTAGACTACCTGGTACCAGGGTAGCCAAACCACCCAATCATGACAATAGTGGTGTACCAGTTAGTAGTACTACCACTCGTACAACATTACAAAATTAATAGTGCTACCAGGTACCAGGTAGTCAGTAGCCGCAGCGAGACTTTCCGATTCGCATGATAAAAAACTGGAACTACGGTACCTGGTACTGGTAACCAGCCACTGTCATTTCTGGCTAAATAAAAAGATTCATGTTGGTACTGCTAGAGAACTTTCCGTAGTGGTACAATCAACTACCTGGTACCTGGTACTCAGTACCAGGTACCTGGTACATACACCTGGGCACTACGACCAGCTCTGAATCTTTATGATACTGGTAAGACGACAAGACTCCATGGATGTCAATTGGAATGAAAAAGACTTCAAGAGAAGCCATTGCAAATGTCACTGTAGATGGAAACGAGCCAATACTGGAACAGTAGTGCTGGTACTTCATGTTGGAACTATGCTGGGACTGTTCTCTGCCGGTGGACACCACAGGATTCCAACAAAATAATGTTCACCTGATGGACACTGAAAAAATACGATCATGATGTTGTTAAAATAAATAAATCTCCATCTTCCCTTCGCCAAAGTAAATTACCGATACCACTACCAGGTACTGTACCGGTACCAGGTACTACTGGTAGCTACTGGTAGTACAGAGTGGTAGTCTATTAAACCCTAGTAGTATAGAATGGAAATTCAATGTTCTACGATCAACCTTCTACGTTCTCCGTTCTACCAGAACCAGGTACCAGGTAGCAGATACTACCCGTAGTCAGGGTTCTGCTACTACCGTAGCTAGTAATACCTGGTAACAGGTAGCATACTACTAGTATGTTGCATCTGTGGAAAAAGTTTGTCAAGATACTGCTCCGATTCTCTCACTTTTTTTCGACTAAGATAAAAATTACTACAATAATCAATAATGGCTCCCAGCACTAAAGTAGACGATGATATGGATGAATTCATGAACGATTTTCTCGAGGGCAATATGAATATCGTGCCGATCGTGCCCATTAAGGTAGTATCGGTGCGTAGGACCACTAGCACCAGTAGCAGTCGCAGTCGCAGCAGCCGCGGTAGCAGTGACGGTAGAAGACGTCACAGCAGCAGTAACAGCCACAGCAGCAAGAGCAACGACCAAAAGTCTCTTGACACAGAAGACAAACCTCGAAGACCTGGTGTACGCCGCCACAAGAGCAGCGAAATGACGAGAGGCGAATCATTACGTTTTCCAGCTTTTCGTCGTAATAAGTCATCCGAAGACGTGCCTGCTGGTATTGGCAGTGGCAGTGGCAGTGGCAGTGGCAGTGGTGATCGTCATCGGGATCATCATCGGGATCATCATCGCAGACGAAGCAGTAGCAACAAATCCCAAACAAAGCTGGATCCACAGCAAATCATTTCCATGATGGAGCGTGCCGCAGATGAGGAGGGTGCAGAAATCTTTGCTGACGCGCTGCTTCACTACGGAATGACTAACAAAGAAGAGAAAGAGATTGAGGACTCGACGACTGCTGCTGCAGCCGTCGTTGGAGCTCGGCCGCGAAGGAGTTTCCTTCGAGTTTCCAATGAACCTGTTACCGCCTGAAAACGACAAGCACGGTACTGAAGAAGAAAAAGAGCGGCTCGTTCCCAGCCACTGCAGCCCTAAGCTTGAGACACCTGTAGTTAGTATCATTACTAGCTATTCAGTAGATACTACTATGAGTGCTAGCTAGCAGGAAGAGGTGTAGAATTCAGAAGAAGAAAAATTATAAAATTATGTATTCATGTGTGTTAAACTACCAAAAAAATGTTCTTCTGATGAAGCACTACTGAACTCGCCGCAACTACTACGCTTGCAACTTCCTCCTCGAGGTAAGAAAACTCCTAGCTAGCCACACGTATCTACTAGTAGTACCTATGAGTAGTTTTGGAGCTGAGCTTATGTTACACTCTATTTCGTGCTTTTTAATGTTGTCTAGCCCGGCCAGCAGCTGCGACTACTCCCTCTACAGCATCTAATGAGTAGGGAAATCAAACCTTGATAAACCGTATCCATGACGAATAGCTACTCCGTACCACTACTAATAGCTAAGGCCGAGTGGTACTAGTAAATAATTGCCTCCGGTGGATACTACTAGACTAATACCACTACTTAGAACCTAATGTAGTACCTAGTAGTGCCGACTACTGTAGCTAGTAGTACCTGGTACTCGAGTACCAGGTAGTACAAGTAGCACGTACTTTCTACAGTTTCTACCGTTACTGGTACCTGGTAGTTAGCACCAGATTCTTGTTCCGTTCGATGGATACCGTACCTTTGGATGCTATTGTATTTGGAGATTTGGGGAGACAAAAACAACTCTTGTGCTCATTTTAGACCTGGGTCATTATTCTGGAAATGCTGGCACCTACGGTACCTGGCACCACTACCTTGTACCGTACCATAGTACTAGTAGTGGCAGTAAATATGCTACTGGTATCTACTAGGTACGCGCCTTGTGAATTCACGAGGCTTAAGGTAGTCGATAACAGTAATGGGCTCTACTGCTGGTGCTGTAGTTTGGTTATCAGTCGATGCGAATTGATAATTATTAAAGCCTCGTGGATTCCTTCTCCAGTGTACTAGGTACCTGGTATGATTCGCGCGATGCCACTCTTGTATCGATGTACGGTACCAGGTACAGTACCATACTGGTACAATCACCTTGTCCGACATTATTGATCTTCCTTCCGAGTTTAGATTCCAAAATGACCGATTACGATAATGTTAAAAATAATTACGATATTTGTATCCTTGACTGATGAAATAACAGCGAAAATTCAGTCGATACCTAGTTTTTGATAAAGACCCAGTGCGTTGAAAGGGTCGCTTTGAAAATTAGGGATGCAACCAGTGGAATGAAGGACACTTTCTTTTATTGTCAGGAAAACTAAAAATAAATCATTAATAGTCGTGACTGCAGTCCATTTTTCCCAGGACCCAGATCTATCAATGAAAGGTGATATTCAAACCTGGTACAGTACTACTGTACCTGGTATCTAACAGGTAGAGTACCAGTTTGCGATCGTTTAACAGGTGATAAACTTCGGCAACCAGCCTCGAACACCTTACCTGTAAACAATAATAAGTAGCGAAAGTAAATATTATTGCCTCAGAAGCTCATCGAAATGTGTTTTGATGATAATAATGAGCACTACTACTCCTACTATAGTAGTACCAGTACCAGGTACAGTAGTATTTAATGAATATCAATAAAACATCGGAGTGAACCCAATTTAGGCCAAGAATCCAAAACAAACCAGGCAGCGACAGAGTAGACGTACTACTCTAGTACTAGGTATTCGTCGTTCCCAAGATATCAGATACATACTCCAGAATATAATAATAATAATATCATTATTTTTCCACAATACACTAGACAACTAGTAGACTACTAAGTGCTATTGAAGATTGAAGATTGAAGTAGCATCCAGGTAGGCCTTCTAAACTCTAAACATTCGACAATGGAGATATTATCTATTATCGTCACCCACCTGTCATTATTTGTCTTCATATTGTTTTCGCTTCCACCTCATACCTCATTATTTAACAATTTAACCTCACACAGTCCTGTGTTCCTCTGTCGCTCCTATCCTGGCTTACCCTGGTATGATCTTGTTTCTTATAGTGGAACATTTTTCATTCGACTAAAATCTTTTCAGCTACGTTTCCGTCAAGATTGCAAGATGGTATTTAGTTCGTTGTCCCCTACCACTACCGGTACTACTACCAGACCTCCCATGAGTCCTCGGCACAAATTTAAAAAGCAGCATCATCATGATCCGCGCAAGCTGTGCGATAAGGCCAAGAGCTGCCCTGTGGAGAGCCGCTGTACTTTGACTAGTACTGGTACTAGCAATAGTAGAAGTAAGAACGAAAGTAAGAACGAGAGGAATCACTGCACCAGCGCCAAAGCAAAGAAATCCGCTCGCATCAACGAATTTCAAAATACCGTTCACGAGTACCAAGCCGTACCGTTGCACCTGTATTCGCATGTTTGGTACGATCACCATGAAACCGAGGATATGCTCGAAGAGATGAAATCCACACTGGAGTTGTACGCTCAATTCCCTGACTTGATTGACGAAGGTCACCAGTGGGATACGGATACGGATACGGATACTACTGCGTCAAGTTCGACGACTAGCCCCAATATGACTGCTACCACGATGTGGGGCCTGGAACGGCGAACACACGAAGGTCATGCGGAACGCATGGAATGGAGACAAGCCACGGTTAAAGCTGTACTAGACGAACAAGATCGACAGTGGGAAGTACTGAGTCTATCCGAACCTACGGATGATATGTTGCTCGCTATGGCATCCCTGGTGCACACGCGCGAGGCCGTGCGGTTGGCAAAGCGCATGGGTCGTCACATGGCAATTAATATTGATATCAATATCAATACTGATTCTTCAAGAAAGGAACAAGAGAAGGTCCATCAATTCCATGATGAAGATGATGAAACTACCGTCACTACGGTAGGCATGGATGCATCCTTTAATACGTTGGCATTGGATCGAAGTTTGTCAAGTCACTGCAGTCTTTCGAACAGTAGCGTGCGATTGTCATCCTTTCAATCCAGTCAACCCTCTCTGTTCTTTGCAGCCTCCATCGAAGAGGAAGAAGAAGAATCAGTTGATCATGCTGCAACAACAAAAACACCAAGGAACGCGGATATCATCCAATCTAGTTTGCAAGGGGAATGCGATAGCGACGCTGCTTACAGTATCTCTCGGAACAGGTATCATGACAGCAGAGGATCATTGAAGCGATACTTCAAAAGCAAGGACAACACGATAGTACAGTTGACGTCCGAAGCCGAGGTTGCAACCGTCAGTAAACCACCCAGGCAGTATTCCAATGGATCTTCCAAGACAGCGTCCACTACTGCGTCTACTGTCATTGATGACGATGGTGACGATGGCAATGACAACAGCATTCAAGAGGACGAGGAGGAGCAGGAGGAGCATTGCCAAGAATTATTAGATTGGATGAGCGAGCTGGAAAAGATCACGCCAATACCATCAAACGAAAAGATACCTAAGCATCTTTCCATCAAACGATACTAAGTAGCATTGGACAGTGTTCAGGAAGAAACCAATAGTGGCAGGAACATTCCTACTTCTATTGCGATTCGGTTTTGAGTTTAGAGACGAAATAAGGAATCATAGCTCCTCCTATACTCTAAACAATACTTCATACATTTCAACTTTCGAACCTTACGTTGTACTGGTACTAGCTAGCTAGTAGTACTAGTGAATAACAGCTTCTTGGTGGCAATCGATTCTATTGCTGCTGCTGCTGCTGCTGCTGCTGCTGCTGCTGCTGCTGCTGCTGCTGCTGCTGCTGCTGCTGCTGCTGCTGCTGCTGCTGCTGCTGCCAGAGTCAGAGACCATCAGTATTAGGATATATTGTACTCATGGAGTCTTCAAAACAACCGCGTTATTGGAAATTTCTGCTGCGGTATACCGTACCTGGTAACTCAATACTACCTGGTAGTCTACTAGTAGGGGTCAGCTAATACCTGGTAGTAGAGTACATCGACATCACACAAGTAGTACCTGGTAGTCTCCAGACTGGTGGTCTAGTACCAGTACAACTTATTTTATTATTCCGATTGTTTCTATTATTTAATACGTACTACAGTACTAGCTAGTACCTGGTGGTACATGAAAGACTGACTAAAATCGGAGTAGCTACCGCAGTTAGCTCTAGTAGTATTGCAATACCTGGTACTACTAGTAGACAAGACCACAATTAGAACTACTTTTAAAGAATTTACAGTAGCCGAAGTAAAGAGTTGTGACTGTAGATACCAGTCATCATGAAATTGACAGTTTTCATTAAACGGTCATTTCGTTCGCTTTCTCACAATCTACGCACACCTGCTACATTGCTACCCATTAAAAAAGAAAGATACCAAATACCAACCATAACATTGATCGACCTTGCCACAAACAAGCAAGCAAAAGTTATTACTATTCGCTACCACTGAATAAAAAATGAAGTTGATTGTATTCTTGGTGGTTGCTCTAGCGTCGGTTCCATCCTGCTACGGTACGTGCCTTCGTGATTACAAGACAACCATCACTACCACTTTTTTCCAGCAGGTCGTCATCCCGGTTCCAATCTTTATTTGTCGGAACAAAAATGTCAACGACATCTGTTGCAACAACAGAACATCAACATACAAAACAAATGGATGACATTACGGTAGCTTTCTTGGCGGATGAAATGGACGCAGATGAATTCGTGACAGCTCTGCTGGAGGCACAAACGGAGGCACTTGCCAAATCTTCAAACGAAAATGCCAGAAGCTATAGAAACAAAAGTAAGAAAGAACAATGGAATCATCATTTGACGAATGCCGTTGCTGATGTATTGCACAGCAATCTTTTGCACGTGCTGGTTCAAGAAAGTCGAGAATTTATCACGCAACTGGAGAACAATGCTGAGTTGATGAACAGTACCTACGTCGGAGAATATTCTGATACTACCTATGCAGAAGCCTTGAGCAAAATGACAACTGCTGGTAGAGGTATGTTGAAACTAGCAAATGAATTTGGAGGATATGTTCAGCATCAAACCACCCAGACCGTAAATTTTGAGACGATGAAGTCCCAGTTGCAGTTACGTCTTCAACAGGCGTGGAAGGAAAGCCAGACATCTACTTCTTCTCTTTCCCTCTCTTGTGCTTTTTTTGATGGTGATGTTACCCATGATGATAGAACCATAGTCATTGAAAAACCACAAGTTGATGCTACTTCTTCTGCTCCAGACTTATTCTTCTTGAAACCGTAAGGCACTTCATGAGTCATTACTACATTACCAGTTCTTGGCTATTACTATTAAAATACTAATATAAATTACCATTTTCTACGCGATCTTTGAGAGGCACTAGTTGTACAAGAGTCAGAAGTCATTCGTCCCTGACCTCTCGCGACGACATTGGTGACAACAGAAGATCTATTCCGAAAGTAGGAGCAATAGACTTATTCGCGAAGGTATATTTAGGTCTAATATTTTAGGGGAAAGTCGACACTCGAAAGTCTCACGGATCATTCTCGACAACCAAATCATCATTTTCCAATTCTTTATCCAAGAAAGAATCTCCAGAAATTCCGAACGATTTCGCTGTTGCTGTTGTTGCTGCTTTTGTTCGAGGTGGTCGTGTCAATGCAGCTCCACTAGATCCGCGCGTCACGTGTTTCATAAAGGGAATCTTGGGCTGCACTGTTACAGCACCCGTCACAGGATCAATATCAATGGCATCCAAAAATAAAAGTAGTAGTACTAGTACTGCTACGCCAATAATGATCCACCAAAATCGTTTTTTGCAACTTTCACTGTACGTTATTATGTTACTGGTTGGGGTAGTAGTGGTCGTGGTAGAAGTAGCGTTGGAGCGAAGGTTTCTCGAAGTCTTGTGGGGGACCAAACATTCACTTACCAGGGGGGATAATGGTGCATTGATTGCCATTGTTGGATGCAGTAGAGATTTCGATGGTGATGCTTGCTGTCTTTTATCTTGTTGGAAGGGGTGAAAGAATCTTGCAACTAATCTTTAGAGTACTTACTTTTTTCTAATTTCCTGTAGTCGTAGTGCTTCGTGCTAGAAATCACTTCTCACTTCTACTACATACTAGTAGACCTACTAGTATCATATATGTTGCGACTTGTGGCAAGCTACTGTAGGACTACTGATGAAAAAGACTCAAGACACTCACTCGTGTCAGTTGGTTTCTGGCACGGTCATTATTATTATTATCGTACTCTGACGAGTTATTACTATTTACTACGAGTGGTACCAGGTAGTATGCATTTCTCTAATAGCAGTAGTGGTACTAGTAGACTTACTATTCTACCAGACCTACTACTAGCTAGTAGTACTCTACTACTCTAGTACTAGTCTATAATTTTTTACTCGACTACAGTAGTATTGCTGCTACTACTCTACTACTAGCTAGACCATTAGTAGTAGTCTTAGAGGGGATGATGTGTGCAAAGTTGCTCGGGTCCGTTTCGTGCTCACCCTAAAAATGTACAAATAGATGTCAGCAGCTTGTGGACTTGGACAGGATCGAACGTCCATGCCGCACAGTGGCAAGTAGCAAGGTTTCCTTCCCATCGTCGTTCGTAGTGTTGTCGTTATCCATAATGCCGGCGGAGTTGGTTGGTTTGAAAAGGCCAAGTAGTTGCGCTTCCTCAGTCGGTTTTGCGCGATTTGACGATTGAGCGATCCCATTGATCTGTCACTTTTCGCAGTGTACGACAGTCATCATCGGCTGGTTGCATCCTTCTCTCTCATGGCAGTGACGACGTATTGAGGTCTTGTAGATCCCCCGGTTCATTCAAACTTCAAACCAAATCGATTGATCGTGTCTTCAAAACTTTGAACTATTGCAGCTCCGGCTCTTGTTCGTTCTAGAAACTCGCATCGTCGTGACACCTTGTCGTCTTACCCGAAAGAAGTACGGAGCCAACTATTGACTCGTACGGTCGTAGCCCGGATACCGGCTGTATGCTGTATTGCCATCGTGATTAGAGGCTTGGTAACTGATACCATGTAAAAAGCCAGTGTGGAGATATCGAGTGAATACATTCGTAAATTAGTAAGTCTTAATTACAGGTATATTGGAAGTGAACCAACGAGCAACGTGCGACTCGTCAATACAAGGCATCATCGATAGTAGTAGTACACTGGGGTTACGCAGCCATACTTCAAAACTCCACAGTATTTGTCCAAGGACAATACGAACTCAATAGCAATCAGTATTGGAAGAACTGTTCTTCCATTGTGAACACCGCTCAACCGTGTGTCGAACTCTTGTTACTTTACTTGAAAAAAATAGCTCTTCCCTTGTTACATGTACAGTACCGTGGAACTGGTAGCGAAACCACAACGAAACGAATTCATCTCGCCAGCGAAAACCACCACGATGCACGATGGTTTCGCTATTTCACCGAAGAGAGTTGCACGTAAAAAAATATTCAGCTTTTGCAACACAACTTATCGAATCACCAAAGAGCGTGTACACCTTAAGTTAATACCAAACAAACAATTTCAAACATCATTACAATGACATCTTTGTCGACTCACATCACCATCATCATCACCCTCATCATCACCTCCATCCTCCTTAAGCTTGCCGTCTTTGCTTGTACCAAAACGGCCGAGTTTGCGATCAAAATGATCTCTTCCATCCTCCTTTTTCTGTTTCCCTTTTTTTCTTTTTTCGCCACTTCCCTATTCAAGACTCGTCGTGGTCTTGTTTCCGCGGCGACAGTGATAACCTCCCTCTTCCTTACCACCGTGCGTTGGTTCACGCACTTGAACGCCCGCGTCCTTTATTGGATCGTGTCGAATATTTTTTCGACCGCAACTTGGTTTGGCGGGAAACTTTTCTTCATCCTTGCTTGCCTTTTCTCGTTTGCTCTTTCACTCATTGAGTGGACAGCCAAAAGCATCCTCGTTGCCACGGTCGCCTATTATTTTGTGCACGCCTTTGGCTTCCAGGTAAGTATCGTTCTCTTCGCGACATGGACTTTGGTTCACGGTTCTCGTGCTGTCATGGCTTATTGTCGTCATCGTTCTTGTTATCGACGCAGCCAAACAACTCCTCCCCGCATGGAGCAACGACCACAAGAAAATGTGCAGCAACCAACCGCGACCGCGACCGCGACCGTCGACCGAGTTGTCGAGCAGCAACAGCAACAGCAACAGCAACAGCAACAGCAACAGCAACAGCAACAGCAACAGCAACAGCAACAGCAACAGCAACAGCAACAGCAACAGCAACAGCAAC
>Ga0100394_1005498_pt1 | contig 10278 bp, 9 predicted proteins | sample CryGeymeta201518_FD_81549 | JGI IMG/M metagenome (GOLD analysis project Ga0100394, IMG submission 81549) | Groundwater microbial communities from Crystal Geyser aquifers in Utah, USA - Crystal Geyser metaG 2015-18 | ecosystem: Environmental > Aquatic > Deep subsurface > Groundwater | place: USA... | reverse complement strand
GATGGTAGCTGGATTAGAGAGATATTTTCAGATTGCCAGATGTTTCCGCGATGAAGATACTCGTGGTGATAGGCAACCGGAATTTACTCAATTAGATTTAGAAATGGATTTTCCAACTCAAGAAGATATTTTAGCTTTAATCGAAAATTTATTTAAAAATCTGATAGAAAAACTTTATCCAGAAAAGAAAATTCTTGAGTTTCCCTTTCCTCGCTTAACCTATCAAGAAGTCATAGCTAAATATCACACTGATAAACCTGATTTAAGAAAAAACCAAGACAATCCCAATGAATTAGCCTTTAGCTATGTGGTTGATTTTCCTCTATTTGAATGGAAAGAAGAAGAGAAACGCCCCGCCCGCCTTGCCTCGCAACGCGAAGCGGGCAGGTTTGATGCAGTTCATCATCCCTTTACGCGACCAAAATTTAATGAAGAAGAGAACATAAAAGAAATTATTGAAAGGATCAAAAAAGATCCCTCTCAGCCTTTAGCCCAGCAATATGATTTTGTTTTAAACGGTTATGAGATTGGCGGCGGCTCTTTAAGAATTCACGAGCCAGAATTATTAGAAACTATTTTTGGGATAATGGGTCATAAAAAAGAAGCCATTTACCAAAAATTTGGTCATCTTTTAGAAGCTTTTAAATATGGCGTGCCGCCGCATGGCGGAATTGCTTTAGGTCTGGATAGAATCATTATGATTTTGGAAAATGAATCCTCAATTCGGGAAGTGATTGCTTTTCCTAAAACTGGCGATGGCAAGGATTTAATGATGAATGCGCCTTCAGAAATCGACGAGAAGCAATTAAAAGAATTACACTTAAAGATTGAAAAATGATATTTTCGAGTTATGAATTTTAAAGATGAACAAACTTTGGTTTTAATTAAACCTGATGGTGTGCAAAGAAGTTTAATCGGGGAAATTATTAAACGTTACGAACAAACAGGTTTAAAATTAGTGGCTTTAAAACTAATTTTACCCAATGAAGAAATAATAGGACGACATTATCTTATTGATCCTGAATGGAAAAGAAAAACTGGTGAGAAATTAATAAATTCTTATTTATCAAAAGGATTAGAACCACCTACTCATGATTCAGAAAAAATAGGGAAAATGGTTTTGGAGCGTCTTAAAAATTATTTAACTTCTGGGCCTTTAGTAGCCATGGTTTGGCAAGGAATGAACGCCGTAGGCATTGTAAGAAAGATTACTGGCGGAACAGAGCCTCTTAGTTCTGATGTAGGAACGATACGCGGAGATTTCACGATCGATTCTTATCAAGTGGCTGATACTGATAATCGAGCTGTAAGAAACTTAATTCATGCTTCATCTTCTCTTAGTGATGCTTTACAAGAAATACGGATTTGGTTCAAAGAAGAAGAAATTCTTGATTACCGCTTGATAGGAGAATCAATTCTTTATGATGTGAACCTTGATGGGATTTCAGAATAAAACTATATTTAAATTTTGTTTTTTATGTTATAATCTATCTGGGGTTTGCTGGATAAGAAATCGATTCAGAACGAGTAATAATACAAGGGAGTTCAAGTCTTTTATCCCTTGGGATAAAAGCGAGGACACCCACCTGATTCTAACTGAATTCGACCTTATTTAGCAGCCCCTCTTTTTTAGCTTTTAATTTTTAATTTAAATCTTTATTTATGGCTAGAATCTGTGCCATTTGCGGCAAACAATATAATATTGCGACTACTCGTGTTAAAACGCGCTCTGCTTATAATCCTACTTCTCGGCACCGCCAAAAGGCTAATCTTCAATGGTATAAACCGCCTAATGGTAAAAGGATTAAAATTTGCACTTCTTGTCTCAAAAGACTTACCAAATCAACTTAAGATGAAACCGCAAGTTGATAAAAACAAATGTCTTGGTTGCGGAATGTGTATCAGTTTATGTCCAGCAGTTTTTGAATTGAAAAACAATAAATCCCAGATAAAAGAAAAAGTTGCTTTAGAGAAATACAAAGATTGCATTAAAGAAGCAGCAGAAAATTGTCCTGCTGGGGCTATTAAAATTACGGAAAAATAATACAGAATACAGAATACAGAATACTGTATACAGTATGACGGGCTGTGGCGCAGTTGGTAGCGCGCACCCTTGGGGTGGGTGAGGTCGTGGGTTCAAGTCCCACCAGCCCGACTGAACGTAAAGTAATATAAAATATGGAGATAAAATATATCAATCTTTTTAAAGGGGTGGATTTGACAGAAAGAAAGCTGCCAATCCTTATTGAAAGGAGTAAAGAAGGAGGCGGACCGGTTATTTGGCTTTGCGCCGGCATCCACGGCGATGAAGTAACGGGTATTGAGGTTATTCACCGAATCTTTAACTATCTTAAACGAATCCCATTAAAAAAAGGTTCTCTTTATGCTATCCCCATTATTAATTCTGCGGGGTTTGAAATGGTTAACAGAGAAAACCCCTATGATGACGAAGATATTAACAGAAATTTTCCAGGCGATCCTGATGGCAATACCACTGAAAGATTGACTAATGCTATATTTAACAGCATCATAGAAACCAAACCAGATTTAGTAATTGATTTGCATGCCGACACTCAAAATTCTCTTGCTTATGCAATAATTGATCGGCCAGTAAGCGCCAAAATTGAGATCAAAGAAGCGCTTGAGAAGAGCTGGAAATTGGTTGAAAAATTTGGCATTACAGTAACCTATGAAGTCGAAATTGACATCTACAGAAAATACGGATTAGACAAAAGTTTAACCGGTGCTTTAATTAATCGAAACCAAATTCCTTCTTTCGTTGCGGAGCTTGGCGGTCCAAGAGTTATTGATGAACACTTTGTTAGAATAGGAATGAGAGGGATTAGAAACATCCTAAATCACTTCCAGATGATTGAGGAAAAAGAAAAACCCTGGGTTTCGGAAACAAAAATTAAAACAACTGAAAAATTAGAATTGATAGAAAACATCACTTCCAGCGAAAGTGGAATTGTGGAATATTTAATAGAACCCGGCCAATTTGTCAAAGCAGATACTCCGCTTGTAAAAATTACCAATGTCCTGGGAAAAACCGAGGAGCTTATTAATGCCGACCAAGATTTCTACATTATTTCTCTAAACGATTATTCGATTTCTTTTCCTGGTAGTAATCTGCTGACTGCCGCCGCTCCTCTGTCACAACCCCAGGAATCAGATTCTCAATCTAATTACCCCGTTCCCTAGACAAATATCTTTTTTGTAAAAAACGCAGAATTGGCCTGAGGTAATTGCTTTTTGTGGTTTATTAAAAACAATCTTCGCTCGATTCTTATTTAAAAAATAAAGATTTGCTGAAGCTGATTTGCTGCGATATCTAATTTTGGCGCTGACCTTTATTGATTTTTTATTAATTTTTCCTGAAATAAAATTTAAAGGCGAAAGAATCGCTTCTTTTTTATATAAATCTTTTTTATTTTTTGAAACAATAAGTTTATTGCCTTTTTTATTAAAATCAACAACATAATAAGGCCCCTTAGGCATTTTTAATCCTTTTCTCTGGCCAATCGTATAAAAATATAAACCTTGATGAGTGCCCAAAATATTGCCTTTTAGATTTATAATTGGTCCCGGATTTGTTCCAATTTCTTTTTGAATAAAAAGAGGTAAAGCTTGGTTGGAAACAAAACAAAAATTTTGGCTTTGCTTTATTCTCTCAAAATAAAGGAAGCCTTCTTTTTTAGCAATTTTATATACTTCTGCTTTTTGATAATTACCCAAAGGCAAGATAATATGGGCTAATTGTTTTTGGTTTAAAGAGCTTAAAGAATAACTCTGGTCTTTATTGTTATTTTTGCCTTTCAAAAGTTCGTAAAGGTCGGTTTTTTTATTGAATCTGATTTTTGCATAATGACCAGTGGCCACATGAGGAATTTTCATTTTCTCTGCTAATTTTATTAAGAGCTGAAATTTTAAATTTCGATTGCAAATCACGCAGGGATTGGGCGTATGATATTTTTTTAATTCTTTGATAAAATAATTAATGACTTCTTTTTTAAATTCTTTTTGAGCATCAATAACAAAATAGGGGACTTGAAGTTTTTTGCAGATAGTTTCCGCAATTCTTATTGATTCTGGCGTGCAGCAAACATTATCGCGGCAAGCATTAACTTTGTTTTCCCAAATAGGTAATTTTAGAGTCACCCCAATTGGCTCAAATCCCTGCTTTTTTAATAAAATTAAAGCTACTGACGAATCCACTCCGCCAGACATGCCGACTATTATTCTTTTATTATTCGTTTTTGTGTGATTCTTCATAGAAGCTTGACAATATGCTATAATAATTCAGAAAAGAAAACAATGGATTTAATTACTTACGAAGATTTTAAAAAATTAGATTTACGGGTGGCAAAAATTCTGGAGGCTGAAAGAGTAGAGAACTCAGAAAAATTAATTAAACTTCAAATTGATGCAGCTGGAGAAAAACGCCAAATTGTTGCAGGCATTGGCAAATTTTATAATCCTGAAGATTTAATTAATAAACAAATCGTGGTAGTCGTGAATTTAGAATCAAGAAAATTAATGGGTGAAGAGAGCCAAGGCATGCTCTTAGCTGCCTCAAACGAAGATCAAATTTCCCTTTTAATGCCCGATAAAGAAATCCCACTTGGCTCAATCGTAAGATAAATATTATGTCTGTTTTTGATTTTACTTCAAAAGAAAAAGAAGAATTGTTTCACATTTTTAACAGCCGCGAAACAGGTCTCACGAAAGACGAAGCATCAGCTTTACAAAAAACCTTTGGTTTGAATGAAGTAAAAACAAAAGAAGTCAGTTTTGCTAATATTCTATTCAGGCAGTTTAAATCTGCCTTTTTTTATCTTCTTTTTATTGCTGGTATTATTGCTTTTGCTCTTGGACAAAACATAGAAGGACTTTTAATTCTTATTTTCGCATCAATCAATGTATCTTTTGGTTTTTGGCAAGAATATCGAGCTCAAAAAACGACCAATGCCTTAAGACAATACTTAGCAAGACAGGCCAAAGTTATAAGAAATAAAAAAGAACAAATCATCGACAGCAGATTTTTAGTACCCGGCGATATTGTTATTCTTGAAGCCGGTGATGTTGTAGCCAGTGATTTGAGACTTTTAGAAAGTAGCGATTTAGCTATTAATGAATCAGTTTTAACTGGTGAATCACAGCCAGTCAACAAGACTTCGGATAAAATATTAAATATCAAAGCAATTTTTGAAGCAAAAAATATTGCTTTTTCTGGAACTGCCGTAGTTTCTGGCAAAGGAAGGGGAATAGTAATTAATACAGGAAAAAATACCGAGTTTGGCAAAGTAGCAAAGCTTACCGCTTCTATCATTAGGCCAAGCATTTATGAGAAAGAATTAACCGATTTTTCTAAAATTATTTTCAAAACAGTTCTTATTACTTTTCTTGTCATTTTCGCCCTGAATTTAATTTTAAAAAGACAACCAAATTTAAGTTATTTTATAATTTTTTGTTTGGCTTTAATCGTGGGTATTGTGCCCGAAGCCTTGCCCGTTGTCGTCAGTTCATCGCTTTCTCGGGGAGCCTTAAAACTCTTAAGGAAAAAAGTTGTGGTAAAAAGATTATCTTCAATTGAGGATTTAGGCGATATGGAGATTTTATGTACGGATAAAACAGGTACTTTAACGGAAAATAAATTAAAGGTAGAGACGGTTATCTCTAATGATAAAGACAAATGTCTTTTATATGCTCTTTTAGCCTCATCATTTTTAAAGAAAGAAATTTTAAGCAATCCTTTTGATATTGCCATTTCAGAAGTGATAAAAGACAAAAATTCTGCTAAAAATTTTAAATTAATCGAGGAAGCGCCTTTTGATTTTAAAAGGCTGAGAAATACTGTTCTTCTAAAAAATACAGAAGGGAAGGAAATATTAATTAGTAGGGGCGCAGCTGAGGCTATTTTAGGAATTTCTTCCGAGTTTGATTTCGAGCAAAGTAAGAAAATAGGTGAAGAAATTAAAAATAGAGAAAAACAAGGCGAAAGAATTTTGGCAGTTGCTTTCAAAGAGATTTCTCCAGGTGAAAACTTTAAAGAAGCTGATTTCGAGAGAAACGAGAAAAAAGGTTCTTCTGAGCGAAGCGAAGAAGGTTCTTATAATAATCTTCGCTTTTTAGGCTATATTTCTTTTTCTGATCCCTTAAAAGAAACAGCCCATTTGGCTGTCAAATTAGCTAAAAAATTAAAAGTCAAAATTAAAATTATCACCGGTGATAGCAAAGAAGTTGCTGGGAAAATAGCTTTAGACGTTGGTCTAATTGATGATGCTACAAAAGTAATTTTAGGAACAGAATTAGAAGATCTTAACGAGGAAGAACTTTTTAAAAAATGCGAGGAATTTTTTGTTTTTGCTCGTATTGCTCCAGAAACAAAATTAAAAATTATAAAAGCTTTACAAAAGAAATACGAGGTAGGGTTTTTAGGCGAGGGAATTAATGATGCTCCTGCTTTAAAAGTCGCCAATGTGGGAATTGCTGTTAAAGAAGCAACCGATGTTTCCAGAGATGCCGCTGATATTTTATTATTAGACAGTGATTTAAAAGTGATTATTGAAGGTATCAGAGAAGGTCGAATCATCTTTGCTAATATTAATAAATATATTAAATGCACTTTGTCTGCTAACTTTGGCAATTTTTATTCTATTGCCATAATGTCTTTAATTTTGCCCTTTTTACCAATGCTTCCTCCTCAGATTTTACTCGAGAATATTTTATCCGATGCCCCTCTAATCGCCATTTCTAATGATTCTGTAGACATTCAGGAGTTAAGAAGGCCCAAGGTGTATGCTTTATCAAAAACCTTTCCCCACATCTTTATTTTGGCCATCATTAGTTCTGCTTTTGATTTCATTTTCCTGGCAATTTTTCATAAACAGCCTCAAGCCTTAATTCAAACTCTTTGGTTTACCTTGAGTTTAATTACTGAGATTATTCTTATCTTTTCCATCAGAACTCGCCACGTATTTTGGAAAACTGCCAAACCAGGTAAAATTTTAGTGATTTCTTCAATTTCCATTGTTATTTTTACCTTACTTCTGCCTTTTCTCAGGTTTGGCCGAACATTATTCTCCTTTAGTCCTCCCCAAGTCTCTTCTTTATTGATTATCTGCCTTTTGGGTTTAGCTTATCTTATTGCTAACGAATTAGCCAAAAAACTATATTTTAGCCGCCATTAATTGTATAACAATCGCTCGTCTTTTCTTTTGCTCATTTGGCAGGGGAGAAGCCTCGCTCACCTCTCCCTATCTAAATGGGGTTTAATAAATAAACCCCTAAATAGATGATCCCTCCCCTGAATCATTCGCAGAAGAAAAGACTCGCTCTTCAGGTTTTAATTTAAAAATTAAAAATTAAGATTTATTTAAAAATTTAAAATTTAAAATTGATTTAAAGTATGGGTGTTGAAAATACCTCTTAATAGAGGTAAAATATTAAAAGGTCGAGTATAACTTTAATAATTTTAAATTTATGACCAATAAAACAACCAAAACAATAATTATTGTTTTAATCGCCATTGTTGTTATTGGAGTGATTTATCTTCTTTTGTCTAAAAAATCAGAGGTAAATATTGAACAAGGAGAAACCACAACTACAACAACTACTATTTCCGTTTCAAATTCCATTGATTGTAAAGCTGATTCAAATTGTTTATCCACGAATTTCTTGTCTTGCAAACCCCTTGAATTTAAAATGGAATTTATTGAACCGGGTTCTCAATATATCATTACTGTGATAGGCGAAGAAGGGGATCAATGTCATTACCTGACAAAAGTCATTAACCCCGATGGTTCAATACTCATGGGTTATGAGTGCAAAGTTCCTTTAACCGAGATTTCCTTAGATACAGTCAAACATTTCTTTGGTCAAGATACTGGCGCAGTCAAAGATAAACAGGCCCAATTAGAAAAAGATTATTGTGTTTCTCTTCAGTAGAATTACTGGTCAAGATGAATATTCTCTAAAAAGCGGCTTATTAGCCGCTTTTTTGGTAGTTTTTTGTCATTGCGAGCCCCGATTTATCGGGACGAAGCAATCTCTCCTTGAAAGTCATAATAGGGAAGCGCCTCTTGACATAGATACCTGATTTACTATAAAATGATAGTAAATATGGAACCTATCTCAAAAGACAAGGTAATCAAAACACTGTACCAAAAAAAGGTGAGTTTTTTTGATATTGGCGATGCAAAAAGAATTTTCAGAATAAAAAAGGACAAAACTCTTTATGAATTGTTACGAAGATTAGAAAAAAGTGAAGTTATTGAGCGAATAACTAAGGGCAAATATTATTTTCCTTTCAGAGAATGCAATGAACTAGAATTAGCTAATTTTTTAGTCAATCCTTCTTATGTTTCTTTGGAATCAGCCCTTTCTTTTTACGGTATTTTGTCTCAGTTTCCTTATACCATTACTGCTGTTACTCCCTTAAAAACCAAAAAGATAATTTATAAAGGCAAAGAATACGAGTTTTCTCATATAGAAAGCAAGTATTTTTTCGGTTTCGTAAAAAAAGATAAATTTCTTATCGCCTCGCCAGAAAAAGCCTTACTCGATGAACTTTATTTTATGGCAAAAAAATTAAGAAAAATTTCAATTGCTGAGTTAGATTTAAGTTTGATTGATAAAAATAAATTCAAAAAATTAAGTAAAAGATATAAATTTTTGCCCCTCCAAAACCTCATTCAAAAATTAAAACTATGATAGACAAAGAAACACTACAAGATTTAGCTAAAGAAATGAAGATTGACTTGTTTACTGTCTTTCGCGAGTACCTTCAACTTGTATTTTTAAAATATTTTTACAGTCAAAAGGAAAGCGAAAAAGTTTATTTTAAAGGCGGAACGGCCTTACGATTTTTATTTGGTTCTTTTAGATTCTCCGAAGATTTAGATTTTACCAGTATTTTATCAGAAAGAAAGTTAAAGACTTTAATTGAAAAAACTCTTCAGGATCTGAATAAAGAAGCGGGGGAGATATCATTTAAAGAAGAGGGAACAATCACTGATGCTTTTACCGGCAGAATTTTTCAAAAAATCCCCGAATTCAATTTTCCTCTCACAATCAGGTTAGATTTTTCTTTAAGGGAAAAACCTTTTTTAATCGAAACTTCTTATATTGAGACAATTTTTCCGGTTGGACCCTTTCCCCAAGTTTCTCATTTAAAAATTGAGGAATTGATGACAGAAAAAGTGAGAGCAGTTTTAACCAGAAATAAAGGAAGAGATATTTTTGACCTTTACTTTCTTCTTTCAAAACACATCCTAATTGACTGGGAATTAGTTAATAAAAAAATGGCATTATATGAAAAAACCGCTGATATTCAAAAATTAATTCAAGCAATCAATGAATTTCCTCAAGGAGAAATCAGAAATGATTTAACGAAATTCCTTCCCTTAACCCACCGCAGTCTTGTAGAAAAAATAAAAGAGTTAACTTTAGAAAAATTATTAGTTTTGCCTCAATTTTAAATTTTGCGGTTTGGATATTAAATTAAAAATTATGATTTCAGTTAAAAATGAGGGAATAATTTTAGAGAAAACAAATCTGGAATTCGAAAATAAGGGTGTTTTTAACCCTGCCTGCATCCAGGTGGATGGCATTACTCACATGTTCTATCGGGCAATTAACCATAATGATATTTCTTCCATAGGCTACTGTCAGCTGAAAGATAATAAAGTTATTAAAAGACTTAAAGAGCCAGTGCTCTTTCCCGAATATGATTACGAGAGAAAGGGCGTAGAAGATCCAAGAATTGTTTTTCTTGATGGTATCTACTATTTATTCTATACCGCCTTTGATGGACAAAATGCCCTCGCCGCATATGCCACTACGAGCGATCTTGTTAACTTTAAAAAACACGGTGTCATCTCTCCGCAAATCTCTTATTCTGATGCGATGGATCTGATTCGCAATAAGCATTTTCCCCAAAGATACTTTCACTACGAACGACGAATGAAGCGATACCGTGGGCCAGACGTATTGCTTTGGGACAAAAACGTCTTCATTTTTCCAAAAAAAATTAATAATTTGTTTTGGCTTGTGCACCGGATTATGCCGAGCATCCAGATTGCAACCTTTAAAGATTTCTCGGAGCTAACTCCCGCCTACTGGTATGAATATTTAAAAACGTTCGAGCGCCATATTCTACTGAACCCCCGTTATCGTTTTGAGAATCATAAAATCGGCGGGGGGTGCCCGCCTATTGAAACAGAGGCTGGCTGGCTCTTTATCTATCACAGTGTTGGACGAACGTTTCTGCACAAGCGG
>Ga0100394_1005487_pt1 | contig 10284 bp, 14 predicted proteins | sample CryGeymeta201518_FD_81549 | JGI IMG/M metagenome (GOLD analysis project Ga0100394, IMG submission 81549) | Groundwater microbial communities from Crystal Geyser aquifers in Utah, USA - Crystal Geyser metaG 2015-18 | ecosystem: Environmental > Aquatic > Deep subsurface > Groundwater | place: USA... | reverse complement strand
TTATCCCCAGTTTTTCGGCCTCATCCATTATATTCAAAACCAGAATCACAGGCAGCCCGAATTCCAACATCTGAAGCGTCAGAGGCAGCATGCGTTCAAGATTTTTCGCGTCTATAACATGGAGTATTACCGCCGGCTTCTCGTCAGAGAGTATCGCGCGGGCCACCCTTTCCTCTTCGGTTACAGGCAAAAAGGAATACATGCCCGGGGTATCAATAACCTCAAAAATATGCGCGGCTATCTTTGCTTTCCCCCTTGATACCTCCACTGTTGTCCCGGGATAATTTGATACGTTGGCATAACGGCCTGTCAGATTATTAAAAAGCACGGATTTGCCGACATTAGGCGAACCGACTATAGCAATCTTTTTCATATTTTTCTCTGATTCCCATGCAGGCATTTTTTACATATGCCGAATATCTGCAGCCTGTGGCTGTCAGGTTTAAAGCCGCATTTGGCTGCCAGTTTATCCTGCATTTTCTCTATCTGCGGGTCAAATACCTCTATATACCTGCCGCATTTTTTGCAGACAAGGTGATCGTGATGGCTGTGATTATACTTATGCTCATACCTTAATACACCGTGGCCGAAGTCAACCTCGTTACACAACCCTGTCTCTGCTAAAAGCCGCATTGTCCTGTAAACCGTGGTATAGCCTATTTTCGGATACTTTTTCTTTACAAACCGCGACAGCTCATCAAGCGAAACATGGCCTTCAACGCGAATAAAAACATCGAGCACATTTTCACGCTGAGGCGTGCGCCTTAAAGCCTTTTGCCTTATAAAATCATCCAGTATCTGAAATTCCTTCCTCATAAAGGCGCCTTTCCTCTATTGAAAACTACTTTCAATAATACCATAAAAATTTTTACAAGTCAATGCCTATTTTTCTATGACAAAAATAGCTGACGAGGCAAAAAGATTCGGGCAGAAACTGATTTTGCGCTTATCGGATAGATAATACTCCTGATCTATTTTCATGCCTTTTTGGCGGCAGTATACCTTAAAATCCTTTATGCTTAAAAACCTCAGGTTCGGCGTATCATACCAATAATTAGGCAGGGATGATGTTACGGGAGAGCGGCCGCCAAAACAAAGCATGCACCTGGCCTTTATGGACGCAAAATTGGGAAAACCGACTATTGTTTTTCTCCCCACGCGCAGCGCCTCCTGGAGCACATACTCTATTTTCTTCACCTGCTGCATGCTCTGGTTTAAAATGACATAATCAAACGATTTGCCCGGGTACTCGACGAGCCCGCTGTCTATATCGCCGTGAAAAACGCTAACCTCTTTTTCAACGCATTTATATATGGCGTCGTCGCTTAATTCAATGCCCTGGCCTTTGACATTTTTACCCTTTGCCAAAAGATGCAAAAGCTCCCCGTCTCCGCAGCCAAGGTCTAATACCTTTGAGCCGGGCTCTATTATCCCATATATTATCTTTTCATCCAGGCGTACTGAGCTAAGATCCATATGATTTAGACACCTTGCTTAAAAAATGTTTTATAAGATGCGTTTCTTCCTCGATCTCGAGCAGAAACGCGTCATGGCCGTATGTTGAGTTAATCTCGCAATAAGTCGCATCCTGGCCTCTTGTTTTAAGAATACGCACTATATCCTGAGACTGATACAAAGGATACAGCCAATCCGACTTAAACGCCAGGACTAAAAATTTAATATCCACCTTTTTGTCTTTAGGGATAAGCCTCTCGCCTGAAAGATCAAGGTAATCCATTGCCTTTGTGATATAAAGGTATGAATTGGCGTCAAAGCGCTTTACAAAACTGTCGCCCCTGTATCTTAAATACCCTTCAACCTCAAAATCGGCCATAAATTTAAATTTCTGATCTTTGGCTTTAAGCTTGCGTCCGAATTTCTCCTCCATTGACCTGTCGCTCATATATGTAATATGGCCTATCATGCGCGCAACAGCAAGCCCGCGCTCAGGAATTGCCTTACCATAATAATTACCCTCGTTCCAGGCAGTATCAGCCATTACAGCCTGTCTGCCAACCTCATCAAACGCGATCTGCTGCGGAGAATGTTTAAGCGCGGTTGCTATGGGTATTGCGCTGTGCACATGTTTTGGGTATGAACTGACCCACTGCAAAACCTGCATCCCTCCCATTGACCCGCCAACGGCGCAAAGAAGTTTCTTTATGCCAAGATAGTCTATAAGATATTTCTGGGCCTTTACCATATCAGCTATGGTTATCGTCGGAAAATCAAGCGCGTAGGGCGCGCCGGTTTTAGGATTTATTGAAGACGGGCCTGTGGAACCCTTGCAGCCGCCTAAGACATTTGAACAAATAACAAAATATTTATTCGTATCAAGCGCCTTGCCCGGGCCAATCATATCATTCCACCAGCCCGGCGATTTATCGCCTTCGTGAAAACCGGCTGCATGCGCATCGCCTGAAAAAGAATGACCCACAAGTATGGCATTTGATTTTTCGCTATTTAAACTGCCATATGTTTCGTAGGCAAGCGTAACCGGGCCAATAGCCCCGCCTGACTCCGGCTTAAACTCATCCGGAGGATTGGCAAACGTAAAATATTCTGTTTTTACAATACCTATCTCTTTATCTTTTCCCATTTTATACACCTCTACCAAAGACCGCCCCGGGCTCGGTCTTTGGGTTACTTCGCGTATTCCTCAAAAAGCCATGTTGAAAGATAACGTTCGCCTGTATCAGGCAACACCACCACTATTATTTTTCCTTCTGATTCCTTGCGCTTTGCCACTTCAAGGGCCACCCACAAGGCCGCGCCGCTTGTGATATACCGGCAAATATGCCTTCCTGCCTTGCCAGATTTTTCGCGGCACCTGCGGCATCTGTGTGTTTAACTGTTATAAGCTCATCTATTATTTTCTGATTGAGCGCGCCCGGTATAAAACCGGCGCCAATACCCTGTATCTTATGCGATCCGGGCTTATTGCCTGAAAGAATGGCTGATTCAACCGGTTCAATGCCTATAATCTTTACAGATGGCTTTCTTTTTTTAAGCACTTCACCCACTCCGGTTATTGTACCACCAGTTCCTATTCCTGCAACAAAAATATCCACTTTGCCTTCTGTATCATTCCATATCTCTTCTGCGGTGGTTTTTCTGTGTATGGCGGGATTTGCAAGATTGTTAAATTGCTGAGGAATAAAACTGTTTGGCGTTTTCTTTGCAAGCTCCTCTGCCTTATCAACCGCGCCTTTCATACCTTTTGAGCCTTCTGTTAAAACAACCTCTGCTCCCAATATCTTTAAAAGCTGCCTGCGCTCTGTGCTCATAGTATCAGGCATTGTCAGTATAAGTTTATATCCTTTTGCCGCAGCGACAAATGCAAGGGCTATGCCTGTATTTCCAGAGGTCGGCTCAATGATAATTGAATCTTTTTTTTAGCAGCCCTTTTTTCTCGGCATCCTCTATCATTGCGACGCCGATACGGTCTTTTACGCTTGAAAGCGGATTAAAAAACTCAAGCTTTGCAAGTACCATTGCCTTAAGGCCTTTGATTAATTTATTTATTCTAACCAAAGGCGTATTGCCTACGGTCTTGGTAATGTCAGAGTATATATGCCCCATATTAAACCCCCTTTAACGCCTGATCAATATCAGCGATAATGTCGTCGACGTTCTCTATGCCTATTGACAACCGCACAAAATCAGGCGTCACGCCTGTTGCAAGCTGTTCTGCTTCCGAAAGCTGCTGATGCGTGGTTGTTGCCGGGTGTATTGCCAGGCTTTTTGCGTCGCCTATATTGGCAACGTGCGAAACCAACTGCAGCGAATCAATAAACTTCCTGCCTGAAGCCGCGCCGCCTTTTATGCCAAAACCTATAAGAGCGCCTGCGCCTTTCGGCAGGTATTTTTTTACCCTTTCTTTTTGGGGGCTGTCATCAAGGCCTGGATAATTTATCCAGCTGACCTTGGAGTGTTTTTTTAAATACTTTGCAACTGCCAAGGCATTTTCGGAATGCCTTACTATCCTTAAATGAAGCGTTTCCAGGCCCTGCAAAAATAAAAACGCGTTAAAAGGCGACAAGGCCGGGCCAAGATCTCTTAAAAGCGTAACCCTTGCTCTTATAATGTATGCTATATTGCCAAGGGATTTTAACGCCTCGACAAAATTTATACCGTGGTAACTCGGATCGGCCTCTGCTATTAAAGGAAATTTGCCGTTGGTCCAGTCAAATTTTCCTGAATCAACTATAATGCCTCCTATGGATGTGCCGTGGCCGCCGATAAACTTGGTGGCTGAATAAACAACTATATCAACACCGTGGTCGATAGGCCTTAATAAATAAGGAGAAACCGTATTATCCAGCACAAAAGGAATGCCATTTTTATGCGCTATCTTTGATATGCCCTCAAGGTCGCTGACATTTAACTTAGGATTTCCTATGGACTCGGCATAAACCGCCTTTGTTTTTGGCGTTATCGCTGCTTCAAACGCCTTTAAATCGTCTGACTTTACAAAATTTACCTTAATGCCGAGCCGCGCGAATGTATAATGAAACAAATTATACGTTCCGCCATAAAGGTTGTCGGCTGATACGATTTCATCGCCTGCCTGCGCGATATTTAAAAGCGCAAGCGTAATGGCGGACTGGCCGCTTGCAACTGCCAGGGCGCCTACGCCGCCATCTAAGGCGGCGATGCGTTTTTCAAGCACATCCGTAGTCGGATTCATTAACCTTGTATATATATTACCAAATTCCTTGAGCCCGAAAAGATTAGCCGCATGCTCTGTGCTTTTAAACTGGTATGATGTTGTCTGGTAAATCGGCACAGCGCGCGAACCTGTTGTAGGATCCGCCTCCTGGCCGCCATGCAATAAAATACTCTCTGCCTTTAACTTACTGTCTATCTTGCTCATTTTTTATCTCTCCTTATATATGATATACTGCTGCTTCTTCTTTGTGATGTTTTGCTTTTTTTACCAAATCTTCAAATGTCACATTATCAATTATATCCTTTGTTGCCTTGGCAACGTCCTGCCAGATCTTTTTGAAAGTGCATCTATACAGGTCTTTACAGCCTGTGTACCTTTTATCTGTACAGGCAATGGGCTCAATGGGGCCGTCAATAAATCTCACCACATCCCCTACCCGTATATCAGCAGGCGGCTTTGCCAAAGAATACCCGCCCACCTTGCCGCGTTTTGACTCAACAAACCCGCCTCTTTTTAAATCAAGCAAAATCTGCTCCAGAAACTTGACCGGCGCATCGATACGCTCGCCGAGATCGTGTATGGTAGCAACGCCTGAACCGTAATGGGTGGCAAGGTCCAAAATTGTCTTTAATGCGTAATCGCCTTTGTAGGTTATCCTCATATCTATTCCCTATAATCTCTATCGTTATAGTAGAGTATACCATAAAATAAAGATCTGTCAAGCAAAATCTTGCCGATCAGGCAGTTTAGATTTTGCTTGATCCTGAGGCCTGTCAGGCCGAAGGATCTTTCTTGCATATTTTATATTAGGCAAACAATACAAAAATGTGCTATAATTACGCCCATGCAGATAACTATAGAAAAAATCGTTTACCCCGGTAAAAGCATGGCTCGCGTTAATGAAAAAGTCATCTTCACAGATGAGGGCCTGCCGGGAGAGACGGTTGAAGCGTATATAGTAAAAAATAAAAAAAACTACACCCAGGCAAAAACCTCGCGCGTGTTAGAGGCCTCTTCTTGCAGAGTAAGCCCAAAATGCAGTCACTATGCTGCCTGTTCAAGCTACCAGTATATTGATTATCCATTTCAGCTTGAAATAAAACAGGCCCAGGTGAAAGAAATGTTTTTAAGGGGCATTGGCATCAATCTTGAAGGCGATATAATAAAGCCCTCTTCTTTAATATGGGGCTACAGAAACAGCGCCAAATTAAGCGTGTTATGGGAAAAACACACGCCTAAACTGGCATACCACAAACCGGGATCATTTGATAAATTTATAGAGGTTGAGAAATGCTTTCTTTTAAGCGATAAAATAAATCTTAAGCTGGCTGAAACGCTTAAAACCTTAAAAGACAATAAACTTTATGATATAAATGAAATCTCTGTAAGAGAAAACTCCTGCGAGAATATAGACGATAAAAATTTCCTTATGGATGCGGAGTCGTTTTTTCAAGTAAATACGCCCATGCTAAAGGAAGTTATAAAAGACATGAAATCCTGCCTGAAAGACACTGACATCAAAACCATTGCAGACCTGTATTGCGGGATAGGGACTTTTGGTATAATCTTGTCCGGCTTGGCAGAAAATGTGCTTGGAGTTGAGTCATCTGCGGATAATATCGGCTATCTGAAGAAAAATATAGACGGAAATAATATAAAAAATTACCGGTTATATGAGGGTGACTGCGAATATCTGGCTGAAAAAATATTTTCGCAGAATATTGATGTATTTATACTGGATCCGCCCAGAAAAGGGCTTGGCGATAAAATCTGCAGGATGCTGATTGAAAGGCCCGCAAGCGTTATAATATATCTATCCTGCGACCCGGCAACCCTGACAAGGGATCTGAAAAAACTTCTCACCCGCTATAAATTAGAAAAAGCGCAATGCTATGATTTCTTTCCCCACACACCCCACATAGAAACAATGTGCGCGCTTAAAGCCGTATCATAACAAGCGCCATCTTAAATTTTTCTACTGCCTTTAAACTATGAGGCTCGTTGGCAGGCATTATAATCATCTGACCCGCCTTCACATCAAACGCCTTACCTGAAATCGTTACCTGCGCCTGGCCGTCTAATACATAAACCATCGCGTCAAAAGGCGCTGTATGTTCGCTTAGGCCTTCGCCCTTATCAAACGCGAAAACAGTAACAGTACCTGTCTTTTTATCTATAATGGCCCTGCTTACAACAGAACCGGCCTGATAATCTATCAGGCCTGCCATATTTATAACCTTACCTTTTATATCTTCGGGCATATATTCCTTACAAGCTTGTCAAAATTTTGAACCTACTTCTCTATAAAAACCCAAGTAGCTCCACCATCCCAAGATTCAGACATACCTATATGTCCGCTGTTATGAATTGCTGAACCCACTCTATGTTTTGGATCATCTTTAGAATCAGCATTAAAACCAATATATCCAGGATACATGTCAACCCATGAAAAATAATAATCCCACTTACGGGCAGGATTTGAATTCGGATTATCTATGCTCAAGGTCTGCATAAAAGAAATAACATCTGAATTATTTGGATCTAGGTAACCTCGGCTCACAACAAGCCATCCGCCATACTATGCGTAGTAAAGGAGTCCTGCCTGTTCTATAGTTCTTAAAAATGTCATTGCCTCTGCATCTTTTGACCTAGCAACCATCTTGCTATACTGCGGGATTGCTATTGTCGCAAGTATGCCGATAATGATGATAACGATTAAAAGTTCGACTAATGTGAAAGCTTTTTTCATGTTTTTAGCCTTCCGATACTTATGGTGCTAAGAAAGGTCCTGTTTTGCTGCTCGCTATTGCTTGCAAAACAGGATCATCCTTTTTATCTAGATTTTTACTACTGGATAAAAAGGATGGCGGTGTTCATGCGACGAAATCAGAACTTATTTCAAGAAATAAACCGTCTTTGCGAGCCCCGCGAAGTCCCGAGCGAAGCGAGGGGAAGGGGCGAAGCAATCTCCTCGTATTTTAAATTTTCACCGTTGGCTCGGCAGGCAGCTGGCGGCAGCGACCCTGCCGCAAAAATCATCTATACTGGCCGCCATCTGCCTGCGGCTTCGCTACTTGATACATGTTAAAACACACGATACTCGGGCTCAGCCGCACCGCCTGTGCTTGGAAAAATACTTGGACGGCGGTTTGGCCGAGCCATTCACTTGCACAAAGCCAAAAGGCAAATTTTGGGCGGGGGCAAAATTTGCCTTTTGGCAAAGCTGCCCTCCAAGGCTTCGACATAAGAACAAAAAATCAACGGGAATACGGTATTTTATTATAATCCACAAATCGGGCAAAAACAAGTGAAAAAGCTTTTTGGATGCACTATATTACAGGTTAGTCTAATTTTATGATGCGGCTTGAATCAAACTTGATGTAAACCTTCTAAAAGACCTTCTGCGGCCTTTGTGCCGATCAATCCTATTTTTCTTGCTTTAGAAACTATGCCCCAAGAATTGGTGCAGATTTGACCAGGGCATTTTCTTTTGAATTCGTCTCTAACAACTTTTTCATCGCAGGCCAAACCATATCCTTTTGATATCGCTAACGCAAGGCACGCCGCTTCTCCCTCGTAGATTATTACCCCTAAGCTTTTATTAGTAAGATAATGATAAAATAAATTTTCCTGCTCTTTCCCTTCTATCTCTTCTTCAATTATTAAATTATTTTCTATATATGACGCTAAATCTATTTGCCCTGCCTTTGAATATTTTGCTTCGCTCTTTATTCGTTTTTCAACGACTATTTCTCTCTTTGCCCAGTCAATGAATTTATCTAATGCTAATAGGGCGTGGAATTTTATTATAATCATTGCGTCAACGGTTACTAATTTTCCATTAAAAATTGTCGAGGCACTCGTCATCCTGAACACTCCGTTTAATTTTTCTACCAAGTTCCATAGCTTGATAAAGGGGGAGTTCCAGGAATTCAGCAAGTTTTGAAGTGGTAATCTTGTTTTGTTGGTAGGCTTTTAAACAAAGATGAAAATAGAGACTTGAAAATTTAGGTCTACTCTCTGGTTCTGAAATCCCCATAGATCTACGAACTGTATTAACCCATGTTTCACTAATAAGTTTCTCTTTCATATCATTGCTCAACAGTTTTAAATTATTGAGTCTATAAACCATGGCTTGAAAACTTACGCCAAAATATTCCGCAAAATAGATAGTATCTTCTGCCGTTAAATCTTTGCGGTTTTTTATTCTTATATTAAAAATATCGTTGACAGATTCTTCGGGCATCAAAAAATCACCCGCAAAATTATCGGCCAAGCTTTCGTCTGAAGTATCTTTTTCTTTTTCAGAAGAAACAATGCCTAAACGCTCTTTATGAAAAATAAAATGGGCATATTCATGAGCGAGTGAAAAAAGTTGTTTGCCAAAATTGGCATTGGTATTTATAAGAACGCATCCGCCCATTTCCTCATCGTAGGTAAACATTCCAAAGATACCTCTTTCTGCCGGAATTGGCAGATAAAAAATTTTTAAAGCGCATTTCTCTTCTAATATTTGATCGAGGTTCCTAATGGATGCCTGGCCTAAATTTAATCTTTGTCGTTCTTGCTTAGCATAGAATTTACCCCAAAATAAAAGCCTGTCTTTTTCATATGCATAATCTTTAGATATTGACGGCCTTATTTTAATATCCGCAATCTCTTCCAGTGTGTACATTTTTTCGCAGAGAGTCTCAAATTCCGTTATAACCTTTGCCACTTCTTGATCACCTTCTGTTTTTCTAAAAAGAACTTTGAATCCGCTATCTACAGCGAGTTTTTCCTTGAGAAAATATTCTAATGGCCTTCCGAAAAATTCACAAAAACTATACAGCTCTTTTAGAGGAATATCGCGCTTGCCATTTTCAATATCAGAATATCTGGGCCTACCGATATTAAGTTTTTCCGCAACTTTCTCTTGTGTATAGCCTAAGGCTTCTCTAGCTTTTTTAAGCCTTTCGCCTATAACAATTGATCTGCTATTCATTTCTTCGCTCATAGCGAATTTGTCCTGTTTTTGAGACAAAGTTTCTACTTTCTATTAAAATTATACATTACTTGTCTTAATTTGTCAAGCGAAATCACTAACCTTTATTAATGGCTTCATCAACCTTCAGATTGGCTTCTTTTAACATTTGTCTTGCTTTATTGCGTGCTTCATGTGATTGATGAACTAAATCGGTAATTTTTTGCTGAACAGGTTTTGACAAAATTGGTATCTGTAACTTTTTAATTTGTTCTGGTTTCCAATGAACTATAATGGAACCGCCTGCGTCGCGCTCAATTTGCATTTGACCTATAATAGAATTGATGCAGAGGGCTAAATATTCGCTTTCTATCTCTTTATCAGGCTTTAAACGCATAATGCCGCTTGCTACAATACCTTCTATGGATTCTTTTAACACATAAGCAATCCCAGGATTTGCATCTTTGGTAAGTAAAATCTCGCCAATTTTTGGCTGAAAATTATTTTTCAATTCTTGATATAATTCATCGCTTATATATTTGTAACAGCTTAGCTCTGGAAAGCGCCTTATAGGCAGAACATCCTTCCGGTTTGACATTCCGCCATTTAAAAATACCCGCTGAAAAAGCTTGACAGCGGGTATTTTTTA
>Ga0100394_1005482_pt1 | contig 10287 bp, 7 predicted proteins | sample CryGeymeta201518_FD_81549 | JGI IMG/M metagenome (GOLD analysis project Ga0100394, IMG submission 81549) | Groundwater microbial communities from Crystal Geyser aquifers in Utah, USA - Crystal Geyser metaG 2015-18 | ecosystem: Environmental > Aquatic > Deep subsurface > Groundwater | place: USA... | reverse complement strand
GCTTCTTGAGACAATGCATATCACATGAACTGCAACGCTTCCCACCGTACATTGCCTCAAAACCATCAGTATTATGGTTTCGGTGTTTGGTTTCTCGAGGACTAAATCCGTCTATTTGACTATTCGCCAATTTGACTATTATCGGCGCAAATATCAGAAAATATCGGTGGACAGAATACAAAGCATTCTGTCCATTTTTTCTTATTATTAAATTGCCAGAGTCTATTATCTCAAGGGATAATGGAGCGTGCATGAGTAGTCCAATAGCTCACTCGCCTAGGCGAGTAGTAACAGTTCTCGATATAATGGTTGTCGTCAGTTGATGACTATACTATCAGCAATCCAGTAGCTATACTAATGGCTTCCGTAATCCAAATGGTACATGGTACGAAGTTCATCGCTATTTGTGGTCTGCGTCTGCTTCTTGAGACAATGCATATAACATGAAATACAACGATTCCAAAGGTAAATTGAATCAAAACAATCAGAATTATGGTTTCGGTGTTTGGTTTCTCGAGTACTGCTCTAAGCTGATCTTTATGGTCAGCTTTTATATATCAGAAAAACATGATAGATAAAAATCAGTTATTACTTGATCTTTTTCATGCATATTATGATGCTCGTAGAAACAAAAGGAACAAAGCTACATCATTAGCATTTGAAATGAACTATGAATCCAAACTGCTGATCTTATGCAATGAACTAGTCCAACGTTTGCTGTTCTGTGGACGTCCCGACCTCCATTGAAATTTATTGTGGAGGGATGTACACTAACAGCTGTTATGCAACCGAGCATTTATTGCGAGGGCACGTATAGTTTTTTATCTACTTCAAAAGTAGTCTTTTCTTCGTTGTTTGCAAGATTTTGGAAGAGTAGTGGCTATTTATCTATTCAAGACTAAGGGGGGCAAAAAAATAAAACAAAAAAAAGATAAAATATAGTTTGAAAAGGTATTATATATAAATATACTCTTGAAAGAGTATGTTTATATATATATGAATTTATCTATAACAACTACATTGTCAAAAAATAGTTTGACAACACAACATAGATTTTTATAATACGACTAATCAATTTACTTTTTATTTTGTTCATCAATTTGATCTATGTCGTATGTGGTACAAGTAAAGAAACCTATTATCAAACCTTTGTTTAAATTTGATATTATTCATAAAGTTATAAACTTTAAGACTGAATGAATAAAGTATATGTGATCTAAAAAAGAAATATTGCCACATATACGAGATATGATAAAAGATCTTAATATAAGGTCTGTTTTTGATGGATTCGCATGAACTACTAGAGTGTGACAATTTTTTAATAATAATTGAATACAGGTTATTTCAAATGATATGAACATACGATCAGAAGTCTTTGGTAGGGCATTCTTGCTTAATGATGAGAAAAGAAAGAAATCGTATATTGAAAAAATTAAACATTTGAATTCACTAGAATGATATAAGTGATATTATACTACTGTATATTGATGAATTGATTATGATTGATCATCTGTACAGCCAGATGGTAAAAAAAGACTTCGACAGGTACATAATACTATGAAATTAGATGCAATTAGAGATGAAATTGATAAAATCGCAGAAGATGAGATAGAAAAAAACGTTCTATTGGCATCATTGATTTTTTCACTTGATAAAGTCGATAGTTCTTTGTGACATTTTTCATCTTATCTGAGAGAACGATCTTCTAGAAGTTACAAGAATTTATATCTAGAATTACCATATTTTGTTGATGGCATAAAATGAAATGATGTTATAACTGGCGATGTTTTTGATGTCTTGCCTAAGATAGACGCTGATTTGGCATATTACGATCCTCCATATGGTTCTAATAATGATCAAATGCCATCTTCTAGAGTAAGATATGGACAGTATTACCATATATGGGAAACCATCATTAGACATGACAAACCAGAAGTTATATGAGCCATCAATAAGAGGGCTGACGCCACAGTAGAGAAAACTTACTCTATATTTGAGGATTATAATAAAAAATGAAGTTTTTATATACCTGAATTAGCTATATTTGATTTAATAAAGAAGACAAAGACAAAATATATATTACTTTCTTACAATACTAACTGACGTGCTAGTGTTAAAAATATCATTCAATTTCTCGAAGATAATAAATATAAATACGAATTGAGAAATATATGATATAAAAAAAATGTTATGGCTTGAATGAAACGAACTTATGATTGGGATAATTTATGAGATAAAGATAATCATGAAATACTTTTACTTATTTATAATCATTAAAAATGATTTCAGATTTAATATATGCCTATCTTGGACAGGTTTTTGATTATATAGAGAAGAAACACGCTGTTTGAATATCAGATATAATCTGATATGTTTCTACTAGACCATTTAATATGAAGTGACAAGAGTTTCAAGAACTAATAGTTTATCCATTAAAAAAGGCTATCAATAATGAAATGTCTTCTCAGCTTGGCATAAAAATTGATGCTACATCAGACAAAAAGAAGACAGATTTGTTTTTAGATACCAATCATGAAAAATATAACTTTAGTATCAAAAACTATCAGACGACAAGGTTTCAGGTTTCTACAATGGTAGATAAACTTACCAAGTATGAATGATGGTTTTCGTCTTATACCCATGATTCAAAAATTATTTTAGATGACACGAGAAAAAATGAAATAATCTCTGATATTAAAAGTGATTTATCTGATGATATTACTATATTTGCACTAACTAAATTAAAAAAGAGAAGTGAAAAAATAGATATTTATTTTCTTTCCCTTAATGAAAACTTTTTGGATAACATAGAATATATGGAAGCAGAATATGCTGATAGGATTAAAACTCCTCATCGGAGGATTAGATTTTATTTCCCTGGTATAAAGTGACATCTTTTTACATTGGATCTTTGAAAAAATGCTTTAAATAGAGGTTTGTGGTGAGAAAATCGAAATGAACATATAGAAGATAATGATCTAAGAAAAAAGTTTTTTTATGATTTATTGGCGGTTACCGAAAAAGATTTAACACCATTTACAAAAATAAGTCAGGACGCTAAAAATGAAGCGTTAATAAAGATTATTGAAGAAGCCATAAAAGCTGAATAAATAAAATTTCTATTGTGATTGAAATATTGTAGAATATCATAAATTCTAAACTAGAATCTAATTTTTCTAAAAAAATATAAATTAAAATAAATTTTTGCCCCCCTTTTTTTTCTTGTTTCTTGAAAATCCTTTCCAAAATCCGTTGTTTGGAGTTAAGTCGTGAAGAAGTAGATAAGATAAAAAACTATATGTCGCCTAACTAGGCTTTGTACGAAATTATGTCGTACAAAGGCTGGCTGGGGAATGTTGTGGGACACTACTTCACTATCTCTGTCGCGTAGTGGGTGACTATATAATATCTCGTTCTGACGACGCCTATTCACATACCTACGATCTTAAATTGTTTTCCGATGATGGCTTTGTAATGTGGGCCTTTGAGGATTTTTTCACTCATAAAAAATGCGAATCATTTCTTGATAGCGGTGATCATGTCGGCTGTGCAATCATCTTTGGTACATTTGTAATATTGATAGGCGAGGTTTTCTGTGAAGTTGGGAACTCCTGATTTTTCTGGTGGGAAATTGATATTCTGCCCGGTAAATCGTGCCTTGATGCTCTTATAATTATAGTAGATATCGGTGGGTTTCCCGTTACCGGACTGAAGTCTTTTGTGCGTTGCTGTGTTGATTTTGGCTAGGTATTCGGCTCGTTTCTGAGCAGTTGCATCGAGTTTTGCTGATCCCGTGTATGCGGTGAGTCAGACTAGCTTTCTTTCGGTATTGTGTCGGGAGAGTCGTGCTGTTCTTACTTTCTGCATATTCACTTTGGTCGGCGTATAAGAAACGGTTCCGGTTGCTGCGTGAACTGTAGAAAATAGAATATAGAAGATAGACAATAGAAAGGCTATTTTGATATATTTCATCATGATGTCGCGAATAAAAATTCGATTCTAGTATAGGTAATTAAATATTCGATTCAAGCTGGCTTCAACAATCTTTTTTTATGGATTGAAATTTATCAAATTTTTCGTATATGTGGTTTACAAGGCATATTTTTTGCTTTTATTTCGTTTTTTGTTCGTGTATGCATATACCTTTTTACCCAGTGTTCATCCCTATTTTGGTGATTGTCGTCATCCAATTTATGAAGTTGATGATCGATCGGGTAAGAAATAAGCGTTTTGACCGGCATGATTTATTCACTACAGGATGATTCCCGTCAGTACATAGCGGTATGACGAGTAGTTTGGTCACCTTAGTATATCTTGATCAATGATTAAATAGTGTGATGTTCGCCATGGCGTTCGTGTTCATGTTCCTGATTTCGTATGATGCGATGAACCTGAGATATGAAGCATGAAAACATGCACATTATATCAATGCTCTCAAACATGATATCGAAAGCGTTTTGCAAAGACAGGAATCGATAATGCGCCTCAAAGAGAGGATGGGACACACTCCGCTTGAAGTGATAGGATGATTGGTCGTCTGATGCATCCTTACTGTTGTGTTTTATAAATTTTTGTATTTGTGATAATGAGGGCATTTGTACGTCAAAAGAGCATTAGGCAAGCCACATTGCACTGACATACGAAGGAAAGTTCTGCAAAGAATTTTTTTTTGAAAATATCCAGATTCATCAATATGAAATTCCTTCGAGGTGTGGTCATCGTTTTCACGCTGATCTATGGGTGCATATTTTTATTCAAGCGCACTTTATTCGTCCCTGAATACATCATCCAAAAAATTCAATATGACAGCTGAAGCATCCAGCAATTCGACGACCCTTACTTATATAAGGCGATTAGTAAGTATCTCAAAGGTGAAAATTATCATGTAGCCCGCCGGAGTAAATGATTCATTCTCGATAGCGTCCAGGCGTCTTTCCCTATTGTTTCTGATATCACTATCGACTATGTTGCCAGAAATACGGTGTACGTGACGATTACTTTTTTTTCTCCGGAGATGGTCATAAAAAATCAATCGGTCCTCTTCGGCGTCTACAAAAATTATACTTTCAGAATCTACAGCGGAAACACTATCGGAAGCGGTCAAGAAATGTTATATCTACCTCAGTATGCTGCCGGATTAACCACTATAGACGGATTGTTTTATAAGCAGACTGCGAAGGAACTCCAACAGCAGATGACACTGATTTATACTGCTTTCCCTAAATCAAAATTTGTGGCATATCTCCCAGGCGCTGAAAGGACGGTCATCATGACTTCGGACAGTAAAAAGATATTCATCAATAATCTGATCGATATCCCGCAACAGATCAAAAATTTCGAGCTTTTGAGAAGATATTATGCTGACTATGCCAAGCTCAGGGAGATCGATTTGGGCAGTCTGGAAAAGGATAAAGTGATCGTGAAAAAATAAAATATGGTTAAAAGTTGTTAAAAATGGTTAAAAATAGTTAAAAATTGTATTTATAATTTATTATTTATCATGGCGGGAGAAAAATTTATGGATGAGGCGATTGCATTGTCGCTAGAAAATATGGAAAAGAATGCCTGAGGGCCTTTCTGATGCGTTATCGTCAAAGACGGAAAAATCGTCGGCAGAGGGCGGAATCAAGTGACTTCAACCAATGATCCTACTGCGCATGCAGAAGTAGTTGCTATCCGTGATGCATGTAAGAATCTGAATTCTTTTCAATTAGATGATTGTGAACTATATACGAGCTGTGAACCTTGTCTGATGTGCTTGGGCGCGATCTATCGAGCTCGTCCGAAGAAAATCTATTATGCCAATACTTCAAAAGATGCAGCTGACATTTGATTTGATGATGCTTTTATCTATAAAGAGCTTGATAAAAAATTGGCTGACAGAAAAATCCCGATGGAACAATTACTGAGGAATGAAGCGAATGCAGTCTTCCAGAAGCGGGTCGAGAAGCAGGATAAAATACAATATTAAAAAGACCTCACCCCAACCCTCTCCTTCGAGGAGAGGTAGACAAATCCACCCCCAGCCCCTCCTTTGTCAAGGAGGGGTGTGTGAGTCAATGTTCCTCCATTGACAAATGGAGGTTAGGGGGGATTTGAAATTCATTTAATTTATGTATTTCATACTTCATAATGACCAAAAAAGATTTCCCGATATTCGCCAACAATCCAGGATTAGTATTTTTGGACAATGGCGCAAGCACCCAAAAACCCCAGATGGTGATTGATGAAGTGAGCGAATTTGTCGCTCATGATTATGCGAATATCCACAGAGGGATGTATTCGCTTTCTGAAAGATCAGAAGAATTATATTACAAATCCAAAGAAGCTGTAGCAGGATTCATCGGCTGTAAACCTAGTGAAATCATCTACACCTACAATTCTACCTATGGCATCAATCTGATTGCTCAGTCCTTGGTGAAATCAAAATTCCTCAAAAAATGAGATGTCGTATTGCTCGGAATCCGAGAGCATCATTCGAATATCTTACCATGGCAGATTTTGGCTCAGGAGTATGGATTCACCATCAAATTTATTGATTTGATGGTCAGTGATGAGTGACTAGTAACGAGTGACGAGAATTATGACATTAACTGGAAGGATTTTGAAAAAAAATATGACAAAAATGTAAAAGTTGTCGCTGTTTCTCAGACGTCCAATGTTACAGGAAAGATTTATGATGTGCAGAAGATAGGTAAAAAATTACGTGAAGAAACGTTTTTCTTGGTGGACGGATCGCAATCCGTTCCCAATTTTGCCGTGAATGTTGCTCAGATTTGATGTGATTGTTTGGTCTTTACCGGGCATAAAATGATGGCATATACGTGAATCGGTGTTGTCTATCTCAAGAAAGAATATATCAAAAGTCTGTCTCCGATGATAGCGGGTGGAGGAACGGTAGAGGATGTCGATACGACTTCGTATAGACGACTTCATGGCTCTGTGGATAAGTTTGAGGCTGGAACGCCAAACATCATCGGTGCGGTGAGCCTTCTCAAGGCCATAGAATATATTACTTCAATCGGTGGAATCCAAAAAATCCGAGAACATGAACAACAACTTGTTCATTATTTCATGAACAAGTTGAGTACCGAGTGACGAGTGACAAGTAAAAAGATAGAAATTGTCTGACCGATGTCTGTTGAAGGCAGAATTGCTGTGTTTTCATTCGTTCTTCCGTGAGTGAAAAATTTTAACATGATAGGTGAAAAATTTGCTGAAGCTAATGTCTGTATTCGTTGTGGTGGGCATTGTGCTTATCCTTTGCATAAGTTCCTAGGTAGGGAGGGGACTTGCAGGGCAAGTTTCTATCGGTACAACGATAAAAACGATGTGGATAAGTTTTTTGAAGTGCTGAATGAGATAACAAAATCTTAAGATAAATATTTTTTTGCCCCCTTCGAGGATTGAAACCTGCGGCGCGCTTCGCAGACTGACTTTTGCCATTGCCGTAAAAGTCAGCAAAAGGTCTAGTTCTTTGTATGCCTCGCTATATAGTCTGGATTGCTATTTCTGAATGTACCCAGCTCAAACAATATACAAAGAACCAAAGTCGTTGACTGCATTTATGTTTTACCCCCTTCTTAATTTTTTTTAGAAAAAAAAAGAACAATCGACAAAAAATGGCTTACTATCACGAAATACCCATAAAATAACCTATTATACAATATAATATATTTCTGTCAATTCAATACCCTGTGGAAGCGGGGTTTTTTTTGATATTTGAGCTTGCTGGGAGTATACTTGGAATGTAGAAACGTAAAAGTGCAAAAAATGTAAAAGAATGGTCAAATCTATTTCTGTATTTATATTTTTATACTATTTATACTTTTATGATAATATTATGGGTAATGGTGATAAAAAAATAGAGCAAGCTCCTGTGTTGAAAGAGGACGATAAAGTTCAATTGGAACAGCTGGCAAAGGATGCTGAAAAGAAAAATTTCGATACGAGCGCTGATATGAATCAGATCAAGACAAATATTGATGATATCAAGAAGTCCGTCACTGATCTTAAGAAAGATATGGAAGATTTGGAAAAAAATAAAAGCACTTTTACTAAAGAGATTGCTGATACAAGGGAAAAGGAAATTGAGGTTAAAAAAGCTGAAATCGAGCTGAAGAAAAAGGAGACTCAAGAATTGATCGCCAAAATCAGAAAAGAACGGGTGGATCTCAAACTTGAGACTTTGGATGATGTTACCAAGGCGTTGCTCACTGAGCAAAAGGCGAAAGATGAAGCTGCGCTTTTCCAATATGAAAAAGATCTTCAGGCTATCCAGCCAGAGAAAAAATGATTCCGAGAAAAAATAAAAAGTTGAGCTAGCAGAGCTCGAGAATGGGCGAAGGAGCATCCAGTTCCAACTGCTGGTATCGCCGTATGAGCAACCTTATTAATTGGTTGGATTTGAGGATGGTTCAAAAGTAAAGATGAATATGAGGAAGACGAGAATGGGAAAAAGGTGAAGAAAAAGAAATCATTCTGGAATCATGGAGTCGGTAAATTTCTTAAAATTGCAGGAATAGGTGTCGCTTGATTCTTCGGAATCAAATGGTTGATAAAGCAATTTGGCAATTCAGAGGAAGCAAAGCATGAATGAAATGATACAGAGATACCTGGCACTTTACGGGATACAAAAAATGCTGTAGAAAGTTTTGAAAATATAAAAGAACCTCAAACCAAAGAGGCACTCAATGCAGTGGGGACTGAGGTAAATAATTTTTACGATTATGTATACAAGTTCGATGATGGGACTATCCCGCTTGAATTGATGAGTGAGAGATTAGGTGCTGGAAAAGATACATATGCAGGTGTGATTCCTCATATATTAGACAATACATTCGGTAATATCAGTAAGATAGAATCTGAAACGGGACTCTTTATGGTCGGTGCATATGGCGATTATGCAGAAATAGCCAAAAAATTTGCTGGAATACTTTGAAAATGACTTGTTACGCCTGCATCTCGATTAGTGAATTCAACACTCGGAATGATTGGTTGTCCTTCGGTGATTTGAGAAGCTACTGAGGAGGCCATGATCACCAAGATCCAGCAATTCTTGACGGGCAAAAATAACTTGGAAGAAGTCCATCTACTCTATAGAAAGATATTTAAGACTATGTCGTATCTCAATTATGCTGAGAATGCATTCTTGTGAAAGAAAATAGAAACATTGTTAAGCTGATGAGCTGTCTTGTATGAAAAATCTTGAGAATATTGGGATGTTTATGAATACGATAAAGATCCTGAGGCTATCAAGAGATTAGTCAAAAAAATCAGTGATGGCCCTGATGAATTTAAGATAGGCGACGTGACTGTAGAATCTATGAAGATTGATGATTTCAGAAATAAGAAAATCAGAGATGTTGCGGCCATGTGAATGACTACTGATGTAGTGCTCCAATATAGCCCAGAAATCAAAGAGGATGTGGATGACCTTGACAAGAAGAGAAAAGAAAAATTGCGTCTTTTAGATAAAGATCCGAATGAGGCATTAGATAAGATGACTGAAATGGCAGAATGAGAAATGTGAGATTCATTTTACAAATCATTAACAAAAATAATCCCCCCCGTACAATTATTGGGAATCCTCAACGTGTGAACTGAAGGGGAGGTGAAACAAAAAATTATGGAAAAATGATGATTCAAGGATCTTCTGGATTCATACAAGTGAGAATTCCAAAAAATGAAAGGTCAGGATAAGGGTAAAATCAAGGCAATGATAGATAAATATTATGCACAACTGAAAGAAATCACCGTTACTACTGCAGGTATCTATGAATCACAGGATGAAAATGGTAATCGATTATTGCATGCAGGCATCTCGGTAGTAAATGTTTTTACGGGATTGGTCATGGCGCCATTCACTGGCATCTCTATGATAGTAGAGGGAGTTGGTGATATCACTCATGGTAAACCTTGAGAATGAATGTGAGAGACAGTGTGATGAGGAATATTAGCGTCGCAATGAGTCTGATTTCTTGGTCGATTTATTTGATGAAAAATATTCAAGAGTTCTTTCTGCAAGAAGTATTGATTGAAATTAACATTCTGGCCAGTAAGGATTCCTGCTAAATTAGTTTGGGGCGCTACTGTTCCATATGCGAAGGTATGAGCTGCGGAATTAAATAATGCCCGAATCACAAGTAAATTATTAAAATTATATAAAACTCCTGAAGCTATCAGAGGTTGAATACTACATGGAATGAGCTCGGAAACGGCGTTTAAACTTTTCCAAATGCAATCCCAGGCCACAGCAGGTACAGAAACTAGGTTCTTAAAAGAAGT
>Ga0100394_1005479_pt1 | contig 10290 bp, 16 predicted proteins | sample CryGeymeta201518_FD_81549 | JGI IMG/M metagenome (GOLD analysis project Ga0100394, IMG submission 81549) | Groundwater microbial communities from Crystal Geyser aquifers in Utah, USA - Crystal Geyser metaG 2015-18 | ecosystem: Environmental > Aquatic > Deep subsurface > Groundwater | place: USA... | reverse complement strand
TGCAGTATGGTTAGAGACCATGAAAGTAGGATGAAGAGAGAATATGACTCTCGTACAACAACTCTACAATTCTGATATGTACAAGACACAACAGACTCAAGCTATCCAGCAAGTATTGTCTTCTATCAATCAGCAAGCCGTTCAACCAACAGTTGAAACACAACCAGCCGCTGAAGCTCCAGTAGCAGAATAGGCCTTTTATCATTTTATTATTAGTGTATCATGGCTCAAGAACAAAAAAAAGATATGAGTACAGTTTTGGTAGTACTTTCTGCTATTACGGTACTATTGACGCTCTATGTAGGTTTCTTCAAGCACGATGCAGTATGGTTAGAGACCATGAAAGTAGGATGAAGAGAGAATATGACTCTCGTACAACAACTCTACAATTCTGATATGTACAAGACACAACAGACTCAAGCTATCCAGCAAGCACTGGCGAGTATCACTGCACCTGCCACAGATACGACAGAGACAGCAGCGCCTGCAACAACTACTATCGATAAAGCAAAGATCAATGCCATCAAAAAAGCTTGATATGTGGAAGGTAAAGAAAATGCCAGAATCACCATCCTCGAATATTCTGAATTCCTTTGCCCATATTGCAAGAGACAGAGCGATGACAAGACTATAGAACAAGTAATATCCAAATATCCAAACGATGTAAATATGATGTTCAGAAACTACATCGTCCATGGAGAGCCGGCAAAAGCGCCAGCAGAAGCATTGGAATGTGTCGGAGAACTCGGAGGATCAGACGCTTATTATAGGTATATACCCATGGTGTTCGCACTTGATGATAAATCAGAGACGAACTTAGTAGGATTGGCAAAAAGAGTTGGAGTCAACGAATCCAAATTCACTGCTTGTTTAAAGAGCGATAAGCATCTTACTGCGATTGATGATTCTACATCAGAAGGAAGGACATTATTTGGAGTAAATGGCACTCCAGGCAATGTCGTCATCGATAATGAGAAATGAACATATACGCTCGTAGCTGGAGCATATCCAGTAAGCGAATTCGTGAAAGTGATCGATGGAATCCTCAACGCTAAATAGCTCGACCGCCTAAAGAATAAGTGAAACGAAATTCTTTAGGATGCAAGAGCTATCCAGCTGGATAAGTCACAAAACAAAAAAAATAAGAAAACCCCTTGTAGAGATGTTTACACAAAACGTCTCTACAAGGGGTTTTTGCAACAATGAAATTTATTTGGTCTTCAGCTTGTTGATCTCATATTCCATCTCTAGGATGGCTTTCTTGGCCTTGGTGATCTCTTTTCTCTTTTTTTCAATTTCATCTTCCTTGCTCTTGTGTACCACCATAGCGGAAACGGTATTTTTGAGATATTGGAGATAATCATTCATTTGATCAAACTCTTTTTTGAGCTCGATGACACCCTTAGGTTTTTCTTCTATATGTATCACATGTCCGACTTTGAGTCCGACAGTCATATCGATGATGTCTTCGGTAGTGTATCAGCAAGGATGATCATCGTTGATATTGAGATATTCCATCTTGTTGATATTCACGATCTTTTTGATAGTAGCTTCATTGGATTTGGTGAATCTTAGGAAGTCAGGATTCGCTTTTATGAACGTGTCGACCGGCGTATGTTTTTTACATGACAATCAGTCCTTGATGGCAAGGAGCTTATCGATGATATCCATAAAGAGTTGGATCTTATAATTCTTGTTGATAGCCTCCAAAAAATCTCACTGAAGTCTTTGTTCGCTCAGATATCATTGGAATCACATCAACATCCGAAGCTTCTCGCTGACAAAAGGTGCGAAAGGCCAGAGCAGCTTTAGCATTTTGCTGACGACCAAGAGCATGACTTTTTCGGTGAGGGGGGATTTACTGTTCTTGCTGACCTCCAGATATTTGTCGCAAAAATCATTTTTTATGATTTGTAGAAGTTTCTTCCCAAATTCAGAAACATTATTTGAAAATATATATACATCTACATCTTGATAGAGATTTCTTATCTTGTTCAAAATCCACAAATCGAAATCCTGGAGATTGAGGACATTTTTTTCCAATTCCTTCTCGAGTGTGCTGAGCGTTATCTTTTTTTTGCCATAGCTTCTTTCCGCTTTGAGAGCGATATATCTCGATGCATTCCAAAACTTATTGATGAATTCTTCATAGGTATGAATCTTGCTGTGGTCGAAGGTAGCAAGCTCATCTCATTCCAACATCAGATAGAGTCTCGTCGTATCGGCGCCGAATTCTCTTACTAGATCAGCAGGGTCTATATTGTTGTCGCAGAGCGCTCACATCTTTTTTTTCTTGGCATCGCAGAATGTTTTGTTGATGAAAATAGTATCGCAGAGCAAAATATCTTTCAATTCCAAAGAGAGTAATAATACCTTATTGATTTCCAAAAGCACATTTTCTCCGCTTACCATAAGTGCAGGCCTAAACTTGGATTTCCCTTTCTTCTCATCAAAGATTCATAGACTATAGAGGATGAGCGCCGCATTGACAAATGAGATATCAAATTTACTTTTTTCCTGTCTGAGTCATTTATCTCTTTGGATCAATTTATCTACATCAAATTGATATTTTTGATCAGAGACCTGCTTGATGGCAAATGAAGCATCCAAAGTTTTGATGAATGATGCTGCAAAATTTTCTAGATTAACTCATTTATCCTTGCCTGCATAGTGCATGACTTCTTTCAATTCTTTGAGCTGTGGTGTGTAGACTCCAAGTTCCTTATCCATGATATCTATATAGGTTTGGAGCACTGTTTGGTCCGAGCCGACATTCGTCGTAAGTAAGATGGTCATCAGATGATCCATCTCGAATGTCGCATTCAGACGCCCGTCGGCGATCAGATTAAAAATGATTAGCGAAAGGATGACTTTCAATTTCTGCTTATTCTTATCTCTCTTGTAGCTTTCCAATACATCGACTTCATCTAGCACGTAGATCATTCATTTGTTCTCACTGATCCAAATCGGCAATCATTGACCAAAAAGATAATTTTTGGAGATGCACCATCTATCGATGGTATCCAAATGTTCTTTGAGGGAACTTATATATCTTGCTGGAAACGTTTTGACCGTTCAATTATCGATAGACAAGGAAAGTTTTTCTTTGGCTTTCTCTACATGGAGGAACCGTTGGACAAGACACATAACCTGGAGTTTTTCGCCGGTCTTCTTACACATAGGAACTTCGTAATCACAGTTTTCTACGCTTACCATATTATCGATGTCATCAAGATTTTGCAAAATATTCCCCATGAATTCATCAACTTTCTTCCCGTCAAAATCACCTGCATGTTTTGTGAAGCACCCATCCTGATCAATAGCGAAATGATCTACAGGGAGTTTATGATCCTTGGCGATCTGTAAAGAAAAAAGATCATGCGCAGGAGTGATTCTGATGATGCCGTTGTTGGCGAACATATCCACTCTCGCATCAGCGATGATAGGGATAGTCCTGTTGACGATAGGTATGATGGCCTTCTGTCCTATGAGATTATGATATCTTTTGTTGTCAGGATGCACGGCGAGCGCCACATCACCGAAGATGGTTTCCGGAGAAGTCGTCACGACATTCACCGAGTTATTCTTGGTACTGATAAAATATTTGATAGTATATTTCTTTCCTTTCTGCTTCTCAAATTTTACTTCATCTCTTCCAAGCGATGTCTGGTATTTTGTATTCCAGTACACGATATCTTCAGCCTCATAGATGATATCATCTTGCACCAATTGATAAAAAAGCTTTCTGAGGAAACGCGAAAAATGCAAACCAAATGTGGAAGGTGAGCTTGTCTGCCCATTCGGCAGGCGTTCAAAGTCCATTCAGATTCAGAGTTTTTGTAGTTGGTGTTCGTTATGTTTTTTCTGTCTCTTGATATGCTGTTGCATCACATCCCAAAATTGTGCTTTGGAGATTTTCTCCTTGCTGGTTCATATTTTCTTAAGTTGTCTCTGGATATGTTCATTCGCCAAAAACGAGCCATAATATCGTGACGGCCGGAATTCAGCTTTCTTGTCTATCATATGATAATATCTTGCGAGTATGTCTTGGAGGACGACGTTTTCTGCGTGTCCTAGATGAAGGTTGGTGGAGGTGGGCAATGGTAGAGAGATAAATGTCTTGCTGTCTTTGCTGTCGGGTGAAAAGTCCTCTTCCTTCCGTAATGCAGTGATTTCATTCTCTACCGCCTCGGCATTATATTTTTTGGAAAAATCACTCATAAAATAGTTAAAAATCGATAAAAATAGTTAAAATGGTTAAAAATTGTGTTGCAAGTTTCATCAAGTTTTATCAAATTCTATCTCTTGGTTTGTTTATTCAGTCTGTGCATATATATAAAGTCTGTAACTAGAATAGATGAGGAGCGTGATAACGATGAAAAGCAAAATACTTTCCATAGGTCAGGTCTGTACTTTTTTGACATTATCTACGATGATAGTACTGCCATCAGTACAGACAGCCTCCACTACATAATAAGCATATTTTTCTTGTTTAGCATCTTTGTTGAATGGATATTCGAATCTATTTTCAAGCACTTCTGCGACCTTGTTCATCTTAGTCACATCAGCAGTTTCAAATTCAGATCTATAGATGACATACTTGCTTGCATTCAAAACTCATGACCGAGTGAGATAACGTTTTTCGCCTATGGTGACATCAGTCACGATGATTCATTTGACTATACAATTAGAGCCGCTCGGAGAAAGATCTCCGATAGTCGCGCTTACGATATCTGATGCTGAGCCGAGTTCCATGCCTGCAGCATCGAGAGGGATGATTTTGAAGTAATAGGTAGTTCAGGTAAGCAGATTCTCTAGTAACATTTCATTGATATTGACGGTAACGCTTTGTACCAAGTTTGATTCTCAAGTTCCATAAAAGACTTTATATTTAGACGCTTCACCGATGACTTCCCGAGTGATGTTGAGTTTATTTTTGGTCACCGGATCAGAAAAAAGTCTGACCTTACCTATAGCTGTTCATTTTTCTATAATCAAATCAGCGATTCCGGAATAAGATTTTTTCTGGCCATTGAGCATCAAGTGGACGATAAGGCCTATATTCCCAGCGGTGTCCATCATCAGTTCTTTTTTGAATACTCAAGGTGAAGATTTCTCCATAGGAACTACCGGCGTGCCATTACTCAATTGCAATTCCGCAGAAGAGACTGCATCATTGGTGTCTACGATAAATGTTGCCTTGGTACCTTGCTTCATTTTGGTGCTCGGCAATACCTGTATGCTGTTGAACACGCCGTCTGCGATAGGTGCATACGTGAAGGAGATCACATCTGATTCGCCGATGATGGTATTGTTTACGTCTAGTATTTTGACTTGAAGCGTATTTGTTCAAACGACGACTCAGGTGACGAAAGTATTGATACTTCCGATAGCATCCGTGATTCATTGTGTAGCTGATACATTATTCAATCGAATTTCATACGGAGAGTTCGGCAAATCCAAAGATGAACCGAAAACGCTCACTATCTCATTTTTTTCTGTGCCGGACTGGGTAGGGGAGTCGATGGTTACTGGTTTGGCGTTTGTACTAGCCTGGCTTCCTACGATGACTGTCTTTTCTCCTTTGATGCTATCATTGGCTATATCTGAGACTTGTATGGTATAGGTTCATTCTTTTTTGATGATGAGTCATTTGGAAAACAATTTCACTCACTGATCCTGAGGTGCAAAGGTATAGAGGTGATCACTAGGAACAACATATTCGCTAGGATCGATAGATCAGATTACATCGATATAGGCGTCTCCTTCGTATTCCTTGATGACGGTGCCATCGCCTTTGACGGCTTTGATAGTCATATCTACGGGCGTATTGGGATCAAAAGAGCTAGGTTGTACTTCTACCACAAAAGCTTCCGGCTCGGCTGCATGAGTTTTTATATAAGAAAATATCATAACGGCGACAAACAAGCTAGCAATAAGAATTTTATGCGAATGTCTCATGAGTGCATAAGAGGGATAAAAATTAATTCTGGTGAAGCGTCTTGCCTTCATCTAAGTTTCCGATAGCCAATGCTTGTATATCTCCATTACCCAGAGTAGCATTTCCTTCGCTGAGTAATATGTATGGATTGCTTCCGCTGAATGGTATCATAAATAGGTTTTGATCATAATCTAACCCTGTAAGTGTAGCGGGTATGAGCCTGATATCAAAGCCGTCTTCTCTCTGATCCGTGATTTCATACGGGAATTGCGAATCTATCTTAGTGAAGTCCACAATTACGCTGGTAGGGTCCAAAGTGACGGAAAAGAGTATTTCAGTGAAATCTTTCACATTTTCAGAGATAAAGACATCTAATACCCCGCTGGTATTCTTATATCCGATATCCCGTTGATTGGCTTGCATGGTTTCGCGATCTTCCAAAAGAAGTACGCTTGCCTGGAAAAGGTTGGGATTTTTGACGACGGCGAAAACGACTACTGCGATAAGAAGCGCTAGTGCGAGTATCTTGAAGTCAGTGAATATTCTTTTGAGAAACCCCATCATCCAGAGATAATTTTTATATAAAAAAGATGTCAAAAAATTCTACAATTTTTATAGTCAATTTGACCTGGAAATCAAATGGAATTAATAGAACGTCATTACGAGCCCCGCAGTATTGCGGGGGAGCCGCCACGTGGTAATCTGAACTATTATAGCCTCTAGATTGCTTCACCCTCCCGACGATTCGGGATCAGGGTTCGCAATGACGGGTGCCTATTTGAGGTATTGATTCTTGTTTGCCGTATGTTCAGCAGAGGTTCTTCCATAATGGATTTGCCCATTCATATCATGGAGATAGAAGAGATAATTGCTGGAAGTGAAATTCAATAATGACTCTACACTGCTGACCGTAGGGCTGCAGATAGGTGTAGGTGGCAATCCACCTTTCACTCTTGTATTATAAGGATTTTTGCTATCATCAACGCTTTTGGCAATCAGTGCTGGCGTGCAGGTTTCATATCCTGTTTTCAATCCATAACACAGAGTGATGTCTGCATCAAGTCTCATACCTATAGATAATCTCTTGAGGAAGATTCCAGCTACGGTCGGTTTGTTGGCAGTGTTTCTTTCTTCTTTCTCTACGACGCTGGCAAGCGTGATGATCTTATAAGGAGTCAAAGAGAATGAAGTGAGATTGATACCGTTGAGCTGGAGCCTGTTATCCAACGCAAGGAGTTGACCGGAATATGGAATCCATATCTTGGATTTGAAAGCTTCCAACTGCATATAGATCAGCTGATCCACAAAATTTTTGTTCGTATCTATATGGTAGGTATCTGGATAGAGGAATCATTCCAGACTCGGAAGATTTAGGTTAGCGAGAAAATCATATCTGGTTTCGTATTTTGCTATGATGGTGGAATCAGAGGCGAGAGCTATGTACTCTCAGGATGCGATATATCATTTCTGGGCTAGGTCTGCATCTATATCATAGATTGATCGTCATTCCAAAACGGTATAGCGGATATAATTCTGTGTCGGTCATTTCAATATCTGTGTGAGGAATGTATTGAATGAATAACTTCCGCTGAATACATACGACCCTTCTTGGATTTTGCCCAAGTCGAAATTTCTATGAGTGAAAAAATATATCTTCAGTTTCGCTTTTTTCAAACTAGAAAAATCACCGACGAATTTCTGAAAAGTATCTCCTTGCTGGATTACTATTGTTTCGTGACGATTCAAAGAATTCCAATCCAAGAAAAGCTTAATCAGAATTATGGCTACGATAAGCACTATCCATCTCCAGAGTTTTTTCTTTTTTGGAAGCGAGTGTGTAGAGATCATGCGTATATGCTAATGAATAAAAAACATTACTTCATAAATAATAATCCGATCACCGCGATGATGCTTCCCAAAATTTTCCTTGGCAGATCTTCACGTTCATGTAAAAATATCGCAGCCGCTACAAAAACCACAACTATCTTAAAGGTAGTGATAGCAGAAACAATACTTAAATTTCCTACCACAAAAATCAATATGACCCATGACAGTGATTGCATAAATCTCAGTCCGCCGGTGATGGCGATATCTTTCTTGGAATACGGGCTTTTGCTCTGCATGATCAACGTGGCGATTCCCAAGAAAATACACTGACTCCATCGTGAAATCATCGTTCCTGTAGTAAATCCAGTAATCTTCTGTAGTGCTCTTTCTGCCGTAAGCGATATACCAAGCATTATCCCACTGAGCGCTACCATCAAAAAATATTTGTCGAATTTGAATCTGCCTATGCGATGTTTTTTGGAGACGATGACCATTCCTATGAGGAGAAGACATGTCCCGATTATCTGCATCATCGTAAGAGATTCGTGCAAGAATATGGTGGCAAGCAATATGGTGATGGGCGTGTAGATATTTTCACCAGGCTTGATACACCAGCCTCCACATGTTTTTGGGCGGTGAAGAAACAGATAAAATATCCTGCTCAGAATGCTCAGCATGCTATTCAAAGTAACGCAAGAGAAAGCATATCTCCTTTGAAATACAGAGGTTGAAAAAATGGCAACAACAAACCTCATAGGGCCGTGATCGCCATTATCTGAAAGGCGAATGCGATCTGACCGGTATTCTCTTTATTCTTAGCCGTCGCAAGCCGACGCCTTTGTAATGGCGATGCGCTTCCAGCGACGAAATAAAAAAGATAGGCGAGTATCTGAGACATCAAATTATTTAGTATCTAAATCTTACATCAAACTCTTTCCCGTCATTTCCTTAGGAGCTTTGATTCACATGATTTTCAGCACCGTAGGTGCGATATCTGAGAGTCATCATTTCTTCGCGATCTTCTGGACTTTTCAATTTTCGATGAATCGGCATGGTACCGGATTCAAAGTATGAGCTGTCATCGGCTTCGCCGGAGTTCACATCTCTTCGCAGTTTCCATGATCAGCCGTGACGATAAGTTCAAATTTATTCTTCTTGCAGAATTCGATCATGAGTCAGATCAATTGGTCAAGTTTTTCTACGGTTTTGATAGCAGCATTCATAAATCATGTATGCCCAACGAGATCACCGTTGGCATAATTCACTACTACGAAATCAAAATTATTCGCATGTCTTACAAATTCATCATAGATCTCTTGAGAAGAAACTTCTGGTGCTAGATCGTAGGTTGCTATCTTTTTGCTTGGAACTAAGATATCTTTTTCTCCATCGTAGACGATCTGTTTATCCCCATTGAAGAATTTCGTTACGTGAGCGAATTTTTCTGTCTCCGCAAGATGGAATTGTCTCATCTCGTTGTGAGAGATGACTTCTCCCAAAGTATTTTTGACTTCTTCGTGTTTGACCAAAACCGGTCCATCATATTCTGGGTAATACAAAGTCATAGTGGCGAAATATACATTCCTCAATGTCTTGGTGAGAAAGTTTTTGCTTCGTTTGGTATGTTTTTTTGCATCATCTGGATGGATGGAAGCCATGAGTGCCTGTGTCATCTCTCTGCCCCTATCAGATCTGAAATTGAGATGGAAAATCGTATCATCATCTTCTATCTGATCGCCATCGGTGAAACAGACAGGCAAAATAAATTCATCATCAATCAATTTTTCATAGGATTTTCTGATATATTCGCTCGGAGAATCGCTCGTTTGGATCTGCCCGAACACGATTTCATCATACGCTTTCTGGATTCTGCCTCGATTGTTGTCTCTATCCATACCATAATATCTTCCTCCTAGCGAGGAGATTTTTACATTAGGGAATTTTTCCAGATATTTTTCAAATACGACCATCAAATCATATGCTCCTTTGGGATCAAGATCTCTTCCGTCGGTGAATAAATGAAGATTGACGTTGATTTCTTTTGGTATGAGTTTCAATATTTTCCTGAGATGTGAATCGTAGCCGTGCACGCCACCTGGACCGAAAATCTGGATCAGATGCAGATTGGAATTCCTTTTTTTGCAATGTTCGATACCGGCCTGGAATTCAGGGATTTTTTTGAAACTCCCGTCATCGAGCATGTCGTCGATTTCGACGATGCTTTGTTTGATGATTCTTCAACTTCCTATAGTGAGGTGACCTATTTCGGAATCTCCTATATGCCCCTCAGGTACACCGACAGCTTTACCGGAAGCGGCAAGGCTTGCAAAGGGTTCCTTGAAGAGTTTATGGAAAAGAGGAGCCTTCGCTTGCACGATAGCATTCTCTTTTGGGGTCTTAGTATTGATGCCGAATCCGTCCAATATGATGATGGCGAGCTTTTCCATTACAACAAAATTAACAATTAAAAGGAAATATACTTATAAGGTTTTACCTTGGCTTTTCAACCCTTAAATATCTTG
>Ga0100394_1005478_pt1 | contig 10291 bp, 6 predicted proteins | sample CryGeymeta201518_FD_81549 | JGI IMG/M metagenome (GOLD analysis project Ga0100394, IMG submission 81549) | Groundwater microbial communities from Crystal Geyser aquifers in Utah, USA - Crystal Geyser metaG 2015-18 | ecosystem: Environmental > Aquatic > Deep subsurface > Groundwater | place: USA... | reverse complement strand
TCTCTCTCTATTAGGTCGTGTGCCTATGCTTACTCTGTATACACACACACACCACTAGTTTGCTCCTACTATTATTATAATATTCAATATTTACTCTTTATGTCTCCACACTAGCTTTTTACGACAAGATGACGCAGCTGTATGCTATCGCAGAATTATCTACGAAAAGCCGCCACAAAAAAAGAAATTAACATGGTACGATTAACCAGCAGCGCCCTTGCAGCACTAAGCTTGATTGTTAGTCAATGTGTTGCTTTTACCAACATCGCATCCATTCCGACACAAGCCTCAAGTCAACGCTTAGCATCGCCTTATTCGTCTCTTTCAGCCATGGCAGCGGAGGAAGCCACAGAGACGAAAAACCCACGCGACGAAGGACTTTCGCTCTTATTGGATGATGGAACGCGCAAGTCTCATTCTGTCGCCGAGAATACGGCGTTTGTGAGTGGATTCTTCAAAGGGCTTTCTACCAAAGAGTCCTATCGAAATTTGGTCACCAGTTTGTACTTTGTGTACGAGGCCATGGAGAATTCTTTTGACACTACAAGCGAAGAGAGAGTTAAGGCACTCGACGGACCAGAACTCAGACGACTGGATGCTATTGCTAGAGATATGGAATATTTTTATGGGCATGAATGGAAAAGTATGGTTGAAATGTCCCCAGCCACAAAGGCGTATGTGGCTCGCATTGAAGAAGTTGCCAAGGAAAATCCGTATCTATTGATCGGTCACCAATATTCAAGATACCTCGGTGATCTCTTTGGAGGACAGATGATGGGAGGTATGGCCGTTCGCAGTCTTGGTTTATCTGATGGCAATGGTGTTCAGTTTTACGAGTTTGACCAGATTCCCAGTGCCAGAGACTACATTACTACTTGGTACGAGACACTCAATAGTTTAGAGCTGACAGATATAGAGAAACAAGAAATTGTAGACGAGGCAAACTACGTCTTTGCCCTGAACATTGCCATATTTGAGGAACTGGAGGGTTCTCCTTTCAAAGCCATGTGGACACTGGCCGTCAATACACTCAAGCTGAAGATGGGGATCAACTAATTGTAAGACATAAAATAGTTTGAATTGTAGATGAGGCAAAGTGCGCTTTTGCGTTGAACATTGAAGGTGAGGATCAACTAATTGTAAGACGGCAGAGTGATCTTCTGCTTTCAGCTTAACAATTCACTGCGGGTTGCCTTCACGCAAGATAGATGCTTCACTTTCTTTTATCGCTGTGACACATCATCGCAACAAAAATCAATACTACGGGTTGGGTGGCTTTATTCAATCGGGTCACGAACTGACGTACCTGCCCACAACTACCTGGTACCAGGTACTACTACTTTATCAAAAGAGCCTAAAAATAACAAAACTCGAGCAAATAAAACAGCACTGTGATTCTCGATAATTATTATCTTTCAGTCCGATCAACCCCTCTACCTTTACCGTACCAACTGCACCACTAAACATGCCAAGAATTTATCAGATAGTATTAATCATGCTGGTCTCGATTAGCATGACCGTTGCAGCCTTCCAGCTGGCATCACCTAACAATTTTCGCCAGACATCGTTCCTGTTGCAAGAAGGGCCAATGGACGAAGGACCACGAGGAACCCGCCGAACCTCGCGACGTATGCCTTCTAGAGGATCTCGTCCAGCAACGAAAAATGGACGACCGAGACCTGAAAGTTCTAACTATCCAGTTGCCACTAAACGTGCTCCCCATCAGCATGATCACACAAAAGCCGACGCACGTCCATTTATTGATGCCTTCGAGGAAGTACAAACTCAAAACCCCAACCAGGATGCCCCGGTCTTTAATTCGCAGGACTTTGATACGATAGCAGGGCCTGTCATTGAGCACCCCCATGTTGAAATCACGTCGTTAGACAAGCTCTTTCCTCAAATCTCTGGCTTCTCGGATTTGTTTTCTTCAGAGGAAACCTTTCGCAATGGAATACGAAATGCCATTCGACAGGATATCTTTGATACCACTCCCGCCTATGCGGGCATGTCCGAAAAAGCACGGCGCATGTTATTGCTGCCCGATTCGTCCTTGCAGGGGTCCTGGAAATGTCAAGGTCGAGATGATCAGCCCGAGGGCGAATTGCGAATGAAAACATTGACGACTGTATTGAACGAACACTTAGGCGATGATGCCCCGACGGGCGATGAATTTATGGACACCATTGGTAGTCTTTGCGGATCGAAGCCGCAAACTCACTGGATCGATATAGTGGGAATTACAGATCGCAAAATCAGCCACTCCTGGCACCAAGATACTGGCCGATCACCCAATGGGGATGCCAAGACGGTACTGCTTGGGTTTCCGAGAGAAAATGAGTATGTCGGGGTTGGCGTCTTTAGTCATATTGTCAAGCTAGAGAAGGAACAGTGGGCCAATGAGGATCATCCACCGGTAGAACCAGTCTTGTATACAAAAGATATTGATGAAATGTACATTTATCGACCTCAATTCGCCAAAGGACAAGAGATCATCATTTATCGCGATATAGATGTGCTACACTCAGCTCCAGATATTGCCTACCGATCCAGTGTCATGCGGTTTATGTAAAAGTGAACTCGGGACACCGTACGATGTTTACTTGGCAACTACAATGGGATATCTATTGTAAGCAAATAGACGTTACAAGTCATATACCTCGTGACGACACTGAAGGGAAATGCATGCATCCATTGCACTAAACATGTACTGCTTAATTTGTTCTTCTGCACAAAGACACCCTTTCGACTCGGCGTAATCAGAAACATTCAAGCTGTAAAAAAAAATTCAACTTGCGTGAGCGTTCGTCGAATTCGCTTGCAAAGCAAAGTTTGGAACTCCTACCTTTAGTCTCAAGTTTGCAGTAGACCTCAAAAAGAAACTAAACTACTAGCTACTACTAGGCTACTAGTCTACTGTACGCTGTTAACAATTGTTGTAAAGTAAGAAAACCCGAACCCTTCCCAGTTCGCATTCCATGAGGAATGTAGAGAAGCAGCAAACGGCATCAGACAAAAAAAGCAATGTTACTATAAATTTTGGTCAACGTTTGTCCATGTCCAGAAGTCAAAACCCCTCTCACAGGAGGTCTTTGTACAGACAAAATAAATAACAAAACTATTTTAGTTGCCAGGAAGTGCCTGAAGCTTCACCGGGTGATTCTTCAAAGCTCTACGACCGGCATCACTTCCACTTTGCCAGAGCAATGGAAATTAAGGGCTATGAAGACGGCGATGATGATGTGAACACTTTTGCCAAACAAAAAATCAGAGCATCTGTAGTTCATCGCGTCCACACGGCCGGGCCTAAAGACGATTACATCACAGAGAAAAACTTAACTGCGAGTGCAGCAGATCGTCTCGGAAAGCGCACATCCTTTTATGCCAATCAAAACAAAAAATCCACGGAAGAACACCACTCGACAGAAGAAGACCATGGCTTTTATGGCGCGTACGCCAACGTACGGCAAATGCTAGACTATTCCTATCACGCACACTATCGGAAGGAACGACAATGGCTTCATGATGCGATTATTGAGGATAATCTCCTTAAACATCAACAACAAAACGATAGTGACCATTACGACTATCAGCAGGGAGAGCCTGTTCATTTGCCCAGATATCCTTGGCTCGTTCTCATGGTTGGTGTCCACGGAGCTCTCAAACACACAACGACGCGTCAGCTTATTGACGCGGGACGATTAAAGTTATTATCTTTGGTCTGTGTCGACACGGATGATTTGAGACGATACTTGCCGGAATACGCCACCTACCGCGACGCGTGTCCCAGCAGCGTTGACCGACGGACACGCAAAGAGGCGGGGTACATTTCCGAAACGCTGGCGATTGCTGCCTTACAAGCGGGGCGGAATGTGATTTTTTATGGTAGTCTGAAGGATACTGCATGGTACAAGGACACCTTTGTACCCTTCCTTCGAAAACAGTTTCATAGCATGAAGGTGGCACTTATACACGTGGTAACCGATCCTGACGTCGCCTTTCAACGGGCGCAACAGCGGGCCATTGCGACAGGTCGAACACTGAATGAACAAGAGTTTAAACATCAATGCACAGATACCATTCCCAAAGCCTGCAAGCAGATTCAGGCTGTCGTCGATTACCACGCAGAGATTCGTATTGACCCGACGGGGGATCTGAAATTGCTGAGTGAGGGCGGCGACTGGAGCAAATTTACCCAAATCTTCGATCAGCAGAAAAGTGTTCTATCATTATCCTATCCGGACCAGCAGAACGATATATCTGTTCCTATTCCTATTGTGCTCACACATCAGAGACGTATTTCATCGATTCGGAGAATCTCCAACTTAGCATCGAGTGAAGAGAATCACGCAGCTGATGACATGGAATTCTACGGTCCCTTCGCTGAAATACGCAAAACTCTGGATTACTCCTATCACCGAAATTATACATTCGAAAGACAACACTTTCAGGACGCCATCATTCGTGAGTTTTTGGATGCGGCAGACGAGTCACAGAATGCCAAAGAAAAATGTGATTTTCCTGCGCAATTATGGGCTGTTTTTACAGGTAAGGCGACGCACCGATGCAGTATGCGGTTTGGCGCCTGTTCTCTCTTTACGACTTATCTCAACATTATGCCTCGCTATCAAAACAGCCGGAGCAATGGGAGCTGGAAAAGGTTATACAATCACCTACTTGAAAAAGCAGGGGCGTTTTCCACTTATGGGTTTTGTCAGAGTGAACAGTGACGCGATTCGTAGATATCTTCCGGAGTATCATTTATACATTGAAACCAATCCAGATCAGGCGGGAGACTTGACCAACAAAGAAGCCGGGTACATATCCGAAATCTTGGCTTTGGCCGGATTGCACGCTGGCAAGAATATACTGTTTGATAGTTCGCTCAGATGTGCCTCCTGGTATCGTACCTTTTTTACGAGATTACGAAGAGAATTTCCAAGCCTACGCATTGCGATTATTCATGTTACTGCCCCTTGTGAAGCTATATACAAACGTGCATCCGTAAGTTTTTTGTGAAACTTTGACATTGACCTGAAAGTAATCCAAGTCTCGCAAATCTAATCTGCCTTCAATGATGCACCGTACCTAGGAACGAGCAAAGGTGACTGGAAGAGTTGTCCCTCGCGATTTGATTGCCCAATCAATCGAAACAGTCCCAAAAAGTGTATCGGAACTTGCTCCGTTAACAGACTATCATGTAGAATTGTTCAACAACCCCAAAACACCAGATATTGAAATTGTGACACCAGGAGAAACGTGGGAGAACTTTACAGCTCAATGGGTACAGTAAGTGGGAGCTACTGAGGGTGATGTGAAATAATAAATGATCTCAAAAGTTCTTTTCTGTACAATTTCTGTTCCAGAACAAGCAGAAACCAAAGCAAGCAATCAACGCTACAAGGTGAAGAGACAAATTGAACCTTTTTCAGATTTGCGGGATTCGTCGCAGCTACTGTACTATATGTGTCCGATTGATCAGTGCTGCTACTCTGTAGCCTGTAGATGACTACTTGTGTATTCCCTACATCGTCGAGGTGCCACAACGAATATTTTAGGTTATAGATACAGGCGACGCAATCCGTGAAAAAAAGCGTGTCGTCAACACTGTCTTGGAACGCTTGGAAAGTTTTTGTTGCCAAGTCTGATTGCGGTTATTGTCGTGTTACCGTTTGCAGAAGTGTAGGTAATTCTGCATGCCTTGACATGGGTGGCGGAGCCAATTTTGCTGGGGTGTGTCTTGGCTGACAAGAGCAACGTTCCACATTGCAGAAACGCTGGCACTTGGTAGGTATGGAATCAGCGACACATGTAGCGCTCATGATTTGCATAGGTCCTTTTCGATGGCCTGTCGAACTCCGTTTTTGTGACCATAAAATGTTTAGAAATACCTAATTTTGACGAACGAAGTATTTCAACCATCTTAGATGCGGGTCGCTGCAACGGTAACTACTAGTACAGTTGCTATGATATTATAGGTGTCTGGCTATGAGGGGTTTTTTTTTAAGCGAAAAGGGATAGGTTCCCTGAGTATGATAAACGCATGTTCTGGTGTAATCGGAATTCTACGAGCATGTCACATGGAGTCTCCACCAGCAATGTCGACAGAGCGAGGTGGGATACCCCAAATTGCTGGCAACCGAGCCAACATAATTCTCAGCAAACACTATTTTTTCGTGAAGTTGAATACTAGTAAAGGAGTATTTGATTTCTATCATCGTTTGATGTAATATATTGTGTGTAACTCAGCATTCTCCTTTGGGAAGAAAGGAAGGAACGAGAATATCTGTGCTTTGTTCAAGCAAGTGAAGGCAAGGTTTGTAGTTGCCACAGAACACTGCTGTCATTCCACAGAAATCTCGTTTCAAAATTATCTTCACACAAAACAAAATGCACTTCATGTATTTGTTTACTTGTCGTTTTGGTACGAACTGACGGCGTCAAATATTTTCGACACAGCAACTCGATCCGTCGGATCTTTGCAGTAGTGCCTCAATTTTATAATGCCACCCGGACCAAGGACAAAGTCTGCACCTAACTGACCAGCCTCTCCTTGGATGGCCAATTTTCGTTGACCACGACAGCAAATGGCTTTCGTGTAGTACCAAAGGTTTCGAGGACCAAAAGCTGCCGCGACGCTGGACGGAATCGCCCAGGACTGGTACACACTCTTGGTCGGATCGAGCAACAACATGGCATTTTTTCCTTCAGTGTACGTCTTGCACCAGTCTTCGATCCAAAGACGATGCAACCTCTTATCGGGGTCAGTGTAGGAAACAAACAAGACCCTGCAATTGGCTTGTTCGAACTTGTCGATATGTTCCAAGAGGGCCTTGATGTGATCCTGTCACGGAAGTCACGCCAAATGACGAAGAAAGCAAACGTAGGTAGGATTTTCTTCGTCAAACAGAGGAATGTCGTCCCCCTCAAAATTCTTCAGTGTCAAAGGTGCAGAAGGGACTTTGGATCCCACCTTGAGCTGCTTACTACTAAGACTCATTCTAAATATACCACTGGTAGAGGAGCTTGCAGATGAAATAAGAAGAGTCAGCACTAGATAGCAGAGCAAGAATGGTCTTTGCATGCTTTGTGAGAAGTGCTCTCTACTCCAGTACAAACTTTTCAAGAAGCTGTGATGAGAAAACCCTTCTTGATAACGGAGTCAATGGTTCTTAGAAATAAATAAATTATACTCGAGCAATTTATAAGAATACTGCTCGAGTAGCTTTCGCAATATTCGTTTATTATGAGAGAAATAATACTAGAACAGACCACTACCAGGGGGGTACCATACTTTACTACCTGGTAGTAGACTACTATGCACATATTTGGAGTAGTAGTCTACTGGTACTTAGCTACTCTATTTATTAGTAGTCTACTCTATTAATTTAATAGAGGAGGAGGAGTAAGAAAGGGTTCTGTTCTGTACGTTCGCTTTGCTGCTTTGCAAGGTAGGTATGGCAACTGAAAATCTGTCACAAGATCGCTTGGTCGCTCACTTATTCGTTGGTAGCCGTTATCTCTTTTTTATTCGTCGAATAAACTGATGAAAACTGTCATGGGATGCTGATGCTCACATTTTGCTCATTTTTCAGAAAAACATCCACAGAACACAGAAGTAACAGCAAGATAAATTCAACCAAATACGGCATAAAAAGTCGAAATTCTCCAACAACAATGCCAGCCGGGTCGTCGCTGGAGATCTCTGTTACGCTACAGGGAGGAGGGGCTGCGATGGTGCCACATAACTTGGCGACTCCTCAGAACAGCATTTCAGCAATGTCTGGTACCTTTCAATCTTCTCGCCCTGCCAAGGCCAGCAATATTCGAGTCATTACTCGCATTCGACCGCTTCTTCAAGATGAGCTTGCTAGCGGACGCAAAGTCTGCATTCATCCCGTCCTTCCTACTTCCACCTTCAACAATACGCAGTCATCCACAACCAACGTTCTCTCTTGCAAGTCACAAGGCGACATTGCTAACCATAAAAGAACCACCTCTCCTCAAACCAGCATCCCTCCCGACTTCCGTCCTTCCCAACAACAATCTTCTTCCTCTGACGAAAATATGCAGCCAAGCGAAACCACCAGATGCAAGTCTACTTCCATCGGCACATCCAAAATACCTACTTCCATTCCTCATGCTTCCTCTGCCACTACTACGACACGCTCTTTCACCTCAACCTCCACTGCTTCCACTTCCTTGATTGCCAACAATAAACAATTTGATTTTGATGCCGTCCTAAGCATGGAATCGACACAAAGACAAGTTTATGAGGCAGCTGTGGGTGACAAGATTACCAATCATATCTTTCGTGGTATTAATTTTACGATTTTGGCCTACGGACAAACCAACGCGGGCAAAACAGCCACCATGCAAGGCTATAGAAATAATGATTTGAACCGTAGCAGCCAGCGATCCAATATGGCTAGTTATCCTCTCTCTGAAAGTGATGGTATCATTCCTCGGGCTCTGCACGATCTCTTTCAGCGCAAACTCGAAATGAAATCATCTGGCATGAGTACAGTGACTATGGAATTGTCATACGTTGAATTATACAATGAAGAAATGAGAGACTTGTTATCGAACAATGATGACGGAACATTTCAGCCCTTAAGGATGCTGGATCAAGGAAATCAAGGAGGAGTCGTAATAGAAGGATTGACGACAATTCCGATTCAATCAATGGAACAAGTGAATGATCTCTTGGCGTATGCCACCAAACGGCGTGCTACCTGCAGCACTCAGGCCAACATCCAGTCCAGTCGATCTCATGCTATTTGTACCTTGACTGTGGCAGTAGTGCCTAGCAGCAGCAACAACAACAACAATGTAAGTGGATCCGAGAGTACGACCCGAGCGAAACTGACACTCGTCGATCTTGCGGGCAGTGAACGCATCAAAAAGACTGGCGTTGTGGGACTTCAGCAACAAGAGAGCATTACAATCAATCAGGATTTATTTGCTCTTGGACAAGTCGTGTCCGCTTTAGCCGACAAGAGTCGGTCCAAAGGACACAAGCAGACCCACATTCCCTTCCGCAACAGCAAGCTCACGCGACTGCTGCGTGAGTCCTTGGGGGGCAACTGCTATACTGTTCTGATTTCGTGTGTGAGTCCAACGGATATGGACATGGAAGAGTCTATCAATACGCTTCGCTATGCGGAAAATGCGCGATCTATTTCGAATAGTATCAAGCGCAATGTGCATCAAGTCATGCTGACGCCAAGCCAGTGCACATCATTGAAAGAGGAAAATATGCGCTTGAAAGCTCTCGTCATCAAATTGAAGAAACGCGTTACCGCAGAGATTTCTCGGGACTTAGCAGGTAGCTTATTGGACCAAGAAGAAGAAGAAGAAGCGGAAGTATGCTCACCCACAAGCTTCTCGACAGATAAAAGCGGAAGTGATATCAACGTATTTCATCAGAGTTCTGAATCCAACGGCGTCGATTCTCGAGCGCATACACCCACCAACATGGTACTACACTGTTCTTCCGAGTCACCGGGCGAATTTAGCGAACCAAAGACATCACGACGATCGGGCATACCAGTGTGGAAACACTTTCAGGATTTGGCCAAAATTACAAAGCACGTCTCCATCTCCAAGGAAAGTCAACGCGACCGATCACATGAAATCGAGCTTCAGAAAGCGAATAGTTCAAACCACCGCATACAACCCACGAATGAAAATGTTGTCTCTATGCAATCGCCGTCGCCATCAAATAATAACAACCTCGTTGATGTTGTCGGAGAGGTATCCAAGGCAGGAGAGACCAGTGCCTCTAGTGATCAGACGAAGGAGATGGCGCGATTGAAAGCCGAAAACGATCAGCTGCGCCAGGGAATGAAAAATTTAGTATCTCAGCAAGTACAGATCGAAGATTCTATCCAGAGCAAGAAAAATGATCTCGATGATCTCTCGAAGGAGCTCGGTACAAAGAATTTGATGTTGAAAGAAAAGAAAGCCGAGGCCCAACGCTTGTCTCAAACTATCAACAGGCGAAAGATTGAACTTTCCAACCTGGACGAACTGAAAGAAAAAGCGGAAATTGAAATGACCTGCGATCGGGCCAAATGCGAGCAGCTTCAGGAGGAAGCCGCCTACTTGAAGACAACCACGGACCAGCTCGTAAACAAAATCAACGAGTTGGATCTTGCCAGTCCGCAGCGAAGCTTTGCGAGTCTTCTCAAGAGTTTCGATCACGGAAAGAGAGGCTTCTTTCACGTAGTGGACGAATTAGACACGCCCGGAGAAGTCGACTTAAACTTTGATGGGTCTTTTGAAGCCT
>Ga0100394_1005477_pt1 | contig 10294 bp, 8 predicted proteins | sample CryGeymeta201518_FD_81549 | JGI IMG/M metagenome (GOLD analysis project Ga0100394, IMG submission 81549) | Groundwater microbial communities from Crystal Geyser aquifers in Utah, USA - Crystal Geyser metaG 2015-18 | ecosystem: Environmental > Aquatic > Deep subsurface > Groundwater | place: USA... | reverse complement strand
CACTACCATTACCCCCAGAAGCACGAGTAATTCGTGAGTATCCCCGGCATTGGAGGCAAGGTCAAGAGAAGACCCCAGACCAGGAATAACGTGCTCTTTATGTCCAATATTAACATATTCTGAAACAATGGTCGCATTCCAGCCACCTCCCCACGCTAGGATACTGCCAGAAATCAGGGCTGGAAACAAGCCGGGAACTAACATGTCTCTGAGGTATTTGGTACCCCGAATATCAAAAAGCCCTGCCAACTCGTTTATCTCCTTGGGCCAGTGCTCCACGGTTTCGAGTACATTAAATACGAGATACCAGAGCATACCGGTAAGCATCAGAAACACCGCCGTTATTTCCATCCCTACCCGTTCTGGGAACACTTTGGTGAACACAGTAAAGAGTATGGGGAAATAGGCCAAGGCCGGAATAGACTGCATTATATCGGCGAGAATGAGGATGAAGTTTTTTATTGCCGGCAACCGCAGAATCAACAGGCCCAGACCTACCGCCAGAGCTACGGCAACGAGATAGGCTACCGTAAGCCGGGACATAGAGAAGGCAGTTGCCGTGGCAATGTGCTCCAGTTCCACGGGTGAGATGGGGATTTTTATCCAGGCGTAAAAGACTCCCGCGACGAGAGCCACTAACCCCAGGGCAGTAAAGATATACCATCTCCTGCGGACGCCGGAAACCACAAGATGCCAGAATGGCAAGCGCACCCTATGGATGACTTCTAACCTGGAGGTGATATACCTGACCTGTTTTAGCCGGAAGCTCTCACCCTTGAATTCGCGGGGTCTGAAGCCATGGAGCGCCAGAAACTGGTATTCTCCGGCACGCTCACTTAAACGATGCCATATGAACCGGTTCATTAGAAACACAATCGCACCTATGACGATAAGACCAGCTAGAGACATCCAGATGCTACCGTAGACAAAAGATGCCTTGTTTAAGTAGTAACCCAAACCGGGAAGGCTGTAGACCTTATCTCCGAATGTGATGAATTCAGTTATAATAACGAAGTACCATCCGCTACCCCACGCCAGCATGCTACCAGCTACTACATAGGGATAGACAGATGGCAGAAGGATATGTTTCACATAGTCCCATCCTTCAATGTGGAAAACCCGCCTCATGTCGACTATATATGACGGCATAGACTTGATGCCGGTAATCACTCCAAACACAATACTCCATTCCATGCTGGTGAAAAGGAGAAACATAGATGCTAGCTCCAGCCCAAATGTGCTTTCGTGAAAAGCTTGTATGATAATGGCCAGAGCTAGAGGGAAAAAGCCCAGAACGGGCACGGATTGCAGAATATCCAGTAGAGGTATCAGCCAATTGCCTATCCGTTCTCTGGTAGCCGCCAATATCCCCACGACCAGGCCAAAGGTAAGGCAGGTAATGTAAGTGATACCTAAACGCAGTAGAGTCTGTAACGCGTAATAGGGCAGGAGTCTCGTTTCAGGGTAAACCCACGCCTGCTGAAAAACTATCCACACCAGCGCCACTAACCCCGAGAGAGCTAAGATCAAAAGGAGTTTGCGCATGCGTGAAACACCCTAGATGTATGATAGTAGATTTCACCACAATAATAAAGAATCGGTTCCACGTCAATAAGTGTGAAAATCTGGCCTCCCGCTTTTGGAACAGGAGCAGTGACGTAAATTATGATGTGCTGCGTGCCAGTTTATGTGAGGCAACTTTTTCCATTGTCACGAATTCTATTCCGTGGGTAGTCAAATAACCTATTACTTTATCCAACCTGCTTAATGCCTGAAATCCAGTGGCAAATCTTAGATCCAGTCTGACATTGGATATTTTAATAAGCTCCCAGGGATGATAATCCAGAACAATCAGGGGTAAGAAACGAAGACAAAAGCTTAGCACTGGGAAAGAAAGCCAGGTGGGTAGACGGAGAAAGCTAGATGGCAAGGTATTAGGAATTTCCACCAGCCCAGGATAATTTCCGGGGCTACATTTGTAACTGGCTTTTGAAGCATCATAGATATATCCAATTTGTTTTAGAATAGCCAAGGTTTGTCGCGTCGCCTTAAAGTTTGGTGCCCTGAATCCCAGCGGGCTTTCCCCTGTTACCTTTTGCAAAATCTCTGTCGCTTTCTCAATTCGCTTCCGCTGTTCCTCTACAGCCAGTATATCAAACCTTTCGTGCTCATATCCGTGACAAGCAACTTCGTGTCTTTGGGAAATCTCAGCAACAATCCCAGGAAATTTCTCTGCTGCCAATCCAGTTACGAAAAAAGTAGCTGGCACATCATGTTTGGCAAGAAGTTCGAGCATTGCCGGCAACCCCTTTTCTATCCCCTGCCATGTTTGTAGAAAAGGTGGAGCATCTTGCTCAACATCAACAGTGAAAGCGACCCGAGGCATTTTCTTGGCACACTTTTTCGTAGACCTGGAGCATTCGCCTGGCGGCTATTTCCCAGGTAAATTTGCCAGCGGTTCTTATGCCATTTTCGCCAAGTTTCCTGGCTAGCTCTTTGTCTTGAAGTAGACGAATCATACTTTCTGCCATAGTGCTATCATCCCCTGGAGGATAGAGAAGAGCATCAAAGCCATTTTGAAAAACTTCGGGGATTCCGCCTGAGTTGGGACATACCACAGGGACACCCGTGGCTGCAGCTTCCAGCGCTGCCAGCCCGAAGGCTTCAGTTCTCGAAGGCAGAACAAAAACGTTGGCGAGAGCCATGAGCTGAGCAATCTGCTCCTTCAATAGTATTCCGGGCAGGAATACCGAATTTGTGATGTTCAAACGTTTGACCTGGCGAGTCAAGTTATCCTTTTCTCGACCGGAGCCAGCGATAACCAGTTTCGCATCAGGAATGACTTTCAATACCTTAGCAAAAGCTGATATAAGCTGAGCTGGATTTTTTCGCTTGATCAGACGCAAGGCTGTCACCACAAGAGGCGAGTTATCCAGACTCAGTTGCTTTCGTATTAGAGAACCATCTACTTTCCGATTGAAGCATGATAAATCAACGCCGTTGGGAACAACGACTATCCTTTCTTCAGGAAGTCCTAGAGAACGGCAAAACCGTGCCGATGTCTGACTTACCGCTATGACACAATCGGCCTTCCTGAGTGTCAAAAGCATAGGACGATGCAAATATATCAATAAAGGTGACTCAATAACAGAGTGGCAGGTCAGGACACAAGGGATTTGGTGTCTTCGTGCGAAACAAACCGCCATTTGCGCCATGGAGGAATAAATGTCCAGCCCATGGACTACAGCAACCCCCATATCTTGAATATATTTATGGCAGCGGTGAAAAAGAAGTGGCGAAGCAGCGCGATGCGGGTTATTTAGCACTAGACCCTTCACCCGCTTGATTCTGACCCCGGCAATTTCTTCCTCTTCAGATTGACCCGGATGGGCATGGGTAATCACTATGGGTTCGATACCGAGCTTGACGAACTGAAGACTTAACTCAAAAGCATAGTGAGAGGCGCCGCCTATATCGGGATAGTATTCGTCGCCAACTAATGCCACACGCATCTGCGCTTAATTCCGCATCTCGGGCTTCACCGCTATTCTAAACCCAAGATAAGAGAAAATACCAGCACCTACTATACTACTCAGAACATACGAGATTCCTCGTTCGATCACTGTCACCGCCATTGCTACATTCAGAGGAACACCAGAAAAAGTTAAAACAGAAACTAATGACCCTTCGACAAGAAGCAAGCCTCCTGGTAGAAACGGAATCAAACCAACGATGACAGGAACCGAGGACGCAAACAGAAGCATAGCAAGATTAGGGTGATAGCCTAAGGCTAGGAATACAATATATAATCGACAAATATCCAATGCCCAAATTAATAATGTTAAACCTCCTATCCACAACCCCTTTCCCCGCCGGTCTATCATAGCGTAAACACTAGAATAGAAAATCTGGACTGCTGCTATTATTTCTTGTAGATTCAGGCGTCTCTGAAACCAACCAAGGACATGATTTATAATGCCACTTATGCGACTGACTCCAACCCTTTTCTGAAAAAAGAGACGAGGAAGGAAGACCATTCCGGGCGTGACTAAAGCCCAGACTGCTATAAGAGCATAACCCAGCCGGAGCGAATCCTTCCCAAATTGTAAAAACAAACCCGCCATTAAAAATGAGACAACGAACAGAGGAGCAAAAACATGCTCACCAATAGAGGCCGCCATACCTGAGGAATATTCCACATTCTCCAATTTCCGCAGCAGGTAAACCCTTCCAAACGGGTCACCACCAACACGTGCCATTGGAGTAATATTGTTGAGGAAAATCCCACTACAAATTATCATATAAAGGGTAGCGAAACTCTCCCTGAGTTTTCTAATACTGTTTGTAACGCTGGAAGAAAGGGCTATGTGCCAGCGGATAGTCCAGATCACTACACTGAAGAAATATATCCCTATAGCTAAGCCGACAAATGAGTGCCTGGTACCCCTAAGCACTTCAAACATCTGGTAAAAGTTCTCACGCCCTAGAAGCCAGCCAGCTAGTGCCATGAGAACAATAATAAGGGCTATAAAGAGGAACGACTTGCGCAGATTTATCTTCGGTTTATACTCATTCATCTCAACTAAAGTCAAAAATCAAACATCAAAATTACAAATCAAAATTCAAATATTCAATTTCTAACTTTTGCATTTTACATTTTAATCTTTTATTTTCCTTTTGGTGGAGCACAAGTCAGCGACTAAAAGCTCCAGAGCTAGCTCATCGTTATACTTGCCAGTTTTGATAGCCAGGTCTGTTTCCAGAAACTTGTTATAAGCCTCCTTTATACGCTCTAAACTATACGATTCAGCCTGTTCCAGTGTTTTATCCAGGCTGAAACTTGATTTCAAGCCCAGTCTATCCTGGATTTGCGAACGGGATAACCCCGGTGTCATATCCTTAACCTGAGCTATCAGACGAAATTGTCTGGTAATCATAGCCAGGATATATGTTGCTGAAGCACCTTCTCGATACAGCCGATAGAGTATGCCTTGCGCTGTTCCAATTTGACTTGCGATAATTGCGTCCACTAAGTTGAAGATATTAGCCTCCTGGCTATAACTTGTGAGTCGCTTGACATCATCATGAGTAATAGTGCGTCCCTCAGCATAAAGAAGAAGCTTCTCGATTTCACTATTCATTACCCACAGATTTCCTCCGGTAAGCTCGGCAAGTAAGTTCACAGCCTCTGGGGTAATATTCCCGCTCCCGTCCTCAACTCTCCTTTTTATCCAGGCCTTCAAGTTGTTACCCCGCAACAAAGGAAAAACCTTGACCAAAACTTTAGGTGAAAGGTTTTTCAACAGGGGATTCTGTCCGCTTATCTTGCCATCAATGAGCACTAACACAGTAGATGCTGGCATTTGTTTAATACAAGAAACTAAGCCCTGCCAGGGCAAAGACAAACTCTCCGATTTAACAACACCCTTACTAGCCTTGTTGCGAGCAGAGCGCGGCAATTCCTTGCTTTGCTTCGGCTCAAAACGCTCCAGTAAGCCATTAACTAAAACCAGACGATTTGGGGATAGGAAAGGAGCAGTATTGCACCCTTCTCTAAGTTCTTTCAAAGTCAGGTGGCGACCATCAAGAACTGTAGTGCTGATTGCCAATGCTTCCGGATTCCCCAAACCGACTTTGATTCTTTGCACTTCCCGGGAAATGGAAAAATCGTCCTCACCGTGAAAGATATAAAGCATTCACCAATATTTTACCATAGTGGAAATATGATAGGATATGAGCGTGAAAATTGCCATCATTGGTTTACCCAAGAGTGGCAAAACAACCATATTTAATGCCTTAACCCGGGGCAGAGCGAAAGTTGGCACTTATTCTCCATCTCTAGCCCCAAACATAGGCGTAACTAAGGTTTCCGATGCCAGATTGCCACTGCTGGAAAACATCTTCCAGCCGAAGAAAACTGTTCCTGCCGAGATAAGCTATGTTGACATCGCTTTTTCATCCCAGACTACCTTCTCTCAGGGAGAAATAAAAGGGGAATTTCTCAATTATTTAACTACTGCTGATGCTTTGCTTCAGGTGGTTCGTGCTTTCGCCGATGAAAAACTCCCTCATCCTCAGGGAAGCATAGACCCTAAACGGGATATAGCTACTATGGATTTAGAGCTTGCCTTCTCCGATTTAGCTATTATCCAGAAAAGGCTTGACAAACTGGAAGTGAGTTTAAAAGGAGCCAAAGCACAGGAGCGTGGTGCGTACTTAAAAGAACAAGTCTTGCTACAAAAGCTCAAGTCAGCTCTGGAGAATGAAATTCCAATAAGGCAGCAAAACCTCAGTGGAGACGAACTTAAGGCTTTATCCAACTATCAATTTCTTACCGCTAAGCCTATGCTCATTATCCTTAATATAAAAGAGGAACAAATATCACAAGCTCCCCAGTTGGAGGAGGAAATAAGGTCAACTTATCCTCCCCTGAACTTAATTCAGGGTAACGTCATAGCTCTCTGTGGCAAGCTAGAAATGGAGTTATCTCAACTTGACGAAGCTGAAGCCGCAGAATTTCGCCAGGCTATGGGACTAACGGCACCAGCACTTGACCAAGTTATTGACCTTTCCTATCGCTCTTTGGGGTTGATTTCCTTCTTTACTACGGCTTCTGAGGAATTGAAAGCCTGGACTATTCCCAGGGGCACCACTGCTCCAAAGGCAGCCGGAAAGGTTCACTCTGACATGGAGAGGGGCTTTATCCGTGCTGAGGTAATTAGTTATAGCGACCTGGAAAGGTGTGGCAATTTACTTGAGGCACGAAGGACAGGTCTCCTGAGAATAGAGGGTAAGAATTATATTATCCAGGACGGCGACATAGTTACTTTTCTCTTCAATGTTTAGTGCCTGACACGGTGAGGGTTTCATGAACAAAATTAGCATAATAATACCGGCACTAAATGAAGAAGAGGCTATAGAAAGGGTGATTCAGGCTATTCCCAGAGATGAATTACATAGTATGGGATTTGATGTCCAAATCTTGGTTGTGGATGGCAATTCACATGATAGGACCAGGGAATTGGCAAGCAAAGCTGGTGCTGATGTCATAATCGAACCTAGGCTAGGTTATGGACGAGCTTACAAGACAGGCTTTGCTCGTGCTATTGGTGACATAATTGCCACTGCTGATGCCGACTCAACTTACCCGGTAGAAGACATACCTAAATTCGTAAGAATGCTTCAAGAGGAAAACCTGGGCTTTATTACTACTAACCGTTTCGCTTTTATGGATAAGGGGGCTATGTCCTTCCGCAATCAAATTGGAAATAATGTGCTTAACTCAGCTACCCGCCTCCTGTTTCAGCTAAATCTCAAGGATTCCCAATCCGGCATGTGGGTCTTCAGGAAAGACATTTTAGATAGACTCATCTTAAAATCGGATAAGATGTCATTCTCTGAAGAGCTTAAAGTAGAGGCTTGCCACTTTGCCAAATGCCGCTGGAAAGAGATGCCTATCCAATATAGAGCTCGGGTTGGTAAAATAAAGTTACGGGGCTGGCAAGACGGCTTCCGGAATCTTTTTTATTTGGTAAGGAAGAGATTCTCTCGATGAACGATGCATCTATTCTAATCCTGACTAAAAACACTGGCAATGATTTTCAGAATACCCTGGAAGCAATCTATGCCCAAAAATACGCCGGGGAATTTGAAGTCGTTATCGTGGACTCTGGCTCAATAGACAATACTTTAGAGATTGCTCAAAATTATCCCACGAAAGTTCATCAGATAAGTCCGGATGATTTTGGTCATGGCAAAACCAGGAACTTTGCTGCTAGCCTGGCGTTTGGCAATTACCTCGTTTTCCTGACTCAGGACGCCGTGCCAGCTAATGACAGGTGGCTTGCTACCCTTCTAAGGAACTTCAACGACGACAACGTTGCTGGTGTTTATGGTAGGCAGATTCCCAGGAAAGACACAAAACCAATGGAGAACTTCTTTTTGAATATTAGATATCCCGTCTCCAGAATGGTCAAGAGCGCCGGGCAAGGAAAAGTAGATATGAATGCCATCTTCTTTTCCAATGCCAACTCAGCCATCAGAAAAGACATTTGGGAGAAATATCCCTTCGATGATAACCTCATTATGAGTGAAGACCAGGAGTGGTCACGAAGAGTTATCCTTGCCGGCTACAAGATAGCCTATGACCCGGAAGCAGCTGTTTACCACAGCCACAATTACAGTCCCAAGACTGTGTTCCAGAGGTATTTTGATAGTGGCGTTTCCTTCAACCAATTTGCTGGCAGGGAATATGGTCTTAGTCATTTTGTCAGCGAAGGCTTAGTTTATGCCAAATGTGAAATGAAGTTTCTATTAGCTAACGGCTATATGAAATGGCTACCCTATGCTGTGCTTTATGACCTGGCTAAATTCTTTGGTGTCTTCCTGGGCAAGAAAGAAAAACATCTTCCTCTGGGCCTCAAGAAGCGATTAAGCCTGCATAGCTACTACTGGGTCAACAAATGAATCTTGGAAACAGTTCAATTGAGTCAGGAATAGCTAATTTTTGACTTCGCTGAAATATACAATTACGTGTGAAGGTATATAATATTGCGGAAGGAGAGAAGGGAGTCTAGATAAGATTGAATAACATGGGAGGTGAGAATGGCGAGAAACTCGGTGATCGCTCAGCAAATCATAAAACATCTTGACCAGCTACCGTTTGATCTCCAGCAGCGGGTGCTCGACTTTACACAAGCGCTAGTAGTTTCCCTACCTAAAGGAGTTCCTGGCAAACAACTTGTTAGCTTTGCCGGCCTTATAGAACCCGATGACATACGGGCTATGTCCCAGGCTATTGAAGCCGAGTGTGAGAAGGTAAATGCAAACGAGTGGTAGATTCCTACTGGACACCAATATTATTATCGCGCTCTTTGCCGGAGAATCTTCGATCAATGAGCATTTGCAGCAAGCGGAGGAGACTTTCCTGCCCAGCATCGCATTGGGGGAACTTTACTTTGGTGCTTGGAAGTCAAGTCGGATTGATCGCTGCCATAGCTCGGCAGTATAGATTAACCTTAGTAACTCGAGACACTCATTTTGGTGAGATAGAGGAGTTAATGGTGGAGCGCTGGTGATCAAGAAAGAAAAACATCTTCCTCTGGGTCTCAAGAAGCGATTAAGCCTGCACAGTTATCATTGGAGCAGCGGAGCTCGAGGCAGATGTCGATAATAGGTTCATCAATAAACGCAGAGAGGCGAGCTACGGTTAAGATAGCCATCTTGACTCCGACCTTTTACACATTTTATGGCCTTGACACAGTTGCCTGGCGACAAGCAGACGCTCTTGCCCAACAGGGGCATAAAGTAACTATTTTTGCCTTTAGGGGGAATATGGAGCCACCCAAGATTGTTACACTTGAACTCCTTGGGATGCCACAGAGCTTCCTAGCCCAGCGAATTTTCTATTTAACCTTTCCTTTGAATTTGGTAAAGGCGATAAAGTGTGTCCCGAGATTAAAAGATTTCGACATTGTATATAGTCACAATTATCCGATGAACTGGCTAGCCTATTTGGCAAAGAGATTCTATGGCATCAAGTATATCTATTATCATCATCTCAACCCGTCAGAAGGGTATTCTAGTTTCATTGAGCGCGCTTACTCAAAAATAAGGCTCGTGCTAGAGAGGTGGACGATCAAGAAAGCAGACGGTGCTATCTCGGTTAGCCGATACGCGCAAGTGCACCTTAAAAATTTGACGTCGTTAGATAGTAAGGTTGTTTATAACAGCATTGATTTAGAAAGGTTTCAGAAAGGCATCGATGGCTCAAAGATTAGAGCGAAATATAATCTAGGTAATGACCCAGTTGTGTTATGTGTTGGGAGAATTTGTTCACCGAAGGGCTTTCATCTATTAGTCGAAGCACTGAGCTTGGTTAAGCATAGTATCCCGAATGCTAAGTTGCTAATAGTAGGTAAACTTGAACATCCTGCTTACGCAAATAGGATAAGGCAGGCAAGTGGTGACTCGGTGATAGTCGTGGGAGAAATTCTAAATGAGGAGATATCTTACTATTATGCCACATGTGACATCTATGCCAGTGCCGCGCTGTGGGAGAGCTTCAATTTGCCGGTAGCGGAAGCAGAAGCTTGTGGCAAGCCAGTTGTTGCTTTCAATATTGGGGCACACCCAGAAATTGTAAAAGATGGTGAAACCGGCTTTCTTGTCCCAGCACGAGACGTCAATGCTCTGGCTGAAGCCATAGTTAAGCTTCTAAAAGATGATAAGCTGAGACAGGAGATGGGTGAGGACGCCTACAGGATGGTAAGAGAAAAATTCTCCTGGGATGAAT
>Ga0100394_1005464_pt1 | contig 10303 bp, 10 predicted proteins | sample CryGeymeta201518_FD_81549 | JGI IMG/M metagenome (GOLD analysis project Ga0100394, IMG submission 81549) | Groundwater microbial communities from Crystal Geyser aquifers in Utah, USA - Crystal Geyser metaG 2015-18 | ecosystem: Environmental > Aquatic > Deep subsurface > Groundwater | place: USA... | reverse complement strand
TGGCAGAATAGTAATAAGAGAGATAAAGCGAAAGAAAGACAGAATGAGAATGAATGTTTTCCATTCAATCTTAGCGCGGCGTGGCCGACAACTAAAGATTTTCTGATCTCAGAACAAGGATTAACGATTTATGATTTTAGAAGTTAAAAATCAAAAATCGCTATTCGTTAATCCCCGTCTGAGCCGGGCAGGCTTGTTCGTAAATCGTGTTCCCAAAACAAGGATTTAACTGAGGATACTATTCTAATGTGATGATTTGGTTCTGGCTCAAAACTGATTACTGAAAACTGACAACTGAGAACTCTTTGGTTCTGGCTCGTCCAGGTTAGGATTTAGGAATGAATGGCAAAAGAACTATTGAGTATCGGGGTATTGAGGTTTTACAACTCCTAATTCTTAATTCCTAATTCGTAATTTATTCCCGGTAGCGTAAAGTAAAAAGTTGTTCCTTTGCCAAGATCGCTTTCAACAGAAATTGTACCTCCATGCCGCTCTATCATTTCTTTGCAGAGGAGAAGTCCAAGCCCGGTTCCTCTTTCGTTTTCGGTTCCGGGCGTTGTTACGGTCGAATCTGTGCGAAAGATTTTCTTGAGGTTTTTGCTATCTATTCCTACGCCGGTATCCTTAATGGAAATTTTCGTGAGCTTTTCACTTATCTGCGTTGCTGAGACTTGCACAGTTCCGCCTGATTTTGTGAATTTAATTGCATTTGCAAGAAGATTTTGCAGAATTGACTGCAGCATGTTTTCATCGGCTAAAATAAAGACGCCCGGCAAAACAAGATTTATCAAAGTGAGGTTTTTTTTCAGTGCATTTCCGGAGAGCAGACCTATAACGTCATTTACTTTTTCATGCAAAATAATTTTTGTTGGAGCGTACTGCATTCTGCCGGTTTGCATTCGTGACCACTCTAAAAGATTTTCAAGCAACTTAAATTGATTTTTTAAACTATTGTTCATTTCTCCTGCGAACTTTGTAATTTCTTCCTTTGAGAATTCGTCAACTTCGGTTGCAAGCAATTCCGACATCCCAAGAAGCGCTTGAAACGGGCTCCGTAAATCGTGAGCGATAATAGAGAAAAGTTTATCTTTACTTGCGTTCATTTCTTTCAACTGAAGTTCGGAAGCGGTTAAGTTATCCGCAGCTTTTTTCTTGGAAATTGCCATTGCAATTTGAGATGAAACAAACATTAAAATATCTTGCTCAGCTTTGGTGTATCGTGTTCCCGGTGAATAACTTTGGACCACAAGGACACCAATAATTTTATCTTGAATGATTAAAGGAACGCCAAGCCAATCAATAGAGTCCGTTCCGATTTTTTCAACTTCGTTTGCATCTTCTATTTCTTTTAACTTATCCGGCGTTGCAAGCAGCGGACTTTTAGTACGCAGCACATATTCGGTTAAGCCCCGTTTTGGGGGGCGTGATTCAGGCGATTCATCAAACTCATCTACAAAATAGGGGAAACTGATCTCGTTTTTTTTCTCGTCATACAACGAAATGTAAAAATTTATTGCGGGCATTAAAGTTTTTACTGATTCATGGATAGTAGTAAACAATTCAGCCAGATCCGTTGCCGTGCTTGCGGCTTCGGTAATTTTGAAAACAGCGGTTTGTAATTTCTCCGCATGTTTTCTTTCTGAAATATCACGCACAATGGCTTGAATATAATTTTTCCCCTCAAGTTCAATTTTTGTTAAGCCTACTTCGCAATCAAAGGTTTCACCGTTTAACTTTCGGTGTTTCCAGTCGAAGATTTGCGGTGTCCCGGCAAGCGCCGCGGAAATTTTTTCTAACGCTTTTTCTTTAGAAAGTCTTCCGTCTTCTTGAACTTCTGGAGAAATTTCGTACGGCTTCAATTTTAAAATTTCTTCTGACGTTCCCCCGAACATTTTTTCTGTGGTTGGATTGCAGTCAATAAAAGATTCCCCGTCCATCAAAAAAATGGCGTCGGTGGCTTTTTCATATAATGTCCGGAATTTTTGTTCGGAAAGAATAATTTTTTCTTGGTCTTCTTTGTTTTGAGAATAATCTCTGAAGACACTTAAGAGATAGGTTTCCTTTTCAAATTCAACAAATGAATTTGAAACTTCAAACCAAACCAACCTTTCGTCACCAAATTCAACTTGGCTGAGAAGCGCACCATCGAATTCCCTTTTTTCGAACCGTTCCTTATATTTTTCAATTGAAGATTGATGCTTTGAAGCATCATAAACAATATAGAACGGTTTAGCTATAATTTCATCTTCAGTTTTTTTAACAAAACCCAAATAAGCATCGTTTACCATGATCACGATCCCGTTTTTATCGGTTAAACGATAACCATCACGCGAGCGCTTCCAGATAGCTTTAAAACGGGCTTCTGATTCTTTTATTGTCAGCTCATCTTTTTTCTTTTCTGTTATATCATCAAAACTCCAAATTCTTCCGCGAATATTTTCCCCGAGTTTTTGCGGCTGAGAATAGCGCTCAAAAATTCTCCCGTCTTTAAATTCAATAACGTCAAAACTTAATTGTTCGGGGGATTGGTAAAGCTCCTCAACCTTTCTTAAAAACTCCTCGGGGTCTTTTAGCTGGGAAAGGACGAATCCCAACAATTTATTGTCATCTTTCGTTTCAATTATTTCATTCGGAATATTCCACAACTCAATAAATTTTTGATTATAGGTTACTACTTTTCTTTCTTGAGAGATAACGAGGATAGCATCAATAGTGGCTTCGAGCGTAGTTTGTAAAATAGAGAGCGTTTCGATTGCTTCTTCCTCAGCTTTTTTACGAGCCGCAATTTCGACGCGGTGCTTGAGCAAATTCTTTTCGTAATTCCTTGAAAGGAAATGAAAAACAATTGCAGCCAATATACTTGCAGAGATAATGTTGATGAGATTTCTTTCCCATCCGCTCGCATTTGGAAAAAGCAAAGACTCTACCCAGTCATTAACTGTCATTAAGACGAGCATAAGAACGAAGGTAACACTTAGAATAAAAAGCGACCGTTTTATTTTTTGTAACCGGGTTGTCATATCTTTTTTTTATTGAATATTTCTCGCTGCACGGAAGGTTACCTTATTCATTCACTTTAAGCAAAAATTATAATTGAATAGCCATGACCTTCAGGTCGTGGAATAATCAACAACATCGAGATTGGCTTTAGCCATTCCAAACAGTTCCTTTGTGGCTAAAGCCAAGAGTTTGGTGTTCTATCTTTCCCACAAGCTAAAGCTCGTGACTATTCGAATTAATATTATGCGTAACGTGAGTTATTCAATACTTCCGGTTTGAGGCAGCTCATTTTCGCTTACCACTAAATTAAGCTAAATAAGTATTGAAAAAAAATAAAATTAGGGTTGTATGCTTGAACCCATCTCAGATTTACAGCAACAAACCCCCGCCGGAGTTTCAATGTTGTTTCAGAAAGAAAACTAAAGAGGAAAAAACTAACCCGGACAAACCAGAACCAAATTGACAGAGAAGAATGATTGAATGAAAAACATTCATCCATGCACCAACATTCAGTCATTCTTTCGCTTTAGCTGCCTTATTAATATGCTGACAATTATCGCTGAGCTTGAGTGTTAAAGCACTAAAAATGATAACCGACCGACATATTCCAATCTCTAAACGACGCTGCATCTTCATCAAAAGCGATTTGCACGCGCAAACCGGAAGGATGTTTTAATTCAACGCCAAGAAAGGTTGATTTCATTGATAGATAAGAGGAATTATCGTTTTTAACATTCACGGAATAGGTTTGAGCCGAGGAAGAACTTGAATAATAACTTGTTGAATTTCCCGAAGCGTCTTCAATTCGTTTACTATATCCGTAAGAATAATTCATTCCGCCCCAAATGGAAATCCATTCCGCGGGTGAATAATTAATATACACCGGGAGAGCCAGCGTGACATACGTTAAGGTTAAAGTTGAATTTACTAACGTTGGCGCTTGAGAATAATAATCTGATTGGTAAGAATAATTCATTTGAGCATAACTATGCTTGTTGTAGCCGGTCTCGAGTTTTAATCCCGAAAAAAGAAAGAGATCAGAAAAACTTTTTTTGATGATAAAGCCGGGAGTAAAAGCAACCCCCCAGCTTTTGTTATCATATTTTTCCGCGGAAGAATTGCGTATTGATCCACTTGTCGTCCAGGTTCCATTATAATAATTTCTGCTATCCGAAAAAGAATTTCCGCCGGTTTTTCCATCTCCGTTTGTATAGCTAACGTTTGCCGAGACAAATATATTTCCATCTAAAGAAAGAAAAGTTGTTTTGCGTTGGAAATAATTCTCAAATGCGAGGGTGTAAGGTTCGGATTGATTAAAATTTTCGTAACTGTTTGTTCTATCGGATTTAGAAGTTGATGAAACCGGATTTGCAGAAGAACCGTAGTAAGTGCTGTCAACTGTTTGTTGGTTTGTAGAGGCTGCGTTTTTAAAGTTGTAATTTGATTTTTGATAGCTTACTCTTGCAATATAATCCCACTCCTCATTTGCCGAAGTAAATTCTAAACCACGAAGTTATTGAGAATTGTTCTCATATACTTTATTGGCGATATTGTTGCCAGATGAATGATAATATAGAGGCGTTGTTCCGGAAATAGTGAGTGAACTGTTTGCACTGCTTCCAATCGAATTATTTAGCGATTTATTAAAGACTGCAAAAACTCCGAATGATTTTTTTCCTGTTCCGCCGGAAAAAATATTTGACAATCGAAACGAAGTCATCCCTTCTTTTGTTTCTGAATTACTGTTAGAAGATGATGTTGTTACGTTGGTTAAATTATAACTATCGGGGTGATTATAGCTTGATGCGTAGTCAGAAGTTCCGGTTTGGTTTGATATTCCGTTCGTAAATAAAAACAACCATTTAGAGTTAAGCGCATTAAAAAGTGTGGCAACCGCAACCGTTGGATTTTTCCCTGAGCCGTAAGTCTCGTTGTTCCCGGGAGAAGCAACAATCGGTACAGTGATCGAATAAGGAAAAGCTATCCGGTCAGGCGGATACATTAAATCAGAGTAATAAACAATGTCGGGGTCATATATTATTCTGTAAGGATAGTATAAGTTGACGCTATAACTTAGTGGTAAATAATTATTCCTTTTATAATCCGCCGCATAAGTTGTGTAAACGAAACTGCCGGAGTAATCGTTTGCTCTTGCCGGATTGAATAAAATTTGCGTTGCCGTATCGGGAACAAAAAGTAAGAACTCGTTCGGCAAGCCTTGTGAGTGAACCAAAATGTTTGGATTGAAATTTGTTGAACTTAATTGTCCGAATGAGTAGTTTGAAAGCACTACCGCTAACAGAACAAAACACAGTACATTTTTCATAAGGTCCCCATTTTTATTTGTGAATAAAAAATATTAACGCATACCATTAAAATAAGTAGAGACTTACCATGGTAAGTCTCTACAATTTCTGAATTTTATCTCATAATCAATTTTATCAGTTTTTGTTTTTTCGGTTTGTTGTCGGTAACCCTTAAAGCATTAATAATTCTTTTTTCAGTATCGGCAAGAACCTTTTTATTATTTGTGAAAAGCTCGGCAACAATTTCTCCTTTTGATAATTTATCTCCAAGTTTTTTATGGAAAATAATTCCCGCCTTCGGATCAATAACGTCTTCTTTCTTTAATCTTCCGGCGCCAAGTTCTAACGCGGCAACACCTATTTGATAAGTGTCGATTGCGGAGACAAAACCCTCTGTTTTACTTTTCACTTTTAATTTGTGTTTCGACTTTGGATATTTCTCCGGTTCGTATAAATAACTAACATCTCCACCTTGCAGTTTTACAAGTTCAACAAATTTTTCAAATGCTCTGCCGTTTGCTACAAGTTTTTTGGAAAGATCAATTCCTTCTTTAATTGATTTTACTTTTTTGCCAAGATAGATCATTGCGCCGGAAAGGGTAAAACTTACTTCGCATAAATCAGGAACGATTTCTCCGCGCAATACTTTAATCGCTTCGTACACTTCGAGCCAATTGCCAATGTAATTGCCGAGCGGCTGATTCATATCGGTTATAAAAGCGAGAACCTTTTTATCAAACGCTTTTGCCGTGTTGATAAGCGATTGCGCAAGCGCTTTTGCATCCGAGAATTTTTGCATAAAAGCGCCGCTGCCGGTTTTTACATCAAGCACGAGTCCGTCAATTCCCTCGGCAAGTTTTTTACTCATAATGCTGCCGGTAATAAGCGGAATAGATTCCACCGTTGCGGTTACATCGCGCAAAGCATAAATCAATTTATCTGCCGGAGCAATTTCTTTCGTCTGTCCGATTAAAACCAATCCGCATTTTTTCAAAACTTTTTTATAATCGCGTAAAGCAAGATTTGTGCTGTAACCAGGAATTGCTTCAAGTTTATCAAGCGTTCCGCCGGTGTGTCCGAGTCCTCTGCCGGAAATCATCGGGATATTAACTCCGGCAGCGGCGGCAATCGGCGCAATGATAAGAGAGGTTTTATCGCCAACACCGCCGGTAGAATGTTTATCAATCTTCATTCCTTTAATGGAAGAAAGATCAATTACTTTTCCGCTGTAAAGCATAATTTCGGTGAGGATGGCTGTTTCGTCGGTTGTCATTCCGTTGAAGTAAACCGCCATAAGAAAAGATGCGAACTGATAATCGGGTATTTTGTTTTTTGTATAACCCAGCACAAGATACATCATCTCGTTTTTAGTAAGTTCTTCACCGTTTCGTTTTTTGCGGATAAGTTCGATGGGGTTCATACTATATCAAGATTAATAAAGAAGTGTTTTGTTCTTGGTAGATATTTTTAAAAAAGGCAGTTTCATGCGTGCAAGATCAAAGATTTCTTTTCTCTATCAGCTGCAAAACTCAAGCTTGCCAGTACATCTTCTTTTGTAAGCTCCGGAAAATCGTCAAGGATTCCTTCTATATTCATTCCCGAAGCCAAATAATCAAGAATATCATAAACAGTAATACGAAGATTTCTGATGCAAGGTTTCCCGCTTCGCTTATCATTATCAAAAGTAATTCGTTCAAGGTAATTCATTTTGTTATTTCTTTTTGTCTGCCGAAATAGTTAAGCAATAAGTAAGCTAATTCTTTTTCCAAGTCCATCCTCAAAAATTCTGTAAAGAGTTGAAAGCTGGATGTCGCATCTGCCATTCTCGATCCGGGAGATGTAACTTTTTTTAGTTCCAACTTTGTTTGCAAGTTGTTCCTGTGTCAAATTGGCTTTGCGTCTTTCGTCTTTCAGTGTTTCGCTGATAACAAAATACTGTGCCTTTTCTTCAAACTCGTCACGTTTTTTGGTTCCAATTTTTCCGTATTGGATGTCTAAAAGTTCATCAAAGTTTTTAGCGTTTCTTATTTGCCCGTTCCGCAGGCGAGTTGCGTCGTTCTTTTTCATTTTGTTTGTCTTTTATATTAAAATATTCTTTTTTCAGTTTCTCTGCTAATTCAATTTCCTGTTTGGGAGTTTTCTGTGTTTTCTTTTGAAACGCATTAAACAGCACAACCAAATTACCTTTATCAAAGCAGCAGAAGATGCGATAAACATTGCTGCCAACCTCTACTCTTATCTCATAAAGTCCGTCAGTTCCCTCTATGTGCTTCAAAAATTTTTCAGAAACCTTGTCCACCGTTTTGATAAGACGAAAGACATAGCCGATTTTCTCTTTAACGTTGTCGCTTACTTCAAGATAAAAATCATGAAAGTAATGTCCATGAAATATGATTTTTCTTTCTGTTGTCACGGCGCAAAGATAACTTAAAAGTTATCCTCGAACAATCCTATTATTTATCAAACTTCTTCAAAATATCTTCAACCATATCTTTGTGCACGCAGAAATCAACTATTTTCAATTTTACGTAATCTTCAGAATAGTAATAGTAGCCTTTATCATCAACGTTATATGCGCCGGCGCCGGAATCTTTTATCAAGTACCAGTCTTTTCCATTTTTATTAACATAACCGACTAAATGAATTCCGTGATCATCCGTTGTTGTTTTGTTCGTAAAGCGAAATTGTCTTGCGTTCTCATCAATATATTCGGAAGGAATATCAAACGTCGGGATCATTGCAACTTTTGCGTGTGATTCAATTCCCGGTTCCGATACATCGCCGCCGATTGCCATCGTATAGCCTTTGCGAATTGCATTTTTTATGATGCTCATATATTCATCAAGCGGAACATTGTAATAAGAATCATCAAGCCACCAGTTATCCGGCACGTTGTACATCATTTTTGTGTAGTAGGGTTTTTCCATCAGCGAAATGATATCAACGTAATCATCAAGTTTTAAGTTTACAACTTTATCTAAAAATTCTTTTGGTGTGAACTCTTTTCCTTCGTAAGTGCATTTTGTTGGAGGAACTCCAAGGTAATGGTTAAGAATAGATTTAATTGTAGAGAGCGCTTCTTCTTCGTTCCAAGCGTTTGAAGTTTTTAATCCTTGCAAATAGCTGTTCATCTCGTCAACCATTTTGCTGTGGTCGTGGACTTTCTGTCCCGGTAACATGCCGCTATACGCCGATGCGGGAACGACACCGTATTGTTTCCAAATTCTTTTAACTGCATTTCCCTCGGAACCCTCGGCAAAAGCCGAGTTGCCTCTTTCCTGAATAAAGCGGCGGGCTTTTTCTACATATTCCCAGTAAGCGGTATAAATTTCGGAAAGTTTTACTTTCTTTTTGTTGATGCGGTAAATTTCTGATTCAAAAAAAGAAGTTGTTGAAAAATCCCAGCACGTGCCGGTCATTCCTTGATTGATAGGATCGTTATGCCATTGATAAGTGAATTCACTTTTTGCTTTTGGCAGATCCAAACCGGTAAAATCAACTTTGAATGCTTTGCTTTCCCCGGCTGGTTTTTTATTAAATTCTTCTACGGCTTTTTTGTTTGCTTCGTAGTATTCGCTTTTCGGTTTAACAAAAACTCCCTGGTTTTTAACTTGAGCATACGCGTTTGAAATTAACGTGAGAGTAATTATTAACAAGACAAATTGTTTCATATAACTTCCTTTCAAAATAAGTTGTTGTAAAAATAAGAAGAATTTTATGAAAGAAAACACGCTGCCCGTTTTAAAGCATGCGCGGAATTTGCGATGAGTGATGATTGATGATTGGACTTTCAAGTGATGCGTCAATCGTATAGCTGAACCGCGCCTCAAAAACAAACGGTTCTCTGTCAATCGTTAAACGCCAGCAATAAATTCCCGACAAAATATAAATCTCATTCTTAATTAACTGAACACTTAAAGTTTTTTCGTGCAGTGATACGCTTAGCTCTTCACGGTCTGCAAGTTTAATAAAATATTCCCGGATGTTTTCCGGCGTAGTTAATAACTTGTTTGAAAATGTTGGAATCAAGACAGCAGTTTTATTATAGAGAGAAAGAAGTGTTTCAATATCTCTTTTATTTACGGCTTGCATCCATTCAGTAAGAATTTGGTTCGGGGTTTTTGTCATAGTTGTTATTCTGCATTTCGTTCAAGAAAACTGATTTTATCATTTCAAGATTGCGCGAGCGTTTTTAAAACTAATTTAGCCGGTTTGGATTTTAACGTGCCTTTTACCATTTCTCCATGTCTGAGTAAAGATTCTTTTGCCCAAAGTATTTCGTTTTCTGTTTCGGAAAGGTTTTCAAGACTTGATAAGAGAACTCTTGCTAATTTGGAACGCGAAATTACATTTAATTTTAGGACTTCTTTTTCTATATGCTGAACAGTCATATTCTTTCTCCTTTTGCTGCAAAATTAGCAAAAATATTTGGATGATTCTAACAACAATAAGTTATCCACCTAAGAATTGGTGACCTGATTTCCATATAACTATGCTGTTCACCTCAATTTGTTTATTTCTATACCAAAGCGTGACTTTTTCCAATTTGTAAATATTCCACACAAAAAACTCTAGTACGGTCCTATCGATTGTTGTTTCAATTAATATCGGTTTAACAAGTCCTTTCAAACTATCCGGAAGATGAACTACAATATTTCGATAATCTCTAAACCATACTTCATCGCTATTTGAAACAATTTTGTTATTAGGGAAAGAAAGCTTTCCCAATGTAGCTGCTAATTCAGTCACTTGTTGTGTTTGTAATACCTGTTCATCTAAAAGTCGTTGATTAATAAACTCAACAAGTGAATTGCATCCATAGCTATCCCGGCACCAAGAATCATATACTAAGTGGAATGTATCTCTATAAGAAGCTACGTTTTTCCCAAGACCATGCTTGGGAAAAAAGCTAAAGGAAAAAATGAATAATGAATATCGAACAAGGAATTTCGAATGATGAAGTTAAAATACGGATTGCATTCACTTCGAAATTCATT
>Ga0100394_1005456_pt1 | contig 10312 bp, 10 predicted proteins | sample CryGeymeta201518_FD_81549 | JGI IMG/M metagenome (GOLD analysis project Ga0100394, IMG submission 81549) | Groundwater microbial communities from Crystal Geyser aquifers in Utah, USA - Crystal Geyser metaG 2015-18 | ecosystem: Environmental > Aquatic > Deep subsurface > Groundwater | place: USA... | reverse complement strand
GCCAAATTTAGAGCAATGAGTTTATTTTTCTGCAAAGATATAGCTCCATAACTTTTTCCAGAAATAGCGATTACCGAAAAAACTCCAATTGATAAAACCGAGATAGCAATAATAATCTCAATAAGGGTAAAGGACGGGGAGCTTCCTTTGAAAAAATTCTTTGAAATGTGTTGAAATGTGTTGAAATTTATGGTTTTCATCAATTTTGTAACCTAAAGGTTGATTTCTATTAATTTCTACTTAATTTCTCTCCCTTTTCAATCTTAATCTTCTATTTCTGTCATTCCTTTACTATTTATAAAAACTTTTTTTGTATTGGTTAGGCAGTCTGATTTAATACAAGTCTCTACTTCAATATTGGCTTTATTTTCTCCGTTCATTTTGACACTTAAATCTTTTACAAGGAAATTTACCCAGCCACTGGCAGGAGAGGATTCGTCAAGAAGTCCTGCGTTTATTTTTATATCACTTATTTGAATGGTTGCTGGAAGGAAAATTCTCGCAATACATTCATTAGTAGGTGTTACACCATCACAAGTACAATCTCCTCCTGTCAGGTCATAATCGTCTTCTCCGTCTTTATCGGCAAAGATATCAAAAAAATCATCATTTTCGTTAAAATAAATACCGTAGCTTTGAGGTGTTCCTGTCCCACAACCAGAAGGTAATTTACTTGAAGAGGTTGCCAAATTTTGAGTTTCTCTAATTTTTTGCAAGATAATATGGTTGGCATCCACTAGTTCTCGAGACGCTCCTTGAAATCGGTAATTTAAAAGAAACATTCCTGTTAAAATTAAAATCATCGAAATAGATACCAAAAGCTCGATAGTGCTAAAGGATTGTTGTTTTAAAATTTTCTTATTTTGAAGTGGGAACATATCAATATTTAAAGAGAGTTAAATATCTTTCGATAATCTTTCCTCCCCAGAAAAAGACAATATAGGTAGCTGGAGCCAAAAAAGCCGCCAAAGGAATTTTGCTTTTTAATGTTTTTTTCTTCAGGGCTATTAATATTAATCCAACAATTGAACCTGAAAAAAAAGAAATAAAAAGGGCTACTAAAATATTAGGAAAAGAGAGGAAAAGACCCATAAAAGTGGCAATCTTTACATCCCCTAATCCCATCCCCTTACCTTTTGTCACAAATAATATTAAAAGAAAAAAAACTGCTGCTCCAACGGCACTTAAAAATGAAGGGTAAAGAGCAGAGAAAAGTTTGAAAAAATTAGATTTGAAATCTTGAATATTGGATATAATTTGATAGCAAAGAGCAAAAAAAATTGCCGAGTAAATAATCTCATCGGGAACAATATAGTATTTAACATCGCTTCCAAAAATGACTACTAAGTAACAAGTAATTGACAACAGACAACAGAGAGTTAGAAAACTTTGTAAGTTGTGAGTTGTAAGTTGTGAGTTGTAAGTATAGATTGTCAAAGGGAATAAAATACCGGTGGCAAGTTCGACCAATGGGTATTGTAAAGAAATAGGTTTTTTGCAAGCACTACATTTGCCTTTTAAAAAGATAAAACTCAAAAGAGGTATGAGTTCATACCAGTTAAGTTTTTTTTTGCAATGAGGACAATAAGAACGGCCGGTAATTTTCTCTCTTTTCGGCAAACGATCAATTAAAACATTTAAAAAACTCCCAAAGCAAAGGCCAAAGAGAGTAAATATCACATACCATAGAGAACATAGCATATAAAAATCAAATTTTTATAGTTTTTAATTACATTATCGTTCCGGCCAAATTGTAAATTGGTAAAAGAACAGCCGCCGCCATAAAAGCCACCATTACTCCCATTATTGCTATTAAAATTGGTTCAATCAATGTCATTAAATTATCAACTGATCTGGTAACCTCATTGTTGTAAAATTCCGTTAATTCCGTCAAAACTTTAGCTAGCTTTCCGCTTTTTTCGCCACTGGAAATCATTTGGGTTAAAGTAGGCGAAATAACCTCGGCCCCTTTAAAAGCATTGGCAATTGTCTCCCCTCTTCTTACATTATCTCGGGCCTTCTTTAAAACCTCTTCGTAGAGCGAGTTACCAATAACTGAAGCCACAGTATCTAATGCCTGGACAATAGGTATCCCTCCTTTAATCAAGGTTCCCAGGTTCTCGGTAAGCCTGGAAATATATATTTGACGAAGAATCTTCCCTATTATCGGCAGTTTTATTTCGATTCTATCTTTAATTATTTTACCTTTGGGAGTTTTAATAAACCTCAGTAAAAAGAAAACTCCTCCTATGAGTGCGATAAATATCACTATAAAGTTTTCGGCAAAAAAATTCGAGACCACCATTATGATTTTTGTAGGCAATGGTAGTTCTGCTCCAAACTCCTCAAACATTGAAAACATCTTGGGCATGACGAAAGTTAACATGATAATCACCACTATAATTAATCCTCCGAAAATAAAGGCAGGATAAGTCATCGCTCCTTTTACCTGGGAAATCAAAGTATAGCTTCTTTCTGTGTGGTCAGCTAAGTATTCAAGAATTTTTCTTAGATTTCCTGCCATCTCCCCAGTTTTTACCATATTTATGTCAAAGGTAGAAAAGGTCTTAGGAGCACGAGCCAGGGCATCAGAAAAAGCCATACCACCATCGACATTGCTAGAAACTTGAGATATTTGGGAAGCGAACAATTGATTTTTTGTTTGCCCAGATAACGTATTTAATGATTCAACTAAAGGAACATCAGCAGCTACCAGGATAGAAAGTTGTCGAAAGAAAAAAACCAACTCTTGGGTTGATACTTTTTGTGGCAAAATTCTTATTTCTTTTTTTAGGCCTTTTTCTACTTCTAACGATTCAAGAGCCGTCACAATTAAATTATGATGCTGAAGAATTCCCAGTGCTGCTTCTTTTTTTGAAGCTTCTACAATTCCTGTCTCTACCGTTCCTTTTAAAGTTCGGGCTTTATAACGAAACTTCATAAGTTGTTATATATTTAAAAAATTATATATTTTTAAAAAAAATTAAGTTAAGGTTTATTCCGCTCTCAATCTTAACCGTAAATCTTTGGGGTCTAGAGAATACTTTAATGCTTCTCCAAAAGTAATTTCTTTTTGTAAAATAAGGTTTTTCAAAGCACTATTTAGGGAGATCATCCCTTCTTGGGAACTGGTGGCAATAACCATATCTAACTCATGGGTTCTCTTTTCACGAATAATGTTGGAAATCGCAGGCGTAGCGGTCATAATTTCACAAGCCGGAATTCTACCGCCTTCAATTCGAGTTAAAAGTCTTTGAGAAATTACTCCTTTTAAAGTGGAGGCTAGTTGAGCCCTGACTTGCTCTTGCTGGTCGGCCGGGAAAATATCAATAATTCTATCAACTGTCTGGGAAGCTGAATTGGTGTGCAAGGTTGAAAAAACTAAATGGCCCGTCTCAGCAGCAGTTAAGGCAATAGCAATCGATTCATAGTCTCTCATTTCTCCTAACATAATAACATCAGGATCCTGGCGTAAAGTAGAGCGCAAAGCTCGGTGAAAACTTACGGTATCGCTTCCTACTTCTCTTTGGTCAACAATTGCCTTATCTTGAATAAAAATATATTCAATAGGGTCCTCGATGGTAATAATATGGTCATTTCTTGCGTGATTTATTTCGTCAATAATAGCGGCTAAGGTTGTTGACTTTCCATGGCCTGCCGGCCCTGTCAGTAATAAAAATCCTTGTTCTAATTTCGCAAATGTATGCAAAAATCGAGGCAGATTTAATTCTTCAATGGTTTTAATCTTGGAATGAATTAATCTTAACGAGGCGGAGACTACTCCCCTTTGAAAGAAAGTATTTACCCTGAACCTTGCTTTATCTTTATATTCGAAAGAGAAATCTAATTCTTTTTTTTGGAGAAATTTTTCTTTATTTTCTTCACCAAGGATTAAAAAAGCAAGTTCTCTGCTGTCATCTTTATCTAAAAATTTCTCATCTTCTAAAGGAGTTAATTTTCCGTCTACTCGCAAGGTTGGATATCGAGCTACAGAAAAATGAATATCCGACGCTTCAAGCGAGATAGCTTTTTCCAAAATTCTTGCGAGAAAATCACTATAATTCATATTGCTTTACCCCGTTACATATTGCTTTACCCCGTTAGAAGAAACAAAGTTTCTAACGGGGTTTACTAAGTTGAAATTTTCTAAGTAAATTCTTCTTTTAATTCTACACTCTTTAATACTTCTTCCAGGGCAAGTTCTCCTTGTAAGACTTTTAAGATCCCGTCTTGCTTTAGAGTAACTATTCCTTGACGCCTTGCCTCTGCCTCAATTTTCCCTTCCGAGGGAGCGGTGACTACTATTTCTTCTAATTCCCTGGTCATTGTCAGGGCCTCAAATATCCCTAACCTTCCTCGTGTACCTTTGTTAGCGCAGCGAGGACATCCTTTGGGCTTCCAAATATAAAGAGGGTCAGTTATTTTAACTTCTTTCCTATCCTCCGGTAAGAGCTTTTCTATTTCTGTTTTAATAATCTTCTCTTCTTCTTTATTTGTCTTTACTTTCTCTTTGCAATAAGGACAAAGTTTCCTAATTAATCTTTGACTGATAACCACTTTTAAACTCGGGGGAATTAAGAATTTCTCTATGCCCAAATCAATTAGTCGGGGAATAGCCCCGATAGCATTATTAGTGTGAAGAGTAAATAAGACCAAGTGGCCAGTTAAAGCAGCATGAGTAGCAAGGTCGGCTGTTTCTTTGTCTCTTACCTCTCCAACCATAATCACATCGGGGTCTTGTCTTACTACTTGCCTTAAGCCAGAAGCAAATGTGTATCCAATTTCGGGCCTGACGTGAGATTGGTTTACGCCGTCAATCCAATATTCCACAGGGTCTTCAAGAGAAACAATATTTATCTCTTCACTGTTGAGGCCTTTTAAGATTGCATATTGCGAAGTGCTTTTACCAGACCCCGTAGGGCCACAGAAAACTATTGAACCAAAAGGAAGTTTCATTGCTTTTTCTATAATCCTAAGGTTCCTGCCGCGAAATCCCAGTTGAGGTAAGTCTCTTATAGCGTTCTTTGGATCCAGAACCCGAAGAACTACTTTTTCACCCTGGACCGTAGGAAAAGTAGCTACTCTAAAATCGATCCGCCGACCGGAAATTTGAGCACTAAATCGGCCATCCTGAGGCATTCTCGTCTCGTCAATTCGAAGATTAGACATCACTTTAATTCTTGAGACAAATGAGGGCAGAATACTTTTTTCTAAAAAAAGACTGGAATATAAAATTCCATCTACTCTATATCTGATTCGGAGCTGGTTCCCATATGGTTCAACATGGATATCTGAGGCATCTCCCTCAATGGCATGCCGCAAAACTACAGTTACAATCTTAGAAATGGGCGCTTCTTCCTCTAGCCTCTTCTCAATCTCTTTTTGAGGAGTAATACCTACCACTCCTTTTTCTAACTCCCCTAGGGCTCTTTCTACTTCCTTTTTGACTTCTTTTTTGAGGGTGCGGTATTTCTTAAAAGCGGTTAGAAAATCAGAAATAGAAATTACAAAAACCTTAGTCTTAATATGCTTTTGTCTCTCAATAAAATTCAAAGCGGCTTGGGAAGAAAGGTCTTCAGGATTGACCATACCAACTTCAAGAATGTTCTCTACCTTACCCAGAGGAATCATTCTGTAGCGTTTGGCTGCCTCTTCAGGAATTTCTTCTAAAATTTGGGGAGAAATCTCCTCTTCGTGAATATGGCGAAGGGGTATCTTTAAAAATTCGCTTTTCTCTCGAAAAAGATTTTCTTCGGGTATAATTCTCTGCTCTAAAATTAAATCCTCGAGAATTCTTCCCTCTCTTTCTGATTGGTCTTTTAAATTTGAAATTTGCTCTTCCGTAATAAGATTCTTTTTAATAAGATATTGGATAAATTCAGGAGACATATTGGTCTTATTCTATACGAATATGAAATGCTAAAGAAAAAACTTCGTTTGGGTCCAGGGGAGAATAAATCTCTTTTATTCTGCACCGATTTTGAATATAGAAAATTTTATTTTACCGGCGAAAATGGATCTCCCCGACCCACCTTTTCCGAAGGAACTGTAGGAATCTTGGGGAAAGGATTCTCTTTTAGACTTTTGAGGGTTTTGCTAGTAAATATTCCAAGACTTGTTTCAATTTTTTTAAGTTCCTGGATAGTTAATCCTATATCTTGAGGTTCTATTACTATTTCGCTCTCGGGCACCTTTTGAAATATAAAATAGAAAACGATGCCTAAAATCAAAACAGGAATTAAAATATACCAGAGTAAAAAGGGAATTTTAAAAGGCCTCTTTGCTGCTTTTTCTTCCTCGGGAATGAAACTAATTGGCATATAATTTTTATCTTTTTAATATTTTTTACTTTGTTGGTGTTTCTACTTCTGGTGGAGGGGGTGAGGGCGCCTCAACTTTTGGCAAGGCCTGAGTATAGACATCAATCTTTAAAGAAAATGAATAGACAGCTTCTGGTGCTCCTTTTTTCTCTACTTGCAGTGCAATATCTTTTACTTCCATAATATTTAGGTTTGTAGCGATAGCTTCGAGAAAATTTTTCAAAGCCAAATAACTTCCTTTAGCATCGAGGCTCACCGGTAAAATACCGACTCCTTTGTCCGACTTTTCCAGGGGAGAAAAAGAAATATTTTGTATCTTAATCTTGCTTTCGGCTGCTAACGCTTCTAATTGAATTAAGATAAGGGGCAAGTCCGGTTCTGGTAAAAGAAGCTGGTTTATTATTTTTAGGTTTTTGCTATTTTTTTTATATTTTTCAGAAACTCTCTTAAACTCTGCAAGAGTATTTTCTTTTTCTTCTAAAGTTCTTTTTCCTTTAATTAATTCTCTCTGGTTATTTTTAATCTCAGGTAAAGATAGCCAGATTAAAAAATAAGCAATTAAAACAAAAACGAGAACTAACCCAAGATACAAAAATATTTTAAAGCCTTTAAATTCCATGATAATTTATTTAATTTTATAAGAAAATTTTATTACTTTCTCGCCTAAAGTGAGTTTAAATTGAAATTTAAATAGGTCTTCTACTTTGGAAATTCCGCCAACTTCTACACTTTTAATTTCTGGCGTGGCTCTAAAAATAGAAGTTTGCATGGCTAAGGCTTTATCGTTATCAGATTCGGCAGAAATTATTATAGTATTGTCCTGGGCATTAAAACTAAAACTAGTAATTTGGACTTCGCTGAAAGTTTTCTTTTCCAAAAGATCGAAAATGTTTTTTGCCTTAGTATGAGAATCTAAAACAACCTTAGTTTTCTCTAAAAGGGGTATTTTTTCTCGCATCTCTTTTTCTAATTTTTTATCTTTTTCTTCATCAAGTTTTTGAATCTTTTCCTCCAAGATAGAAATCTGTCCTTTCATTTGAGTGTTATAAATCTTCAGACCAATAAAAATTACCAGTAAAAGTAAAATCGTCCCTATAAAAAACCAAAGGGTCTTATCTTTTTTTATTTCCGAGATAAATTCAGGTTTTGTTTGAGAAGGGATAAAAGATATGGCCATATAAAGAAGACTCTAAAATTTATTTTACATGTTTATTTCAGAAAAGACAAGGTTTTCCTAAATAAATTTAATAAAAAATTTTCAAACAAAATTTCTATTTCTTCTCTAAAAATTCCCTTAGGGCCAGGCCTACAGCAACAGAAAAGGAAGGGCCTATAGCTTCAAGAATCTCATGTAAAACTGGGGGATAAAGAATTTCGGAAAAGGGATTGGCTCTTTCAACTTTTATTGCCAGTCTTGAGGTAAAATAATCAGTTAGTCCTGGCATATTAGCAACACCTCCCGACAAAATAATTTTTTGAATCTTCTTTTGAGGATTTTTGGAAAGGTAGGCATTAATCCCTTCTTCAACACCAAAAATAATTTTATCGATAACTGGAACTAAGATGGGAGTTACCAGAGTATCTGTCTCTTTTAAGAGACCTTTTGTCTTTCGAATCTCTTCGGCTCTTTCAAAAGAGATATTCATCCTCTTTGATAAAGAATTAGTTAAATCAAAACTTGAAACATCTAAGTTATGGCAAAGGCGCACAAAGTCATTATCTACAATAGTAATATTAGTAGTCCTCCCTCCGATATTTACAATTAATATCGGTCCGGCTTCTCGAGCCAGGACCCTTGCCTCTGCAAAGCTCTCAATCTCAAGAGATTTTAAATTACATCCCAAAAATTTGGCAATTTTTATGTATTTTTCAATAATATCTTTGGGCACAGCGACAAGTAATACCTGAATTTTGTTTTCAAGGAGCGCTTCTCTTTCTTCGATTATTACCCAGTTTAAAACCACCTCTTCAATGGGGACGGGAATATATTGATAAGCTTGAAATCTTATCGCTGCGGGAATTTCTTTTGGTTCCATTAAAGGAAGTTCTATTAAAGTAAAGAAACTTGAGAAGACCGGAAGAGAAAGAACAAGATCTTTAGTTTTAATTTTTGCTTCTCTGATAATCTCCTTTATGATAGTGGCTATCCCCTCTTCAAAAAAAGAAACAAAACCACTTTCTACTGGAAGCAATTCTCTCTTAGAGGAAGGAGGAATATATTCTCCATAATTTTTCAGTTTTATCCTTCCTTTCTCTTGCTGGAGTTCTACCATTTTTATTGAGGTAGTGCCAATATCAATTCCCAAGACCGATGGCATTCCAAATCCAAATACCATATAAAATTATTTAAAAAGTTTATAAGTATTATATCAAATTATTATATATTTTCAAATTTTTTAAAGGTGGCCTTACAGGTTATCTGAAATATATTTGTCCCCTGCCGTCTTTTTGAATTCCCCTAAGATCAATATATTCTAAGTTTTCCTTTTCGCTTTTGGAAATTGCCGTTTGAAAAGCATTAAGCAAGATTTCGATCTGGGTTTTAAAACTATCATTTTTTGAAAAAAAGAGTGTAAAACCATTTTTCGTTTTAATTTCTAATTCATATGGTAAAACATACACTTTTTCAATAAAAACTCTCAATTTTTTGAGTTCTTTTTCTAAAAAAATAAAATTTTTTATTGTTTCTTCCTTCATGACTACATTACCAATCTTTATTTTTTCAAGATTTGCTATTAAAAATTTAGGTAGGTTTTTTTCCTTAGTTGCCTTTTCAAAAATACTGCCATCGGACGCTAATAAAAAACAATCGTCCAATCTTTTTTGATAGCAAACTAAGCCTACTGCTCTCTTCTCTACAATACTAATAATTATCTTATTAGGAAATTCTTTTCGAATTTTAATATTCTCAATCTTGGGGAAAGACTGACGAATTTTTTGGCTAAGATTTGAAGCATTGACGAGAAAGAAATTAAGATTTTCTCCTATAATATTTTGAACACCATTAGATAACTTTGCTTCTCCAGTAATTTTTACTTCTTTAATCTTAAAATATGGTGTTCTAAAAATAAGCCAACAGAAGCTCAAAAATAATAATAACACTAAAGCAAAATTCCAAAACCAACGTTTTTTATAAAATCTTTCTTTTCTTTTGGATTTTCGAGTATGGGATAGATATTTTTTCCTCTTCATAATTAATATTATAATCTCCTTTTGTATCGTCTAAATGTTTCTATAATCCAGTTTCGGAAGTAGCGATGGGAAAGAGGAAAATCTTGAGTTTTAATATATTCTCTTTTTTCTCCCCCAAAACCTTTTTTAAAAAGAGTCAAACCATGCCAAGGATGGTGACGATTTTCTTTCGGGGCTATTCCCCAAAAATTATAAAGGACACATCCCTTTTTTTTGGCTTCTTTTATAATTTCCCACTGCAAGAGATATGAGGCGGGAATCTTGGGAAATAAGTTTAGAGAAGCTCCTTGATGATAAAAAGCAATTTTTTGCCAAAAAATAATCATAGCGCTAGATAAAATTTTGTCTTTCCATTGGGCGAAAAAAAGCAGCACATTGTCAGGTAAAAAACTTTCAAATTCTTTTTTCAAAAAATCATAAGAAAAAGGAATAAAGTGGTGACGACTCACTGTTGCTTGGTAAAGCTCACAGAATAATTTTACATTTTTAAGATCATTTGAAAAATAAATTTTCACTCCTTCTTTTTGGGATCTTTTTATAAGATTACGAGTGGTTTTTCGCATCTTCTTTAAAATTTCATTCTCTGGGAAGGTAATATCAAGTTGCCAAGTTACCTCAGGGTGAATATGAATGGGGGCTGGCCTAAAACCTAATTCTTGAAAGATTTCTATATTCTCTTTGTTTTTTTCCCACAAGGGTGCAATTCTAATAAAAGCGACCTTTTCGTCTTTAGCAATCTTTTTCAGTCTTTCTAAAAGAAGTTCCAGGACTTTTTTTCTGTCGTTCATTAATAGTTCTTT
>Ga0100394_1005447_pt1 | contig 10323 bp, 9 predicted proteins | sample CryGeymeta201518_FD_81549 | JGI IMG/M metagenome (GOLD analysis project Ga0100394, IMG submission 81549) | Groundwater microbial communities from Crystal Geyser aquifers in Utah, USA - Crystal Geyser metaG 2015-18 | ecosystem: Environmental > Aquatic > Deep subsurface > Groundwater | place: USA... | reverse complement strand
TTTTAGCATTTGATTTTGTCAAATTACCACTCTTATATTATCCTGCAAATTTCCTTAGAAAGACCTAGCGGCTCCTTCGCCTGCCAAACATTTCTCCCAACCGCCACTCCGGAACACCCCGCTTTTATAGCATCCTTTATATCTTTTAGAAATTCCCGCTCGTTGGTTTTTAACCCACCCGATATAACCACTTTTGCTCTGCCGGCGCTCTCAACCACCAGCCGCATATCCTGGACACTTCCCGCATAATGCATTTTCAAAATATCCGCCCCAAGTTCAAGCCCTGCTCTTGCGGCGTAAGCTAAAACTTTTGGCGAATCCTCTTTTCCTTTTACCGCTTTCCCGCGCGGATACATCCAAGCAATCACAGGAATGTTTTTATTATGCGCCTCTCTTACCACATTCCCAAACTCTTTGAACATAAGGCTCTCAAATTTGCTGCCCACATAAACGGTATAACCCACAGCGCAGGCTTTAAGTTTAATTGCCTCGTCCACAGTACACAAGGGGGCGGAGTAAGGCTCGTCTTCAACAAAACTAGTTTTGCCGTTAAGTTTAATAATTAGAGAAACTTTTTTGCGAAAGGGCACATAGTATTTTTCGGCAATACCTTTTTGGAGGATAACTGCGTTAAATTTAGCTTTGTCGGCAATATCCAAAATATAATTAGGGTCTATGTTTATATCGTTAAAATCCGAGGGGCCATGTTCTAATCCGTGGTCATACGCCAGGAACATAAACTTTCCGTTGGTGGATATTTTGGACAGGGATAACATAATACTATTATAGCAAAGAGAACATTTTTTTCAATAAAAAGATTAAGATGGTAAAGAACTTCGGGCGTTATAAGTACTTCTTAATATTATCATTATGCTCCTGTATGGTTTTGGAAAAATGCGTTACTCCGTTACTCCCCGTTAAATAAAACCAATAATCCGTTTCCTTATACTCTAAAACCGCTTTTATCGCATCCAATCCCGGATTGCAAATAGGCGCGGGAGGCAATCCTGCATATTTATAAGTATTGAACGGGGAATCTATTTCTAAATCGGCGGCGGACAAAATATCCCACCAAGCGCAGTCCTGCGCAGAAGAGCAGACCGACTCGTTTAAATCTTTCGCGTATTGGATTGCAGCATCCGCCTGCAAAGGCCAGCTGTTACGGTATCTTTTTATTAATATCCCCGCAACCGCTGCTTTATCCTCAAAACTTCTTGCCTCCCTCTCAACTATGGATGACAATATAACCACCTCATCCAAACTAAAACCGCTCTCCTTTATTTTATCTTCAAAAGGGCTAATTTTCTCGTCAAAATTTTGCCGCAGAGTTTTGGCTATATCTTCCCCTGAGACACTGTTATAAAAGAAGTAAGTATCCGGAAACATAAAACCTTCTTTGGTATAGGCGCTTTTCAGAAAATCCATTTGCGCCGCCTTCGGAAGAATCTGCGCCATCTGCTCAATTCTCCACCCTTCAATGAAGGTAACCTTCTCCTGAAAACTTCCTTTACCAAAAAGGTCTGCCACTTCAACAACGGAGGCGTTGGTTGGGATAATAAATTTCCCCGCCTGCAAACTTCTTCTTCCCAAAAGAACATACAACTTAAACAACCCTTTGGAATTTATAAGGTCTTCCTTTTTCAAAAGAACAGCGATGTCCTCTACTCCAAAACCCTTGGGAACGGTTATTTCCTTATACAGCTCTTTTCCAAAGTAATTATTCTGCCTTCTTATGCCCCATAAATAAAAGGCGGCAAACACCGCAGAAAGAACTGCTAATAATCCCCAAAATTTCCAGTATTTTGGTAATTTAACTTTTATCTTTGCAATCATAGTTTTCAAAAAATTTCTCCAAAAGCATACAAGCCGCAACATCATCCAAATGTTTTCTGCTTTTTTTTGAATATCCCATTTTTATTGAATAATCCAAAGCCTCTTTGGAAGTAAAATCTTCATTTAGACCCCTAATTGGAATGGAAATCTGCTCTTTTAAGAACTCCTTAAAACTATTCGCCCCAATAATATCTTTTTTTGGGATACCCAAAACTATACAGGAAATTTCGTTTTCCTCAATAATTTTTTTTAAAACCCGCAGAACTTCGTTCCAATTTTTCCCTTCAAGAATTGCAAACGGAGCAAAAAAAGGGTTTTCCCCCAAAGCTACCCCAATACGCGATTTCCCAAAATCAATACCTAAAACCTTTGCCATAGACTATTCATTCCTAATTTCAACTTTTATACGAGATTTTATATGAGGGGTAGTGTTTAAAAATCCCGGAAGTCTTGGCCAAACAGTTAGCTCATAAGAAGTTACATTTTTTAAACTGTCCAAATATTCTTTAGCGGCGGGAACTCTTACATTAGCAATATTATCCCTAACTTCCTCAGCACTTATTTTCGGCACCACAAAACTTCTAACCTTAACCAATAACTCCAGCTTATCTTTAGACAACGGCATAGGCTTGCTTGCAAGCACATTTCCTATTTCAAAACGGGTCTCCGCATCCGAAAAAGCATATTGTTCAGGAACAGACCTCTCCAAAACGCTCTTAACAATTTGTTCCAAATCGTTTTGATAGTACGCCAATGTGTATGTCCTCCCCTGTAAAGAAAGGTTTAATTTATCCGCCTCGTCATCAACATTTTTATCAAACACCTCATCAAAAATTTCAAACCCTATGGAATTTTCGGCAATTTTCTGCTCCCCAACAAGTTTTAACTCCAAATCTGTTTTAGCGCTTAACTTTAGTTTCTCCTCCAAAGTTTGCTTAAGCGCTTCTTTATCCTTTTCTGAAACTGCGTGCACCTTCTTGCTGGAACCTCCCAAAAACTCTTTCTCGTTTTGGGCAAGAAAATCAGAGGTTTTATGGTCGTCCACATAAAATTTTTGGTCCTCTTTAATATTATAAACCGCGCCAAAATTTTCGGCTTCAACCCCCACTTCAGAAAACCCATAAGTAATGCCCTCTGGAAGCTCTTGCCGCTCCTCAACAACAACATCCTCAAGAGTGTAATAATTCAGCTCCTCCGTATCCGCAGTAATCAAAATTAGTTTAGTCCCTTTGCTAAAAGTTTTTTTGCCCGAAGTTTTATTGTATATTTTTACCGTTCCTTTAGCTTTTTCTCCAACCTCCTTCTCCCCGGAAGTTTGAATAGAATCGCTTAACTTTCTAACTGCCTCAAGTAGAACAGCTGGAATCTCCTTATCGCTCTCACTAACCTTTTCCGCTTTTGCGCTTGCTGTAATATCCACATTTTTAACAAGCATTTCAGAATTTATATTTATTACAACATCCGCCTTCGGAACAACCCACCAAAAGCCAATCCCTAAACCAATTAACAGCAAAAAAACACCTGCCAAAAGCGCCGCATTTTTTAATATAGAAAATATTTCCATTTTTTGCACGGGCGCATCTTTAGAAAACTCTTTTTCTTCCAAAGAAGGTTGATAACTTTCCGCTTCCAGAAACTTTAGAGACTCGCCCTTTTCGTTAACAAACGATATTTTTTTCCCCAGCAAATCCGCCTGCCTTTCTAGGAACTTAAAGGATATTACATTACGCAAAAAAGGTATCTCAGAAGAACCCGCAAACACAAGCTCCAAATCCTCAATCTTACGCATATCCTCCGCAAGCGTGCATAAATCGTCGGCTTTATTAATAACAATTTTTTGCATTCTTTATTTCAAAACTTCTAAACCAACCATCCCCAAAGAAACGGGAACAACATTTCTTAAATCTTTTAAGTACCCGTTAGGGTCCTCTATATTTTGAAAGTCTTTCAGAGTTACTATTTCTGCCTCCGGGACAGATTTAAACGGAAAATTCTCATACCATTTTCTTTCCTTTAGTATTTTTACAAGGTCATAAGTCAGCCCCCCTCCCCCGAATATAAGAATTTTTGGCGGAAACACTTTTATACCATCAAAATTTTCCAAAACGGTTTCTATACCCAAAAGCCAATAATTTAAAACTTTAGAGGTGATTTCTTTTATCTGCTCTGCCCCTAATGTTCCTTCCTCGTAAGCGATTTTCTTTTTCTCCGCTTCGCTTATTTCCACATCCAAGATGGAAGCTATTTCTTTAGTAAGCTGGCTGCCGCCAAAGTCTAAAGTTTTAGTGGAAACAATTCCGCCTCCATAACAAATACCAACATCTGTTTTATCCCCCCCAAAATCTACTAAAATAGCATTAAGAGCTTTGTAATTTGGGCTTAGGAATTTAGACAGCGCATACATTTGGGAACTTGCCGCCGTAAAATTAACTTTTAGTTTCTTGCAAAGCTCCGCTAAAAAAGACAAAGTATCTTTTTCAGCAAACGAAGTAAAAAGGCCTATTTCTAAATACTTGCTAGATTTATCAAGAACATCCTCTACCAAAACGCCGTCAATTCTGGAAGATATTATGCCCGAATTAACCATAGTTAATTCTCTATCCTCTAAACCAACCCTGGAAGTTTGGATTCGTTCCGCTTCAATAAAAGCCAGCTCTTGGATTCTTTTTATTATATCTCTCAGTTCTCCCTTAGAGACCCTTTCCTCCGGGTTCTGTCTTTTTACTTTTACCGTTGTGGCAAATCCAAACACGGTTTCCCCAGAAAGGCCAAAAATAACATTCTGCCCTTCAACAATATAATCTTTAAGAATAGATGAAATTGCTCCCAAGTCGGTGAACATCCCCAAATTCACCGCATCTTTGGGAGTATTTACAGTAGAAAGATTTTCAAGAAGCAAACGGTTGTCGGGCAAAAAGAAGAATTTGCTTATTTTTATTAAAGAGGAGCCTAAATCTATAGCCAAGAAACTCTTATCGGGTTTTTTCCTTATTAAGGACAAGGGATTAAACATACTAAATAAAGTATAGAACAAAAACCCCCCTTTGTCATCTATTCAATTCAACACAATAAGTTTTCTCTAAAATTACTTCGCCTTCCTTATATTTAAAAATATTAAGATTACCTCCTACCCAAATCTTCCATTTTTTTCTATCAGGAGAAACCGTTACAAAAAAGTTTATTTTTTCTATTGGCAAATTTTTTAAATTTGTGTTTTCGTTTGACACCCAGAAACTAACACTTAGCAACAGAGGCAACTCCTTATTTTTAGGAGAAATTTCCTCAAGCAAATTATCAAGCGCTTGTCTAAAATGTAAATTAGATTTATAAAAATTCAATTTTTCTATATCCGAAACAACTTCCGGCAATTTATAAGAACCCTTATTTTCTGTAAGATCTAAATATTTTTTCGGGTAGCAAGCAATAATATCAACATATTTTCTGGGCTGACCACGACCAGTGCCAGCTTGAGGAAATATTGCCCTGTCCCCTTGGGCTCCGGGGTAACTCAAGGAAATAATATCAAAACCATTCTTCCTTAAAACTTGATGAGCAACAATATAAGTAATGTCGTCCTCCTCAATAAAATCCCTTTCCTTCACTTTTGTTGCTTTTATGTTTGAGTTTTCTCCAAAAATGTTTTGAGTAATATCCCACCCTAAAACAATTTTGGTTTTCCCCCTTTTGTTTTGGATTAGCAACTTACTAGAATTAGAAAATATCGCAAGCAATGCCTTATTGAATAAATTTAGATTATCAGAAACAAATTTTGTAATATTTATCTCTTTTGAAACTAATTTAGGTGACAGGTACCCTTGTGTTTTTAAAAAAGTGGTAAAGTTGCCACCCATATCTAAACTGGTTCCCTCTATAAAAGCATTCAAGTAATCTAAATCATTTTTTAACTTATTTTTCTCAAAAACCCTGTCCCCACGGGATGGAAAAACTATTCTTGATATTATCTCCTCATTATATCTACATTTGTAATACCAAATCATACCTCTCTCCGGGTCCATTGCATGCCCCATACGATTAAGTTTAAAAAGAAAAGCATTCTCTTTTTTTAGCCATTTCAGCCTGGAGCTTCTAAAACTAGAATGATCGGCTAAAAGAGTAAATTTTTCAAGTCTTTAGAGCCATTCTACTAAATATTTATTTTTTATTTGGGGCAGAATAATTTTAGAAATTCCCTGTTTCTTTACATCTTTATAATTTTCCGAAACAACTTTAATTGTTTTAACTATTAAATAATCAAAATTCGCTATATTTGGCGGACACGAAAGGTATTCAGGATTTCTCTCTACGCTACGAGACTTGGCGTTTCCATCGGCCACTCAAAATGGAATGCTGGTAAGTTAAATCTTTTAAAGATCAAAGCATAGGGTTCAAAGGTATCAAAACCGATATTACCGCCATGTCTACTCTGCGATTCTTTAAATGGTGAAATCCTTACATAAAAACATTTTCCCGCTACCGCTCCAAGATAACCATCAAACCTTTGCAACTCGTGATCCTCCGTTGTTACAGCTTCAGAAAATTCTATTACAAACAGAGGTATTTCCTCAGTACCTACTACACAGGAGATCATTATATCCGGATTTTTAAATTTTAGTATTTTAGAAATTAAAGACCCGTCAATGTACCCCTTTCCTTTAGAAAGATAAACAAGTTTTAGTCCTATATCAGGAAAACTATTTTTAATAATTGGTTTAATGTAATGATTTGCCTGCTCGTATGATTCGTAATATATTCTTATTTCTCTGTTCATAATTATTTCTTCAGTAAAATTAAATGCTCCTTTTTTTCAAGAGCAGAGGCAAAACTTGGATTAAATGCTCTAGAATGTCTTGAAAGTGGCACCGATACCCCATCTATATATTTCAAACCAATCTCACCAGAAAGTCTTTTAATAATCTCATCCATCTTTATTATTTTTTTATTTATTACAGAATCTCCAATAATAATGAAAATATTTTTGTGCTCTCTAATTATTCTTCTCATCTCTAAAAGACATTTTTTGATATCCTCCTCCCATTTTTTAGGACTTTCTTTAAGTGAAGAAAACTCTCGTCTTGAGCCAATCTCATTTAATTGCGCGAATTTAATATCCATATCTAACCAATACTTCCTATGCTTATGATATAAGTAATAGTCATAAGTATTTGCATACGGAGGAGATGTAATTATTATATCAACAAAATCATCTTTGATTGCAGATAGATTTCGACTATCTAACTGTAAAATTTTAACATCTATTTTTTTATTTTTAGTCTTTTCAAAAAAATCCAAATGCGCTCTTTTAATTTCCTCAGCTTTCTCAATAAACATTTTTATTGTTTCATAATCTTTTAATCTCTTCTCTATCGCCACATACCTTGTATCGCTTTCTTGGTTTGAAACTTTAACAATTATTGATGACAATACTATCAATAGCAAATCTCTTAAATCCCGCTCCTTAATTCTTAAAATATTTTCTTTAAGAAATGAAAGCTCCCTAACAACATTCTCCTGAAACCAATGCTCAATACTTTTATAATAATACTCCTTAACCACATCCGTTTTTTTATAATGTTCTAACAGATAAGTAAGCAAAATATCAATTTTATTCAACAGTTTTTTATCTAGCGGTTTTCCCTTAACTTTGGACAAAAGACATGAGAGAGGATTTATATCATTCCCTATAGAGGAATATCCTAAAAGGGTAGCTTCCAGCAATGTTGTACCAGAACCAACAAACGGGTCGCAGATTACATCCCCTTTATTAGCATATCTTTTAATTATCTCCCTTGGAATAAAAGCAGGAAATTTACAAGGGTAGGCATGAAAGGAATGAAGCGGATGATCTAGTCCTTTTCTCTCGTGATTAAATATTTCTAATAAATTATTACCCATTGTAGTAGGGCTTACGAAGAATTACAATAAATGAACAGTTTTGATTTGTATAGAAAACACTGGGATATCCTAAAAGCACCAGCCTCCTTTGGAAATTTTGATTCCAAATAATCAAATCGTGGTAATACCACCCTGCTTCTTTACCAACACTCGCTAGATCAGAATGGAAATCTATGTAAGGGATTTTATTTTTTGTATCCCTATAATCTTTTACCACCCAAACACTATACCCACCTATTTTTGTTACCTGCAAATTGTCTATCAATATCTTTTTGACCTCTTTGAGAAAGTCGGGGTAATCTAAATTACCAAAATCTTCTGCCTTTTGGCTATATTGTTTTACAGTTGAATTGTTGGCATATTTTATTAAGGATGTTTTATGCACTTTCTGCCTATCTTTCAATGACCGTTGAATAAAGTTCGCGTAGGGTGGCGATGTGAATGTTAGTTGGATAGAAGACTCCTTCAAATACTTTTTAAGATTTCTACAATCGTCATTGTAAATAACATGGAATAACTTACCTCCTTCTTTGTCAAAAAAATTGGCTTTCTCCCGCTTCAAAACACCATTCGCAATTGTGAAAAATTTTTCATCCAGCTCTATACCTATTCCAGAACGCCTCTGCCTATATGCGCTTGTAACAGTGGTCCCAACCCCAACAAATGGGTCAAAAACAATATCCCCTTCATTAGAGTACATTCTGATTATTCTATCCGCTAAAGCAATAGGATAGGTTGCTCCATGTTCTTTTTGATAAGGCTCCCGTGGAGAACTAACATCATCCCAAACATTTTTACTTAAAGATGCCCATTCTGTTGGCGTTAGACCATTAAAAGATTTTTTATCTCTTTCATTAATATCTTTCATAATTTTGCATTCTACCCCCTATTCAAGTACCGCTTTTATTCTTTTAACATTACTCCCCACCGATTCCTGTTTAATTATCTTAAACTTTCCCAACTCTTTTGTATTTTTAACATGGGGGCCGGCGCAAAGCTCTTTTGAAAAATCCCCAATGCTGTAAACATTAACCCTATTCCCATATTTCTCGCCAAAAAATGCAAGCGCTCCTTCCTTCTGCGCTTTTTCAAGGGACATTTCTTCGCATTTAACGGCTACATTGCTCTTAATAATTTCATTAACTATTTTTTCAACTTCAAGCAATTCCGCATCCGTAAGTTTTCTATTAAACGAGAAATCAAACCTTAATCTTTCGGAAGTGATGTTACTGCCTTTTTGCGAAATGTTTGCGCGCAAGACTTTTCTTAGAACTGCGTGAAGGATATGCGTCGCGGTATGCAGTTTTTTTGTCTCCTCGCTTTTATCGGCAAGCCCGCCTTTAAACAACCCTTTGGAAAACTTCTGCGAGGATTTTATATGCTCGCTTTTCCGCTCTAAAAAACCTTTCTTGTCCACGCCTTTAATAAAACCCTTTTGGCGGACAAGCTCGTCCGTTACCTCAACAGGAAAGCCATAGGACTCGTACAGCAAAAATGCTTTCTCTCCCGAAAATACAGCTCCAGAATTTTCTTTAGCCATTTTATCCAAAACCCTAAAACCCTTGCCTAACGCTAACGAGAACTTTTCCAGCTCCTCCTTTACTGTAGTGTGGACAAGATTTGATTGACGAAATTTTTCTAGCGATGCCATCCCGGCAAGAGTGAACATTTTAACTGCAAATCGCCTAATAAGCCTTCGCAGAACATACCCTTGGTCCTTGTTGGAAGGAACAACTCCAGACTCTATCAAAAATTCCGCCGCTCTTATATGGTCTGCCATTATTCTCATCGCTGGTACATTTGCGTTTTCGGAATAATTTTTACCTGTGAAACTCTCAATTTTCTGTATTATTTCCTGAAACACATCTATCTTGAAAATATCGGCGGTATTATTAACAGCCGCAGTAATCCTTTCAAGTCCTCCGCCAAAATCTACATTGCTTTGGGGTAATTTAGTAAACATCCCATCCCCATTTTTTACATATTCCATAAAAACGGAGTTTCCAATTTCCATAAATCTTCCGCAATCACAGTTTGGATGGCAGGTCTTGCCAAAAGCGGGATTGTGAGAAATGCCAAAGTCGTAAAAAACTTCGGAATCGGTGCCGCCTATTTCCCCCACGGGCATTTCCTGAGGCGCTCCGCAACGACTCCACCAATTTTTTTCAACGGAATAACCGTAAATATGGTCATCCGAAACTCCTAACTTTCTCCATGTTAATATAACTTCTTCATCTTTCGGAATGGATTTGCTTCCATTAAAGTATGTTACAAAAAGTTTTTCCTTTTTAAGACCAAGTTCTTTAGTTAAAAATTCAAAAAAGTATCCGAGCTGTTCTTTCTTAAAATAGTCGCCTAAAGACCAGTTGCCCAGCATTTCAAAAAAAGTGGTATGGCTGGTATCGCCCACAAGTTCAATATCCCCAAGACGGATGCTGGGCTGGGAATTAACCAGCCGTTTTCCCAAAGGATGAGGTTTGCCCATTAAATAAGGAATGAGGGGCTGCATACCAGACGATGTAAATAAAGTTGTGGGGTCGTCATTGGGAACAATAAGAGCAGGGGGAACAATTTTATGATTTTGCCCCACAAAAAAGT
>Ga0100394_1005438_pt1 | contig 10333 bp, 3 predicted proteins | sample CryGeymeta201518_FD_81549 | JGI IMG/M metagenome (GOLD analysis project Ga0100394, IMG submission 81549) | Groundwater microbial communities from Crystal Geyser aquifers in Utah, USA - Crystal Geyser metaG 2015-18 | ecosystem: Environmental > Aquatic > Deep subsurface > Groundwater | place: USA... | reverse complement strand
TGCCGCCCGACCTGGCGAAGGCGTGGAGGTGGGGAGACTGGTCCGTGTTTGCGGGGCAGGCGTTCCGTGAGTTTTCGCTGGAGCGGCATGTAGTCAAGCCGAACGAGATACCAGGCGCGGGCTTGAATTTGAGGGCGGTGGATTGGGGTTGGAGCAAACCTTTCTGTGCGGGATGGGGACGCAAGGAGGCAGACACGGGGCGGGTGTGGGTGTATCGGGAGGCGTACCAGGCAGGGTTGACGGACCGCCAGCAGGCACAGATGATGCGTGACCTGACACCGAGCGATGAGCAGATCAGCATGACGTTTGCCGACCCTTCGATGTGGACGAAGAAGAACGTGGTGAACATCGTGACCAGCGCAGCGGATGAGTATGCGGCAATGGGCGTATACCTGACGAAGGCAGACAACGACCGCATCAATGGGATCCGCAAGATACACCGACTGTTGACGAACCTGCCGGATGGACGATCTGGACTGATGATCTCGGAGCAATGTCCGCACCTGATCAAGCAGTTGCAAAATCTGGCGGTGGATAAAAGAAATCCCGAAGACGTGGATACCGACCAGGAAGATCACGCCTTCGATATGTTGAAGTATCTACTCTCGAATGTGCGAGAGGCGACGAAGGAACCACCGAAGCCGATGCAACACATCAGGATACATTCATAGGAAGTGAACTATGGCAACGAAGAAACTGGATTACGAACACGATAAGAAGGGGTTCGAGGAGGCGCAGAAACTGGCGGTGGCGTTGCGCGCGCAGGGTCAGAAGAAGATCGCGGTGTTGAGAAAATGTGAGGACATCTATCTGATGCGCGGCAAGTCCATCACAGTATCGAAGGAAATCAAGAAGGCAGTCTCGCCGGACGGGAAGAATAAGTTGAAGGGGGCGCGGCGGTTGTTATCGGCGAGCGTCCCACACTTCCGCGTGGCGCGGGAAAAGAACAATCCGAACGTGGAGGAAGTTTCGGGCAAACTAGAGCAGATCGCAGGGGTGATGTGGAGCCAGTCGAATCATCTCCAGGGATTGAGGTTGGAGAGTGAACTGGCATTCAGCGGCCTACTGTACGACGAGATGATCGTGAACATAATTTGTATGCAGGATGTGGTGGACGATTTGCAGGAGGCGCTGAAAGATGAGACGGATAAATGGGAGAAGGCGCGCTGGGAGGGAAGACTACTGCAAGCGGAGACGCGAGCGGCGCTAACGCCGTACCTGTTTGAGGCAGTCTCGCCGATGATGTATTTCCCGCAGTATGGACGCTTCGGGGTCAGTTCCGTTTATTCGGAGATGAATCGCTCAGTGGCGGACGTGAAGGCGAGTTGGGGAGCGCGGGCAACTAAAGCGATCGGGAAAAAGAAGGACTCGGATTTCGTAACCGAATGTACGCTGATGGATCACACGTTCAAGTATGTGTGGCTGACCGAGAATAGTAATGAACCGATATTCGCAGATGTTCATGGAATGCCGATGATGCAGACGGTGGCCGTGCGTGCGGCGGGAAGCACACTATTCACCGAACCCGCCGACCAGTATGATCCATTCCTGAAAACGATGAGCGAGAGCGGACTGGACGATTTGCAGAACAGCATCCTAACCGCGTTGAACACGAATTTGAATTCAACCCTGGAGGCGCAGTGGGATTTTACGCAGGGTAAGGACGGGGATGTGATCGAAGTAGATCATTCGCAATTTTTGGGCGTGGTCAGCCATCCGCCAAACTCCTCGTTGAAGCCGTTTATCAAGGATGTTTTGTCGCGGGACGTGATCGGCGCGCTGGAACTGGTGCGGGGGATCAATTCGGAGAGTACAATCTATGACCAGGCGTTGGGCGCGGGGTCTGGGAATAGCGATCCATACGGATTAGTGTCACTGCTCTCGCAGGCTGGGCGCTTGCCGCTGACAGACGTGCAGAAGATGTTGGGAGAATTGGGGGCGCGGACGCAGGAGGTGGCGTTCGCATGGTGGAAGAAGAGTGGAAAGGCAGGCAAGGTGCAGGAGGCATACGGGAAGGACTTGACAATCAAGCCGTCCGAAATACCGGTGACAATTCGCTTCGAGTGCGACGTGAACGTGGACTTGCCACAGGACAAGATGCAGATGGCGAACACGGGCGCGAAGTTCGTGGAGATGGGAGCGAGCCGGGAGTGGGCGCTTCAAAACTTTGCGGGGATCGAAAACCCAGAGCAGATGGCGAAGCAGAGATGGTTTGAGCAAATGGGTGAGTTGGCAGGACAGAAGGCGAGCGAGTGGGCGTTGCAGACGATCTGGCAGGTATTGACGCAGGGGAATCAACCACCTGCCCAGGTTGCGGGGGGGCAGGGACAGCCATCGCCTGAGCAGATGATGCAAATGCAGGGACAAGGACAACCAGCGCCTGAGCAGATACAACAGGCCCAGGCACAGGCGCAACAAGCGCCAGGCGGGCCGCCGCAACCGCAGACGCCGCGGGGGATGCCGACGCAGGCCGACATGCAAGGGCCGATGCCGCCGATGCCGCCTGAGATGGGAGGGATGTGATGGCACTGACGATCAATGATGCAACGGATGCCGCGCAAAGCGCGGCGGTTGACCGATGGCAGTGGGCGCAGGAATTTGTTCAGAGGTTCCTGCGCCCGGAGATGGAGTTGCAGCAGGCGCAGAGTGTGGAGCAGGTGTTGATGTTTTGGATGAGTCTGCCGCCCGAGGCGCACGCGCAGATGCAGAAGCAAGACCCGGAGCAGTATGCGCGGGTTGAGAGTCAGGTGAATGCGTTGAAGAAGAAGCAAAGGAAGGAAGGCTGAGATGAGGATAAGTGAGAGTGGCGCGACATACGCGCCGTGGGAGAAGCCTTTGGAGCCGCCGCCGGTGACTGCGCCGCCTTATGCGCCGACTGCACCTGCGCCCGCGCCCACCCGTCCGTGGGAGGGGCCGGCGTATTGGTGGCAGCAACAACCTGCGCCTGCGCCGCTTAGACCTACCCCTGCGCCGATGCCGACGCCGTATGCGCCGACGCCGAGTCCATGGAGCAATAATATTCCGACTCTGGGGACAACCCCGGTGTACGGTCCGCCCGCGCCGGGGCCGACGGACCTAAACTGGAAGAGAAAAGCAAAAAATAGTCGTTATCACAGGCCTAGCATCGCGGGTTTGACGCCACCGCCTGCGCCGTCCGTTCTGCCACCGCCTGCGCCGCCCGATGCTGATAATGCATGGAGCGGTGGGGGTGGAGGATGGGGTGGAGGATGGGGTGGAGGATGGGGTGGAGGCGGCGGGGGAGGCGGCGGGGGAGGGTACAGTCGTTCGAGTTGGATCCAAAGTCTTTACTCGTTGAACGTGAACAGGTAACCATGGACAAATTCGATCCGAATCATTGGGAAGACATTGGCAATCCGAAACGACGGCGGGCGGCGCATCGTGCTTATGATGCACAGCAGGCAAAATATGCATACTGGAACGCGAACCCCAGTGCGGCCCCTGCCTGGTGGAATGGAACGGGAGAGCCAGTAACCGAAGCGGTGACGCCAGTAACCGAACCTGTCACTGCGCCTGAGGCGCGTTTCGATTGGGAGACTGCCACGCCGCAGGAATTCGAGGATCCAGCCGTCGCACAGTATCTTGATCAACTCAAACGGGGGGGGGTATCCGATGAAGCGGCGCAGGCATCGGTGAAAGGTATTTTTTCAGGCGGCACGGGATACGAAATCAGTTATTGGCATGACCCGGCGCACGTGGCGCGATATTACAATGCGATCAAGGCGACGCCGCCCGGAACGACGCTGCCGGAGTGGATGACGCCGGAGATGCAGGGTTACATCACCGAGACGTACAAGTATATGGAGTTCCGCAATAACGGAGCGCCGTGGACGGAATGGAAGTGGTTGAACCCGAACGACAAGGCGCTGCAAATGCTGGCGGCGCTGCCCCCGCCCCCGCCTGCGTTTTTGTGGCCGGGGGAGGAGAAGTTTGCTGCTCAGACCGGGGACGGGGGAGCGGGAGGAGCGACGATTGAGAACGTGATGGCGGGAGAGGCGGCGTGGGGGGACGTGGCGGAGGAGGAACGCAAGGCGATCTTGAATGCGCCGGATTTTGATATTGAACTGTATGACCCGATGGTGCGCCAGCAGATGTTGAGCGACCCGAATTTCAATTGGGGGGCGCTCCCTGCGTGGCAGCAGACGTTATTCAAATTACAGAGTAACCCACTGATCGGCGGGGCGGTGCAGGGATTCATGATGGGGGGGATGAGTTGGAAGGGTGCGGTGATAGGCATGGTGATCGGGAAGTCTGCGGAAGTGGTGGGGTACAACCCGAACAAATGGTTCTATGAGCAGGGAAACGGCGACGATAAGATGCAGTTGAGTGAGGTGGGCAAGGTGGGAATGGGACTGCTCAACGACCTCGGCCAACTGATGGAGGTGACGTTCGGATATGCAGGACAGGTGCTGGATCCCTGGGTGGGTGGACGTCCGGACGTGGCAATGTCTTTGCTGACCGACCCGGTACAGCGGGAGGCGGCCTTGCGTGCGGCACGGGTGGCATACGAGGCGAGTCCGTTTGCGACGTTCGCGACGAATGCTGTCATTGGGATAAGCAATTTATTTACAAAGGAAGACCAGGCTTATGTGAAACTAGGGGAGCAGATCATCCTGGGCAAGGCCGATCCCGTTGAACTGATGCCGGGGGTTGCCCCGAAGTTAGTCTGGTACAAGGCGATGGGGGAGGCGCGTCAGGAAATTGCGGCGGCCATTGAAAGCGGCGGTGATCCGCAGGCTGTGATGGACGGGATCCTTCGGAAGTGGTGGGGGTATGCGGGCGCGCCGGTGGCTGACCTATTTATGCAGGCAACCGCCGACCCGCTGAATGTTTTGCCCGGGATATCCGAGAAGGTGGAAGCGAAACTGTTGGGCGGGGCATTGGGGAAGGTGGGAGAGTCTATTGGCAGGCCGGAGTTCGGGAAGGCGTTGGAGACGGCGGCCAACCCGACCGAAGTGGTGAAGACTTTGCAGGCGGTGGTGCGGACCTTGCCAGCGGAGAAGGTGGGGGAGTTGCCGGCGTTGACGCGCTGGATGGCGGGGGTGAATGAGAAGGGGGAGGTGACGGCGGGGTTGATGGGGCTGTATCCGAGTGAGACGCTGACGAGTACGAGGATGGACCCGAAGGAGAAGGTGGGACTGTTTGGGATGGGGGCGAAGAGCGCCGACAGTTGGTTCAGGCATATACTGACGCTGACGCCGGAAGCGCGGGCGCGGACGGGGATCAGCATGGCGATGGATAATATGGGGACGATCCTGGCCGGGTTGGAACCCGAGCAGATGGAATCGTTCTTCAATGCGTTGAATAACAGCGACCTGGCTGCGATGAAGGAAGTGGCGGGGAACGTGGCGGGCGCGGCGGAATTCTATACTGTGCTGCCGATGTTGAAGGGCTGGGGGAAACTCGGCGAGCTGGCCGGCATGTGGGAGGTGAGCGCGGAGAATCGGGGATTGCTATTACGCATCGCCGATATTCTGGCCAGGGAACCGGGGCGGGTGGTGGAGGACTTGGGGAAGCGGGACGGAGCGGCGCGGGTGTATGAGACGCTGGGCCAGTTGATGACAAAGAGCAAGGACGCGGGCGCGAAGGCTTTACTAGCAGAGATGAAGGCGGGCAGGTTCACGGTGGCGGACCTGGAAGCAATAGGGAAGACGTTCACTGGGCCGGACGCTTTGCCGTGGCACCCGGGCGCGTATAAGGCGATGATCATGGAAAGCCTGGGGGAACACGCGGCGACGTGGGCGAGAGATTATTTTGGATTGAAGGCAGACAGCGGGGCAATTCGACTGGCGCATGTGCTAAAGTCCGCGCAGAGTATGCTGCTGCTGGGACTCAATCCCAACTATGCGATCAATAATATTATCAACAATGAAGCCACGCGCATGGTGACGGGCAACTTTGGATTTTTGACGAAGGGGCAGATGAACGACTGGATGACCAGGCTGGGCGTGACACCGAGCCGCATCCGTGAGGGTGTGGGCGCGACGGGAGAGGTCGCAGGCGCGGGCCGCGGGGAACGGGTCATCACGGAGGCGATGCGCGGGGAAGGGTGGCTGGCGAAGGCGGATAATGTGATCCGCGCGACCAGCGACAAGGTGGGGCTGATGGCCAACCTGGCCAAGGCGGCGGAAGGGATGGAGAGCGCGCAGGCGTATACGATCAGCATGAAGAAGGGATGGGGGAAACTGTGGGAACGCGGGCGCGGGTTCAGGGAGATGGATGCGGGGCTGACGCGGATGTTGAGAGAGATCAATTCGGGATTGCCGGAGTTGGTGTACCGCGCCATCGAAGGCGGGATGAATGAGAAGGAGATCATGGCGCGCTTGCAGGGACGGGAGACGGGCGTGCGGGCGCGCGACCTGGTGACGGGCGCGGCGCAGAAGATGGGGATGACGACCAGCCAGGCGTTGACGCTGTTGGAGCAGGCGGGGGTGATGGATCAGCTGGATGCGTACTTGAAGCGAGCCGACACACCCGATAAGCGGGACTACGCGTTCCGCCAAGTGGAGAAGCGGTCGCAGGCGTGGATTGATATGAAGCAGGGGTTGGACATCCGCAACCAGGCGGAGCATGTTGCCACGGCGATCAAGGCGGAGGGGAGTAATCGGGTTTGGGAGACGATCCTGTACAACTCAGGGATACGCTCCGATCGCTGGCTGGATCATTACATGAAGGCGGACGAGGTGGCTTCGGCAGTGGAGGCCATCGGGGACGAGTTTCAGGGACAGAAGAGTCTATTGTGGCTGGAATGGTTCCGCTCGGATGGGCAAGAGTATGCGCGCACGAATGCAACGGTGCTGGCAAATTTGAAGGGGATGATCGAAGGGTTCGGGCTGGATGCGCCCGAGGCGCAGAAGGTACTGGCGCTTCTTTCGGAAGAGTTCAAGATGTGGGACGAGGCGTATAAGTTCCGACTGGACGCGCATCGCGGACATTTCGACAAGTGGCAGGGACAGTTCACACTGGATACCATCGAGGCGCGCATGGCAGATTGGGATGCGATCTCGGAGCGGGTGGATGCGAAGTTCCAGGAAGCATTCAAGAATGAGCCATTGAAGGAAACGCAGATACGCGACCTGTTGACGGAGCAGATGCGCCGATTGTATGGAGACCAGGTGGCAGACGCCGCGTTGAAGGCGTATCAGCAAACGATTGATTTCCGCGCGGAGATGGTGGCGAAGTTACAGGAGCATCGCAAGGGGATGAAGAATCTATTCGGTGCGGATCGGCGGGCGGCGAACCGAAAGTTTTATCAGGACACATATACGCCGCGCGTGGTGGAGTCGCGCAGGATATTCGAGGGGGGGGTGGGGAAGGTGCAGGATGTGATCAATGGGAAGCCGGGTGCAGATACGGCGGGTACGCCTACTCGACCACCGGAGCCGATGGGTCCTGTTGCGCCGGTGAAGATGGGATCGCCGTGGACGGTGGAGACGGGCGTGGGGAAGGTGGACTTTGGGACGGAGATAAGGGCGGACACGCAGGTACGCCCCGACAATACGCCGGCCGCGCCAACCCCTGCCGCTCATCCTTCGACTGCGCCGGGTACGGCTCCGCTCAGGACGGCGGATGCAGTGTGGAAGATTGCGAGTGAGAACGGGATGAGCGGGGTGGATGCGAATGGGAATATGATGTTTGGGGCGAAGCTGGACGTGATCAAGTTTGTGAAGAAGTGGGGAGGCGGGGAAGGGGGGAGGATTGTGCGCTTCGATGACATCACGTCTGAGTTGATGCAGAAGGCGGTGGACTCGAGGAATGCGTGGGAGGCGGCGCAGTTGGCGCTGCCGAAGATTGATGCGTCGAATGTCGAAGGTCTAAAGTCGGAGAGCGCGAACCTGCCAGAGCCGACGAAGGGGGCGACGGAGGCGAGTGAGAAGGCGCTGGCGAAGGCAGAGGCTGACCTAACCCCCAGCCCCTTCCCTGTAGGGAAGGGGAGGGAAGCGAAGAGTCCGTATGATTTGGTGCATGATCGGGCGGTGAACGATCACATCATGGACATGAATTCCGTGGCGCGGGATGCGTTGCAGTATGAGTTGTCGGTGATGCGTTCGCTTGTGGAGTCGGGCGAGCCGGGGATGCGGATTCATTTAGGCTATGGGATAGACAAGGAAGTGAAGGGCATTTCAAGTTCGTATCCCGATTGGTACGGTCCGTTGAAGGGGAAGAAGGAAAACGTGTTGATCGCGCTGACTGCGTTGGAACATGGGATGGACAAGCCTGAGCAGGCGTTGTATAGAAACTTAAAGGGGATCGCGGCGGCGTTATTGAATGACGATGCGGCGATCTCGGAGCGTTGGGATTGGGCGAAGGCGTGGGGGTTGGAGGATGAAGTCCTATGGCGGGTGGATAAGAAACTGAGCGCGGTGACGGCGCGCGTGCTGGAAGGCGCGGCGGAGGGGAACTATGAGGCGTTGCATCGAGGGTACTCGGAACTGGCGGACGTGCTGGGGGAAATCCCGAAGGAGGTGATGGGCGAGAAGGTGCGCGTGTTGGACATGGAGAACGGCCAGCGCGTGCCGACGGCGGAGACGTACACCGAGTACACGTCACGGCTATGGGACGAGATGAGTGCGCTGTACGACTCTGGGACTGCCGAGCATTTGAATGCGACGGCGGAACTGGCGATGAAGGACGCGCAGGCGAAGGGCGAGATGGTGATGACGCGCGAGTTGTTGCGCGAGCAGTTGACGGAGAATGTGCCGGACGCGACGCCGGAGCAGATTGATATGGCGCTGGATTTGGCGGATGCGCGGGCGGAGAGTTGGGCGCGGGCGAGCGGGAGGACGGCGGCGGAGTGGTATGGGGAACACGTTGCGCCGATGGTGAGGGGGGCGGGGGACGTGGATTTGATGCAGGGTGGGCGCATCGAGCCTGTCAACCGGCGGATGATTCCCGTCGAGTTGAACGATTATGCGCATGCGCTGGTGAGGGCGGGGGCGGATGAGTTGCGGAGAGCCATACAGAATGAGCCGAATCGGGTGGACAGGGTTGCGATTCTGGATGCGGCACATGATATTGATCCAAAGATGGCGGAGGCAGTGGCGGGGCAAAGTATGGATATGCTGTATCAGACGGCGTATCATGGGAGTCCGCACAAGTTTGACAAGTTCACGCTGGATCACATGGGCGAGGGGGAAGGGGCGCAAGCGTATGGGTGGGGACTGTACTTCGCGGGAAACAAGTCTGTGGCGGAGTGGTATCGGAGAAAACTTTCTACCGGGAACATGGCTGTTATAAAAGACATGCCTTCTCATCCTGGAAAATTTTCTGTTGTAAGCGATAAAGGAATAGTGTCGGTTCATGATACATACAAACAAGCACAAAAAGCATTATCTGAAGTAACAGGCCAGCTTTACAAGGTGGAACTGCCTGACGAGAATTATCTATTGTGGGACAAGCCGCTGAGTGAGCAGCCGCAGGCGGTGAAGGATGCGCTAAAAAAGATTGAGGGTGATTACATCGAACCTGAGTTGTTTTGGCAAGGAAACGGGAAGGGTATCTATCAACACATGGCGACGGAGTTGGGAAGCCAGCTAGAGGCTTCTTTAGCGTTGAAGGAAATCGGTCTCAATGGCATTCAATACCTGGATGCTACGAGCCGCGGGAAGGGGGAGGGTTCATACAATTATGTGATCTTCGATGATGCGGCGGTGCAGGTGAAGGAGACGTTCTATCAGGATACGAAAGGCGGGGTGACGTTCCTGGCGGATGGGCGGGCGGTGATCCATGCGTTCGAGGGGGCGGACGTGAGTACGATTGTGCATGAGATCGGTCACATCTTCCGCAGGGATTTATCCACGAATGATTTGAAGATCGCTGAGGATTGGGCGGGGGTGGTGGATGGGAAGTGGACACGCGAGTCCGAGGAGAAGTTTGCGCGCGGGTTCGAGGAGTATCTGGCGGATGGGAGCGCGCCGACTGCGAAGTTGAAGGCCGTGTTCCAGAAGTTCAAGGAGTGGATGGTGGGGATTTACCGGGTGATTGCGGGGTCCGCGATTGATGTCAACTTGACGCCGGAGATGAGGGGGGTGTTCGATAGGTTGCTGGCTGAGGATGGATCATGGAGAATGGAGAATGGTGGGGACGATGGAGCGCGGATTGCGGAGATGGGACGGGAGGCGGGGGTGGAGTTGTATCCGAAGATGAAGGAGATGGCGGAAGGGGTGACGGTGGGGGCGCGGGTGTATGCGATTGGGGATATGGTTCGCCCTTCGACTGCAGACGGGGTACCGTCCTCCGCTCAGGGCAGTGCGGGCTGGACGCAGGCGACGGTGACGGAAGTGCGGGCAGATGGGAGCCTGGCGCTGGACAATGG
>Ga0100394_1005432_pt1 | contig 10338 bp, 9 predicted proteins | sample CryGeymeta201518_FD_81549 | JGI IMG/M metagenome (GOLD analysis project Ga0100394, IMG submission 81549) | Groundwater microbial communities from Crystal Geyser aquifers in Utah, USA - Crystal Geyser metaG 2015-18 | ecosystem: Environmental > Aquatic > Deep subsurface > Groundwater | place: USA... | reverse complement strand
GTACGACTAGTACTGTAGTACTCGAGAAGTACTCCTAGTAGTACTCCTAGCTAGAGAGACGACTACTAAGCTACCGGTAACAAGGAGTAGATAAAGTACTTATTTTTGTGATGGCAAAAGAACATCATTCGTTAACAACAACCAGAGAAGATATACAATAACGAGTAACCCAAAAGCAAAACAACACAACAACACAACGACAAACAAGATTAGTTTTCCAACGTACTAGTCTAGTACTGCCAATACAAACCGAAACTGCGTTCCTACAGTACAATAGGAAAAAAGTTCTCTTGGACTATCTAGAATCTAGTATATCTTGAACGAATGGTACGACGGAGCAAGAAAGATCGACTCAGAAAGCCCACGACGACGGCGACGGCGACGACGACGGCGACGACTGCTACTAGTAGTAGTACTGCGGCTGATTCTGCTGTGGATGTTGAAAGCAACACCAACGTCAACAACAAGGAACGTCACCAGCAGGATGAAAATAATTCTAACACCAATAGTAGTAACAGCATCATTGCTCTCGGGCTAAAGCAAAAGCAAAAGCAAACATTGGTTAACAATGCGTTAATAGCTACCAGTAACGATACGGCGGAAAACTTTCAAACAACGACAACAACAACTACTACTACTACTACTACTACTACTACGTCGTCGTCGTCGTCGTCGTCTCAGAAAAAGAAGCATCCAGTGTCGTCGTTGTCATTGACGACCTCTTCAGCGGCAGCGGCAGCGGCGGCGGCGTCATTGAAACAACAAGACCAAAAAATAATACAAATGGATCCCCTGCAATCTCCACCACCATTCACATCATCATTAGTATCATCATCATTAGTATCATCATCATCATCGAATGCAGCAGTACCATCGTTGTTGTCACGCCATCATCATTATCAGAATGATGATCAGAATGATGATCTTAATGATGATCTTAATGATAATGATGATGCCATCACACCTCATCTGTTGTTGGTACCCATTTCTAACCACAACAACGACAATCAGCACCAGCACCAGCACCAGCACCAACACCAGCACCAGCATCAGCATCAGCATCAGCACCAGCACCAACAGCACGACAAGGGATATATCATTACATTTGGTGCTGTGGCTTGTTTGTGTTCGGCAACATTAGGTGCTGGAATTTTGTCTTTACCGTATGCTATGGCGGAAGCTGGATTGTTATGTGGAATGCTACTATTAGTTCTCAGTGCTACATTTACAGCTCTCAGTATTTTGTTCTTGATTCAGGCCATGCAGGTTGTATATTATACAAACAAACCAGTAACACCAATAACAACGACAACAACAACAACAACAATGAGTACTGTGGATAGAACTATCAGAAATAATAGCAACACCAACGATACACCAAATACTACTACTGTACTGTGCGAAGAACAACGAGAACAAGAACAACAAGAACGTGTCGTAATATCCTATACAAAGGCAAAGACGTACGAAGATTTGGTAGAATTAGTTTTGGGAAAAGTAGCACGGCGGGTCGTGGAAGCCTCCATGTTATTCTTCTGTTGCGGTACAGCCGTCGCTTACATTATTGCAGTGGGTGATATTTTAGAACAGAGCGGTTGGACGTCCTTTTCGTTTCAACATCATCATCATCATCATCACGACAGCAGCAACGACGATAACAACAATATCAGTCATCGTACTCTTGCAATGACACTTGTTTGGCTCATTGCTATGGTTCCCCTGAGCTTACAACGAACCATGAAAAGTTTGCAATGTGCTAGTTCCATTGGTATTGCAAGTATTCTGACACTGGTATTGGCAGCCTTTTATCATTACGTCGATGATCTTTACCATCACCATGAAAATGAATATCATTTCCACCACCAGCATGATGATCAAAATATTATTTCTACTTTTATACTGTCCAGTATGGGAAACAGTATCAACAACGACAACAGCAATAGTAGTAGTACTAATAGTACTGGTGGCAATGATGATTCATCCCAATCCATTTGGGAACCAACACAAGGAATTTTGTCCATCTTGCGAGCTTGTCCTATTATTATTTTTGCCTTTTCATGTCAAGTCAATGTTTGTGCCATTTATGATGAAATGCCAGGACGATATTCGACCATGCAAGAACAAACAGCAGTAGCAGCAAGAACAAGAACAACTAATGAAAGCGATGAAAATGATGCCGATGCCGATGCCGATGATGATGTTATAGCGACAGTCAGTGATAGCAATGACGAAGAAAGCCCTTCCACGGCTATTACAGAACGAGCGCATAATTTGCATTCCACAGACGCTTCTACTTCAAATCCACACCCGACCAGTCCTCTTTCAACACCAACATCACCATCCATGACACTTTCCAAACACAGTCGCATGATTATGGTCACTTGTTTGGCTGTGGGAATCTGTGCTCTGCTGTACACATCCATTTCCGTCATTGCCTTGTTGGATTTTGGATCCAACAACACTACACCCAACATTTTGTCCAGTTACGATCCCAGATCTGTAATGCAGGTAGCATTTGTTGGAATGGCATTGGCCGTTGTTTTGGCGTATCCTATGAACATCTTTCCGGCGAGGGTTACATTACTGGGCATAGCACGATCTTTCAGAAAACAAGAGTCCAATGAAGATCAGGTTCCATCCAGTGACAATGACTTGACAGAACCCTTGTTGGTGCCCCCTCCAGAAGACGCTACCAGCAACATTGCTGTCTCCACAGGTGCTGCTGCTGCTGCTGCTGCTGCTGCTGCTACAGCTCTAAGTCACCAAAGCGGTAACAGTGAAAATAATGATAGCTTGTGGGAGCATATTGTAGCGACAATGTTCCTGACAGGACTGTCGCTGGCATTGGCCATTGTCACACCCGACATTTCCGTTGTCTTTGGACTACTAGGCGGGACCAGTTCGAGCATTCTGGGATTCATCATTCCTGGAATGTTGGGATACAAAACTGCCGAGGACTATTGCCAAGGCGAAGCTACTGCAGGCGCGGCCGCCCAGAGGCTACGATTCTTGTCTATGGTGTTGGTGGTGGCGGGGATTTTGCTGGGAGTAGTTTGCACGGCCGTCACAGTGTATAGCACGTTTGCGATAAAGCCATGAAATGTTTCTTCTACGCACTGCAGTCACTATAACCAATCGTTTTCCAAATGATGATGCTTAATATGATCTTACTATGTCGAATATGCAGTATTTACAGATTCGATTAATCCCTGCTCATGGTGCCTAGCTTTTCCTCGATTTTCTTCAATCTGTCTTCCACTTCTTGACGGTATCGATTCAATTGCGCCATGGACTCTTCCGTATTCATAGATTTTTCGACAGGAGGAGCTCCTGGTGCCGCGTTGCCACTACTCGATGATTCTGCAGCGTTCGCACCATGCTCCGTCAGAAAATTGGCTGGCTTCTGAGTGGTCCACTCTTCCGAGTCAGCAGATTTCTCAACAATATATCCCAACGGATCTCTCAGTGGTCCCAAATTATTGTCGCGAGCTGCCTTTTCAATGGCATAAATGCAATCACCAAGCTTCCCGCCCTGTTCCAAAGCCCCGACCAAGGCTTCGTAGCATGGTTTGTATTCTCGAAGCATAAGAACGGCCTGCAAGGCTCCCCACCGCGCTTGATTTCTAATGGTTATATTGTTCCATGGCGGCACGGAACCGTTGGCTTGAGACTCGGGTGGTCCATTGAGTTGCGACAAGAAGGCAATCAATGCCATTTCATCTCCTGCACCTCCATCGGCTTGACCATAGTGCACAGCTTCAGCGGCAATTCCTGCCATGACAATAATAGCGTACCGGTCGATAGAACTTCGAGTGACCTTGCCATTTCGAGAATTGATTTGGTCACTAAGGATGGGATCAAAAAAGCTGGTCCCTGCCGTGACTTGTCGTCCGGCACCGAATCGCGAGTCCGCGAGTGCTTCCCCTGTAGGATAAAGAAAAGAAAAAAGTGTCATTGTGTGAGATGAAGTACGGATACAATAATTAGTAAAGGGACGTATTGTATATAACCATAACCATAACCATGAACACCAACACAAAAACACTTACATGCATTCAGTACGCATCCTTCCACCGGACAACCCATCAAATACGCCGCAAGAAAATGTCCAGCTTCGTGTCGCTGAATTTTTGTTTGAACAGCAGGATTAAAGAGCTTGTAAATGGATTCGGCAATGGCTCCATTTAGTACGATTCGATCAAATCCTACACCCAACAGCGTAATCAAAACCAATAGATTCAAATTAATGCCAAGGAAAACACTAGCAAGTCCTTCGAGCACAGCAACGGACACTCCAGCGAAAAGAAGCAAATTGTTGGACGGTTGCGGCGTCAAAGCCTTCATGGGCAGACCCGTAATTTCCTCCAAAAGGGACGGTCGTACCGCGTGACTACCAGCTGCGGGAGGCACCTTCGCATCGATCGCACCGAACACTCGAAGTTGGTTCTGATCTTTAAGGGTCTGATACATTCGAGTCATGGCATTCCGAGGCTGAGATGTTGTGGGAAATTCAGCAATTTTTCGCATATTCACTTCTGTCGTCTCTTCTGCCTGTGCTGTTTGCTGTTCAATGGTCGAAAAGACTCTGTTCCATCGTTCCTTGTTGTCCAGCGATACGATCGTTTGATCGGAATGCGATTGTAACAACTCCTGTGCAGCTCTGACATTTCCTTCGTCCAACAATGCATCAAATTTCTGCGCCAGCTCCTGCTGGTTATTATTGTTGCTATTGTTGTTATTGTTGGTAGTAGTAGTAGTAGTAGTAGTAGTGGTGGTAGGATTTGAAAAGAGCTTTGTTTGCTGGACCCTACCGGATACTAATACCAATGGTCTTGGTGAGAGAGTTTGTCTGGTAATAAAAAATAATGCATTGGATCGCTTTGTTGTTGTTGTTGTTGTTGTTGATGCTGTAAAGGCTGTACTGGAATTAATAACAAACAAGCACGTCGACAGGAGCAGCCATAGAGGCGACAATGATTTGGATGGCATTATAATAAATATTATTATTTATTTCTTCGCGTTGTCAGATCAGATTTTGGGTATTCAATATTCAATAATATTATGGACTAGTATAATATATTATTATAATGTCACGGTGTAAAAGACATTAAGATCTACCACCACGCACTGCTTTATGGCTGTGATTCAAACACACAAACCAATGTGAGATGATGACAAATAAATAATTATCGATTGTACTCTGTGATCGTGCTGGGAATGAGTCAAGCTGTTTGCTTTTTGCTACTATAATTTGAAAGGGTTCTTGCTTTATTTGATTTTTTGTCCCTGCTAGTAGTACCGCCCAGGTACCTGGTAGTACAGTAGATATTATCATCAAGAAAGTTGACTCAATCATAGATACTACTAGCAGTATGTTAATGTTGTTGTCGTGTCGCTGACGAAGTCGTGGAGGTGCGTCATCATTAGGGATCAAGTTACGTACTGGAGTCTCTCACAAAATAATGAACAGATCTCAAAATACTTCTTTTTGATTCTCGCCCTACTCTCATCCCTGACCGGTGTGACGTGACAATTTAAAATGGAAAAGGCGATGTGGTCGCCTGTAGTACTACACTACTACTAGAATGCACCAGACTGTACTCCTAGCTAGGCACCAGTCGTACTACCAGGTACTCGGAGTACTGTAGTACTGTACTCGACGAAGGGCTGGACTGGACTGCTCCGCATTGTTGTTTTTTATCAATACTACTTCTACTAAGAAAAACTGGTGGCTTTGTTTTTTTGTCTGCTTTTTCTTTCCTATCAATTTGAATTAACTTGAAAAAAAAATACACCGCCATCGCGCTCCTCCCTTGCGAATCTAGAAAAGGAAACACCAGCAATTCATAATAAAAAGATGGCTTCTACTTGCGATGTCGGAGTTAGTGTGGATGGTGTCGAATTCACGGAGTTCACCTGCATTTATCCTGCCCTTCAACCCTTTTACTTCGAGTAAGTAACAAAGAAGAGTTTGTCCCCCCCCCAAAGAAAATGATGAGATATTATATGCTCAACATTATAAAATGATTTTTTTGCTGTTGCGACAATGCTGGCTCACACACCATGATTTCCTCTACAATTTATTTATTTATTTACTTATTTTGCACCATTGCCTCAGGTTTGAAAAATACAGAGATCCCATCCCTGCCTTGCAATGGTGTCAGGCCCGGCCCTGGATTCCCATTGTCGCCGTTACCCTCTACGCCCTGTTCTTGTATATTGGACCCAAAATGATGGAAGTGAGTACTAGCTGCTACCAAGAAAAGAAATTACGTGTTTTACAGACTCCGCCCTTAATTTTATTTATTCTCATCCTCCTGCTTTTGATGTTTTTTTGTTTTTTTTTGGCAGAAACAAGAATCTTGGAATTGGCGCAATGCTTTGGCGGCCTGGAATTTGTTCCTCTGTGCATTTTCCACAATGGGAATGATCCGTACGGTACCTCATGTCTTGCACGATATGCTAACTCGATCTACTCGGGACAATATTTGTGTCAATCCACGTGGATCCATCGGGGCAGGATCGACAGGACTTTGGATGTTCCTCTTTGCCATGTCGAAATTTCCGTGAGTAACAGTTGCATCATTGGTTTCGTACATTCTATTCTAGTTTTTTTTTACCGCCCCCGTCATTTTCCTTTACCCTGCGAAAATCGTTCGACTCACTTGTAATGTTGGCATAAACTCCCCATTCAACCGAACAATCTTACAACACACACACACACGCTGACAACCAAAATTGTGAAAATCTTTTAGCGAATTAATTGATACGTTCTTCCTGGTAATTCACAAGAAGAAGGTCTTGTTCTTGCACTGGTACCATCACATCACTGTACTTTTGTACACTTGGTACGGATACACCCACGCCTCTCCCATTGGTGTTCACATGACTGCCATGAATTTTACCGTCCATGCTGTCATGTATGGATACTACTTCCTCATGGCAATGAAAATGAAGCCCAAGTGGTTCAATCCCATGTGGATTACCTTTATGCAAATAGCACAAATGATCGGAGGGTGCATCGTTACCGTTCTTGGTTACCAATACTACAAGAGTGATCCAACCTGTGCAATCAATGATGGAGTGATTATTTCCGGTTTTCTCATGTACGGTTCCTACTTGTATCTGTTCTGCCAATTCTTTGTGGGCCGCTTTATTGTCAAACAGACCAAGCAAAAGAAGGTGTAATCAAAAGAACAAAATCAAGAGAAGTAACTGAAAGCTAAAACGTACCAACCCACAATACCTACCAAGGTAGCAATAAAACGAAGCACAATTAATAATAGCGTAGTATTTCATCTTTGAAGAGTCTGAGCTTCTGTACTTTTTGAGCTACAACAAATTCGTACGCTTTCTAGATCACGGTGTGTTCCAAAGAAACGCTCTAGTCAGCTAGTAGAAAAGACCACTACTTTACTAGATTACTTTCCTTCCCTACAACATTCAGCTTCACTGGATTCAATGTTTTTTAAAGTATGTTCATTGTCTTCTTATACAGTACTATTCAGGATTTCCGTTCAAGAATTTCACACAGTGTGCGCCGCTTTTGCACACGAGACATTGCCGTATGAATGCTTATAGATGCGTTTTACTGTGACCATATTCCGAGTAGTCCGTTGTAAATTCCAGCTGCTCACCATCAGAAACCAGCTGCTACTCGCTACTTCTGTAATAAAGTGAAGCAACGTAGAGCGACCCCTTTGTCATCGCCAATAAAGAGTCCGAAGCCTCCTGCGAACGCTTTGCTCTCCCATGCTCGAAAAATGCATCACCTGGATTGTGTTACTGAGGGAATTATCCTTTGACAAGAATATTATATGACTACTACCAAGCACAAGCACATATTCACGACAAGCAGGCTCCAGAGAAAGCTCGATTGAAATGCCGCACTGCCAGCGTCTGCTAGTTGCGATACTGGCACCTTGACATCATCTTCAAATGGTGCCAAAATGACAGTTTCCTCGTCTGTCTCTGTCGTTTCGTCGCCGAAGATTGTCTCATCGTTTGGTGTAGTCTCGTCTCCAGCTTGCACTGTTGGAGCCAATGTTACCGTAGCAGTGGGAGCAGGAGTTTCCGACAAGCCCGACACGCGAAACGTCATGACACTGTCTGCGTTTTTAATATCAGTGATGGTCACACCCGTGTTGCGGATGTTTCCAAATTGATAGGCATCGGTATTCGGAAAGACTCGGCCATTTCCGGGCCCCAAGGTCATTCCTTCTTTCCAAAAGTCGCCAACATCACCATCGTTGTCTCCTTTTTCCAGATTGTACTGTCCATCCGGTGGAAGAACAGCGACCTGGTAGTGATTGCCATTTCTAGGCCACCCTTCTTGTCCAGGATACCCTCGTTGGCTCTGCAAATCGGCTCGGTCGTCAATGTGATAAATGACAAGCCCTCCCGTCCACAATCGTGCATCGAACCATAGAGGTTGACGATTTTCAATGAGAAGGTATTCATCATACGGATAGGGTTTTCGAATCACGTAGGCTTGGTTGGAAAGCTCCGAAGCCTGAATGGAATACACTCCGTCTTCGGTAATTTCGATTGGCACCAGCCATCCCACTTTCATGCGTGACCAGGCACTCAAGTGTCCCGGCCAACTTGGATCGTTTTTGGGGCCATAAGGCGTCGCCATGATATCAAAGCCACCAACACCTCGCCCGACCTTGGCGTCTTGGCCATCGTACAGATCTAGATAATACAAGCATAACACCATGAGATGACAAACATTGTGATACAAGAAAAAAATCATTAAAAAAAACCATCAGAAACTCACCAACAAGACCAAAGGTATGCATGAATTCGTGTGTCATTGTCCCGATATTGGCTGGTTCGTTTCCACAAATGCCCTTGTATGCCGACGCCGCAACATAGCCCCCCAGGGAGTAGACGCCATCCGCCGAGGTCCACGTATAGTCGGTGGCTGCAAAGGCGTGCGACCAAATCCGCTGGGAATAATCTTGTTTGGTGTTGCAATCCAGACCCTTCAGTTCTGCCGCGTATCCCGAATGCAGTGCCACCACAGCGTCCAGTACTCCATCGCCATCCACATCGTAATTGCTCCAATCGATGCCCTGCTGATCCAGGTAATCGAGTGCGGGCCAGAAGGCCTGCTGAAAATCCATCGTCCGACCCGATATACCAAAACTGTAGTAGGACTCGGTGTTGTCCGTTACTGTCCAGGGCATAATGTTGGCCTGAATTTCGTACAGCCCGTACGAGTTCAACTCGATCCACCGGGAAACCGATCCGGAAGGTATGATTTCCGATTTGGCATTGCTGTTCCATATATCATTGTACACAGTAGGATCTACCAACTCCCGATCCATGTGATCTGGGAACTGGACCAACAGGACCAAGATTTTGACGGAACCGACCGATGGATTGTCCAATTTACGTCTTTGCCCTTTTTCTTTTTCTTTTTCTTGTTGTTGTGGTGGTGGTGGTTGGTCGATGGCGGAGGATGCCGTCGTCATTGTCGTTACATTCTTGGAAGCGGCAAATTTGGGTAGATTTCTCATCTTCGTGGCATGCTTTCGCATGGCATCGTTCGCACGCTGACATTCCACTTCGGTAAGATAACGACACAATTCTGGATTTAATAAATCAGGTTTGTAGTTGTACACAATACCTAATCTCCGCCTCATGACATCTACAGATTCCCATTCATCATCTTCTTCCTCTTCTTCTACACTTACTAACAGTAGATCGTTATTTTTGCCGCCATCTCGTCCTTCTACTCGTCCTTCTACTCGTCCTTCTACTCCTCTTCCTTCGTGGCGGGGAGGAAGGAATCCATCAACGACAGAGTTCATCATAACAAATACTAATAGACACAGAAAGGTCCACGAACGACATGTTAACATCATCGTTATCGTTGTCACTTCTCCTGCAAAGTATCGTCAAAAGGATGGTTACTAAAAATAAGAGATTGTTCCGTCTGGATAAGGAATTGTTAATAACAATATTACCATATCATGTGAGATGTGAGTACTAATAAGTACTGTAGCTGTTGGCTTCGGTTGCTACTCGAGTACGTAGAGTATTAGCTAGAGTAGCTACTCTAGTAGCTACAGTAGTAGAGTACTAGTCGTAGTAGCAGTAGCTATTACAGTAGTAGAGTAGCTAGAGTAGCTAATAATATTTCAAACTGGCTCACTTTCTTCCTCACAGCATCGCAGTGGAGGTGAAAGAACCCGCATTTATTATTTTATCAATGGCCCCTGGCGGGGGGTACGCCAACCACTCTTTTTCAGAGTTAACTCAAACCTTTACGCTCTCTTGCTAATATATGGACCTATGATAAAAGTCGTAACCTGAAATATATGATCAAGC
>Ga0100394_1005427_pt1 | contig 10342 bp, 7 predicted proteins | sample CryGeymeta201518_FD_81549 | JGI IMG/M metagenome (GOLD analysis project Ga0100394, IMG submission 81549) | Groundwater microbial communities from Crystal Geyser aquifers in Utah, USA - Crystal Geyser metaG 2015-18 | ecosystem: Environmental > Aquatic > Deep subsurface > Groundwater | place: USA... | reverse complement strand
GGCTAAAAAAATAGCATAAGTAATACGTGCAAAAGCAAGTGGAGTCATACATCAACAAGACTTTGACACCAACACGATGGCAGACAATACGGACGCAATGGAGGCTGCCAACAACCGGCAGTCTATTCCCTCTCCCAGTCATACCACCTATCTTGCTGACAATCTTGCCATGGATGCAAGTGGAGCCTTGCATCCATCTCCAATTCAGCTCAATGAAAGGCGATTTCCATCTACAAGTTCATCTCCCACTGCAAGCGAGATCGATGCAGCCACTGCTGCTGCTGCTGCTGCAATCAACAACAATAGAATGACGACGCCTTCTCACGAAGACGACAGCACCAACGACCCCCTTGGGAGGGGAAAGAGAAAGTCTCCGGTGGGAACCACCACTGCAAGAAAGAAGAAAATTAAAAAAACTCAAACCAAAATCAAACTTGGCTGTCGTGTCTACTCAACAAGGAAGACACTGTTTCTTTGTGGGTTACTCAGTGAGAATCAGCAGAATGCCATCAGGTCATTTCCACAAAACTTTCGTCTGCATGGAACCGTAAAGAGTGGAAAGGGAACGAGTGGATACAACGTGGAGTATGATCTCTTTCCAGCCGGTGAAAAGCTTTGCCGGGGAGTTCTTCGCAACCGGATGATTACTCTAAAGGAAGGCGAGGAAGAGATTGAAGTCCCCGAAAGTATAGAAGCCATGGCAGAAATAGAGCAGGAGGAAGAAGAGGAGAAGAAAAAGAAACTGTCAGTGTATCATGAAGCACTGAAGTCGTTCACGGAGATGAGTAAAGAAGACATACAGGCAGCACGACTATTTGAAATGAAGTATGGGAATGGTGACAATGATGTGATTGAGTGGGAGATACTCAGAGATGACGAACACATTACAGAAGACAACGATCATATGGAATGGCCTGATGATTTGGAAGTAAAGAAGGACATTGACTTCAACATGAACAACCAAGTCTTCCTTGCCGACATATTCTTCAAAGACTTCTTTCCATGTATTAAAGGACATGCGAAGCTCATCGATGAGTTCCATACGGACCAACGATCCCCTATGTTTCAGACTGTACGAGAGGAGAAGATTCATTTTCATCAAGAGGGGGTGGATGAAGATCCTGACTGGGTAGTGAAGCAGTGCTATCTCCTTATGATTGCTGCAGTCACTGAAGCAGAAGTTGGTGTGGACAACCTCTGGAAGCGAGGGGAATCTGGTGGTCGACACAAGCATCCTGACTTTGGACAATACGTACCAAAGAATGTCTTCAAAGCATTCTCTTGTGCTGCAGCTTTTGTCTTTGCTGAGATAGGAAGTGGTGGTATGCAGACAAGCGCGACAGGGACTGGGATATCTTTACTCCGGTACTGGAGAGCTTCAATGAAAAGAGACGTGCCTTATTCCACTGTATCCTGCTCATGTTAGATGAATCCATGAGTGCATGGAAGCCAAAGACATCAAAGACAGGAGGCTTACCCAATCTAACAAACGAGCCACGGAAGCCGGTGGACCTGGGGTCCCAGTTGAGGAATGCAGTGGAATGCTTTACTGGGGTTCTCGCATACCAAGACATTGTCATGGGACCTGAGAAGCAACGAAGGAAGAAGTATTACTACTCCGATGTGGAAGCAATGCTAAGGGAACCAACAAGTCTTCCAAAGAAGGAAGAGATGTCAGCGCACACAGCTGAGGTACTCAGACAAGTTGAGGGAGCTGGACTTCCAGTAGGTGGTTGGGTTGGTGGGGACGCATGGTTTGGCAGTGTCATGACGTCTGTGGAGGTAAAGAAAAGACTTGGGGTCCACTCCACATTCATTGTAAAGAACAACAAAAACTACTTCCCAATGGAGATACTCCACAGTATCTTGAAAGCTCGCCATGGAAGCCATCCTGCCGGTCACTGGGTGGTAATGAGAGCTGTCATTGGACACGTTCCACTATTTGCGATTGCCTATGCTTGGAGTCAAAAAGGGGTATCTTACTTTATATCTACTTGTGGTAAGACGACTCCATCCCCCCATAAGTATGAAGCAAAGTTTGGGGACGACTGGGGTAATACGAGCTTCAGAGAGATCCCTCGCCCGGATATACTACATATACTATATGAGTATGTGCCACTGATTGATGAACACAACAAGTCGCGACAAAGTATTCTGGCTTTGGAGAAGCGATGGCAGACTCGTAATCCTTGGTTCAGACTCATCACCACAATCGTTGGCATGTCTGTGGTTGATATGTATCGACTCTACCGGCATCACAAGATAAAGGTTGATGGATGGACTCCACAGGAAATGGATTCCCTTCGCATCATCCGGTTCACTGACCTCCTTTGTGGACACCTGCGACCTTGGAAGTACCAACACTGACGAACTGCACAGGGGAGGAAGCCAGTGCTTGAGCGCATTCGCGACAAAGATGGCAATACAACCACTGAACCAACAGGCTGGCAAAAAGACAATCGCAACAGCACTGTAGGCAATCCCATTACTCATCATTGCTACATCTGTCGTCGTTATCTTACAGACAAAGGGACCACAATCTACAGGAAGACATCACACTGGTGCAAGGACTGCCACATGCCTCTCTGCGACAAGTCTCGTGTTGGCTTAGATGGTGGAAGGGAGTTAACATGTGTCGATGAACACTGCAACACTGATGAAGATGAATTCGCATGCCGGACCATGTTTAACAAGAATAAAGCTGTACCCAAGTCCAAGCAGGTTAGTTTGCACCCCCGACGTTCGTCCAGGGCATGCGTGATGAAGTATTCGGCCGTGATTTGATGATTATAGTGGTGTATTTGACAGCAAACTTGTCATGATACTGGTGCGAAAGATTTTGTGTGGATAATGATGTTGCCACTGCTATATATAACTGGTTGTCTAGTTGGATATTCTAGTTCTACTTAATCATACATAACTCATGAAGTATTAGTCCCCAGCAAGCCATCAGCAGCTTATTTGAAAGCTCTCAACGAGATCTACAAGATAGAGTAGTTTGTTTGGATGCTAAGGGGTGTTGTTTGGTTGTCGCAAAGGTTGCAGTGTTACCTTTGGGACTAGGATATCCTAGTTTCCTAGTGGGACGAATGACCACTAGTAGCTACCAGGAGTAGAGTACTACATAACGACCCGTTCTCGTAGTACTACTAGAGAACACATTATTAGTAGGTATTACAACTACTACTCTACTACTACTACTACTAGTAGTACTCTACTACTACTACCACTACTACTGCTAGCTAGTAGCTACTAGGCAGTACTGCTTGTTACTAGTACTGCTAGTACTAAGTAGGGCAGGAGGAGGAGTACTAGGTACAGTAGGAGAAGCTACTGTAGTACTAGCTCTACTAGATAGTACTACTCCGACTAGTCGTCTACTACCAGCTAGTAGTAGCTTAGCTACTACTGCCTACAGTACCTGGTAGACTACTACTACTACCACCTGCCACTAGTAGAGTAGTATTAGTTACCGGTACTATCGACGCGTAGCTAGTAGTAGTCTAGTGTTGCTGTTTGTAGAGCAGCGTGGAAAGGAGTCGAGAATCTCGTTCTGTATGCAAATTACACTGCAACGGGAAAATTAATCTATTTTAGACATTCTTACGTACTCGTAGGCAAAAGGTGGAACGTTGAGCAAAATTGTGCCGTGGTATAAATTCTAAAATTTCATGACGAGCAGTTAGCAATTTTTGTCAAAGCAGCGCTGAGATTGTGTCTATTTTTCCGTGTGCATCTTAACGGGACCAATCAGCATCTCAGTAAGCTGGTGCAGAAGATCTGCATCGTCCGTCTTCAAAGTTTCATTTACAAACTCATTCATGCCAATGTCGCCCTGCAAGCGCTCTCGATCTTTCTTGATTCCATCCCGAATTTGCTTGAGTGAATGCGATTCTGCTTTGATTTCATTTTCAATCTCTTTCATTTTATTGCAGAAAAAATTAACGTGATCACGCAGAAGCTGTTGTCTCAGTTCAGGGTCGCAAACCTGCTCGTCGGTCAAGTTGCGAGAAATGGTGTTCCATAGATTTCGTTTTGGTTTTTGCCCTGGTACTGTCATCATGGTTGGACTTTCAACAATGCGAAGAACCAAGTCAAAATCTTCGTGCAGTCTTGCCATTTGATCCTTGTGGTTATTCAACATTTGAAACACAAAGGATACCCACGCCTCTTCCTTTTTCATATGATTATATTCCACCCTCTTTTTGTCAAGCTCGTCCTTTTTCAGCTCTTTGAGCTTGTCCATAATATCAGAAAGTTTCGCTGCTGCCAAACGAGCAGATTCGGCATCTGCCTTGGCATCATCGAGTTCCATACGCAAATCTTCGTTTTCAGCAGCCAGTGCTTCCGCCTGCTCTAATTCTTCTTTCAACTGCGCAAGCTCGACCTTCATGGCAGGAAGTTCAATTGCCGAGTCAGTGACCGATTTTCGTACATCGCCCTTGGCTGCTTTGAGTTCTCTTTTGAGAGCTTCCACTTCTTTTTCCAATTCATGCACGCGCTGAGAGTGCTCTTCGCCTCCCTCTAGACTGGTCAGAGGAGCAGTTGCCGCCGATGTTACAGAGATTTCATCGTCTGAGATGGCAAAGGAGACACCATCTTTGTTGCCTGCAAGATTTTTGACAGTTTCTGTTAATTCTTTAACTTGTTGTTTCAGAAGTTGATTTTCTCGCTGCAGTTTGGCGGCTTCCTCTGGTGAGATATTTTTGACAAGATTGCGCGTTGCCGTGTTCTTAATGTTTCGGGCACTGGTAGCGTATCGCATTGTATTGACAGATTCGTCGATATTGTAGTCGGCTGGAGAAACACAGGCTACCATAATGGTTCGTGAATTGCCTCCCAGCGAATCTTGCAGAAGACGAGTGAGCTTGGAGTCTCGATATGGTGGTTTTCGCTTAAGCTTTCCGCCCTTTCCCCGTTCCGAAAGTGCCGACACGACCTGCCCAAGAATAAAGAGACCTTTGTTGATGTTAATTCCCTCTTGACGTCTACCTCCCACGGCTCCGGTCTTTTTGATCCGTTCGGATCCTGCCAAATCGACCAGAACAAGCTTGGACGAAAATTTGTCGACTCCATCAGCAGATTCTGTCACTCCACTTATGTTTAACGTACAAATGGCGTGCGAGCGAGAGGATACGGCATTCATTGCTGTGGACGCAACATTTCGGCGTGATGCAGCTTCGTCCATAAACGCACCAATTTCTTTCGGCGAAGCGACCACCCGAGACTCTAATCCAGACACGTAAACTTCTCCATCTAGAGTTTCTCTTATTTTGAGAGGCTTTGGGGTTTGAGCCAGTAAATCATTAATTTCCTCGTTGTAAATTTCCAAATACGACAGCTCTACTTTGGCATTTCCATCACATTTCTCGTCAATGGAAGCAAATAAATCTGCATAACATCTGGGTATAATTCCGTCCATTTCTGTCACCTCTGATCCGCCAACAGCACTACCCATGGAAAAAGTTTTACCAGCACCAGTCTTTTAATTTAAAAAAGGGGAAAAGAAAAGAAACAAAGTTGAGGGAATCATCCAAACAAATTGTACAACCATTGCGACACCCTTGTTTTGTTTTTTTTTAATCTGCTTTTTGCGTACCTGACCGTATGCCAAGATCGTACAGTTAAAGCCTTTGAATACATTTTCGCAGACTGCTTTTTTAGCTCCACATCGAATATATACTTCTTCCTGTGTTGAGTTCTTGTCGAATACAGCATCTACTTCAAACCACCGCTTTTGGCCATCAGGAGGTGAGACTTGGAGGACTTCGGGATCGTTTGTTTCTTTGAATCCATTGCTGAATGATCTCTCTAATGTGCTCAAAGAGGTGATGGATTCTTGAGAGTTGCGCTCGATCTCGGTCTTGGAGAGGGGCCTAATACGGGCAACTACCCTCACATGAGACTCGTCATCAACTGCAGGTCCGGTCATGGTAGATATATTATGTACAGTTGCCAATGCCTTGATCTGCTATAATCAATGTTCTCGAGACTCTCCTCAATTGTGCAATTATATGCAATGCTACTGTTGAAATTTTGAGGTAGCAGGTCTTGAAAGTAGTCTTGACAGAAACAAAAGCTGGCATTTTATTTTATTAAGCGTAAGGGCAGTTACATTTACGGGTATCAAGAAGTATCGACGTGTCTCGATGGCAGAGGTGCGTCTCCGAGTATTTTTATTCACGATCTTGAGGTGTCACGAGTTATAATTGACGTCCCCCCCAAGAGGAATCGCAGTGTGTAGCCCTCTACAATGGTAAAATTCACGTCTTGCTCCGACTACTACTAGAGTAGGAAGGGCGAGACTCGTCTCCAATCAGGTAAATCAGGAAAAAAATCAGAAGAGCTACCAATGGTACGTATAGTGCGCTTCCAAGTCCACAGAAATAATGGTACAACGCACTTCACATCTGAGCCATTTACGAATGTATGATCTCAAAAATGTTTTGATTATTAAAATCAAATCCATCAGGCTTAATTTTTCCATTTTCAGTGCCCTTTTTCGTCTTTTTTGGGTTGTTTTTGGTGAACCTTCAGCAAATCCAAAAACTCTTTTGTGATGGGATAGCCAACAGTGCATACCATTCCAAACCACAATAACCGACTTTTCCATTGCAATTTTAATTCGCTTTGAGCCTTGTAAGCCACGTAGAGACCTTCCCCTGCGTGAGCCACCAAGGCAAAGATCCACGAAGCCTGGACCAATTTGCTAAAAAAAGCCGCCGATCCAAACACGGCTGATACAAGCGAATTCAACGACGCATTGCCCTCGATATTTGCTGCTAATTGATCAGAGCCAATCACATGGGTGCCGTAACCCAAAAGCGCCATCACAATCAATACAGCCAAGGCATCAGAGTGCGTGACCAACCAAGAAATGTTGGGAGTACACACTGCATGGTGAACATCTACCATTCTCTTTCTGACTTCCGACCCACTAGACATGGGAGGATTAAAGGGATACATCAAATGTTTCTGTTCACATAAATCACCCTGGCAAGCTGCAGCAGCAATGGTGCAGCCCTCCATAGAAACGCTCACGAGAGTGGCACTGATAATTTTGTAACCTGTCGGTAGCAAGGATTTCGCCATGGCATAAACACTGACGGAATGATCCTCGTTCATGTGCTGACATACCCTCTTTGAGGTGTCGGCCGATATACCTCCTCCATTCTTGTCGTCGCTAGGTGTTGCCATGATTCTTTCTTGCAAAGAAAGGATAGAGAGCAGAGTACCACGGTTTGTTGGTTGCTGTGTTTTTTTTGGGTTAACAGATGAAAGAGAATGACTGCATTGATCATTGATACTGATACGATATACGATGATAATGAGGAATGTCGATGAAAAACGAAAAAAATATTAGGCTATCCTCAACCCTCGCACTTCTAATACACGACTCAATATCATCGGGATAAATGAGAGAAAAAGCTCATCAAATTTTGATCCGTTGGATGCAACAATGGAAAATAAATAAGTATCCACCCCCCCTCCTCTCTGTCTAAAAACATTCCGTTGTTTCGCCCTACATGTACTTAAAGTATCAAGCTGCTGCGGAATTGTGCAATTGCTTTTTTTCGAGATAGGAATTTGTCAAAAAATGATATTTCCTACTAGTACACTTGACATTACACTTCCTTTATTCTACATTCTACTCTAGAAGCCTCTCTTTTGTTCATTCATAAATAAATAACAATATCGAAAAAAAAAAATTGCAAGTAAATCACGCAATGCCATCTCCTCGTGGAGTTACTACCGTCCAGCAGGAGACAATTACTATTAGATGCATTACTACCAGTAAATTTTTGGACGACGATGATGATGATATTATTGTAGAGAGAATGCCTCCTCCCAAGATCCCTCCGAGATCTCCGACACTGTCGCCAAAAACTCAAAAATTATATACCCCGCCATCCATGACTAAATTTGACTATTGTGGAACCCTTCGACCCCAAGATGTCATGGAGCTAGCAGACTGTCCATGTTGCAAGAACTGCATTGATGAGCGACAATTGACTCTATCATCCCGCAACAAGCGAGGACCGCAAACAATTATTGACGAGTACTCCCAACATAGCGCCTTTGATGAGAGCGTTGGTTCTGACGATGAAGATGATGAAGATGTCCTTGTTCCTGGCGTCACTGAAGGATTGTACTACCATCCAAGACGCATTATAGCCGAAGGCTGGGTTCACAAAAAAGGCACTGGACAAGATTGGATTGGAAGCCGTTCCTGGAAGCCGAGATGGGCTCGCTTGGTGGTAAGCCAAGTACAGTGTGTTACCAAGTGGCTTTTTTTTTTGAGATAGCAGTCGGATCAAGTCTCACACACATCATTGATTCTCTTCTATCATCTTTCTGCAGATGGCGAACCTCGAAGGCTATCAGGTGGAGGTTCCGTTACTGATGATCTATTGGTACGCTGGATCTCCGACGCCTTCCAATGTGATTATATTAGATTCAACCGTAGCTTTCTCCGTTGATATGGAGGATAAGGCAGCATGGGATGCATTTCGTTTTGACATTCGCAATGCCAAGACTGTCGCGAGCAATACCACTGCCAGTAGAACCTTTTGTGCACCGAAGAAGGCTAGAGATGCTTGGATCTATGCGATTAGTCAAGCCTTGTTGTCCTTTGAAAAAGAAAATGCCAAGGTGCGAAAGGCAGCTGCAACGAAAATCTCTCCGAGAATACGTCTTTTACCAGTGTCGCATCACCACCCAAATAGTCCTCCTCGATATGAAGAGAGTTGGTCCTCGGCAGCTTTTCCCAGTGGTCGCTCATCACCCTCCAAAAAAGGCATGTCCAGTCCTCCTCGACCGGGTAGCCCCCCTACGAGTCCTACCTCTCGTAATTACAAGTCGCACGCGGCAGCAACACAACGAGCTGTGCTACACCCAGCTTTTTTACAACTTCCAAAGTAACTTGAAATGGTCGGATTGTTGAGTGTTGCGTTTAGGATATTTTCTATGATGAACGTAGGCTAACACTAAGCTATTCGAATGCTCCTAACAAGCTAATACCACTAAAATACTCTAGTAGTTACTACTGTAACAAATACTCGAGTGGTATCTTTGCTCGCTAGTATTACCTATCTTCCTGTTCCGCTTCATGCGAAGTAACCGAATCTGTTGGAAGTGGACCGCTACCAGGTAAAATCAAGGGACAAAGTGCTTCTCCCGCCCAATATTTGTGATCTCGTTTGTGTTGAAGTAAGTACCGACCACCAAACCAACTGCCGTACAGTGCGGTATTTTCAACATCCCGTATCATACTGGCCACTTTATTGTCACCGGCATTGTCGGCTCCCCGACACAATGGCAGAGTATGGACCGTCAGCATTCCGTGCAAATTGCCAAAGACTACATCGGTTAACAATCGATCGCCTACCATGCAGAGTGCAGCTGGATCTTGTAGGGAAAAATGATTCAAAACTTCCTCTAATCCACCCGGTTTCTTTTCGTCGTGTCGAATGACGGCAATTCCCATCGAAGCTTCAATTTCGATAGCATCCTTGTAGTCGGGATCGTCTTTGGTGCCGGCACTGTTGCTGAGAATGGCCACATTAGAAACGCCAAAGGTACGAATGGCAGATTCGAGGCCCGTTTTGGCATTACAATGAACTTCATTCTCGTACGGTGCCGTCAAGGTGTTGTCCTTGTCAAATATTACCGCTCGAATGCCACATTTTTCCTTGAGGATATCGTAATTGACCTGAGAAATTGTGTCGACAGCCACGTGTGGTGTCAGCAAGGTGGGTCGTCGGACCACCGACGCGAGCGTCAGAAGTGCCTTAGTATTCAGTGATTGGACCATTATTTTAGGTGGTCTAGTTGTTCAAATGTGTATTTTATGTAAAGGATAATGCAGATACAGATAGGTTTAATGTAGATGTGAATGCATGAATAATTGATTCGGTATTATTACTTGGTCCAACAAAGCAAACTGTGATATCGGTGGACTGGAAGTTTCTTACCGTACGGTACTACTAGTAGAGTAGACTACTACTACTAGGTCTACGCTAGTACTACTCGAGTACTCCGTGTTTTTTATTTTATAGCCTAAAAATGACTGATTAAATGAGCGTCCAATTCGTGAATTTTTACTTTTGCGGGTTTTCCAGCAATGACGATAATAATAATACTCGAGAAATACTAATAATAAAACTGGAGTAAAAAATGACAACCAAAAACCATACTAAAACCGAAAATACGAGAAATGTTGTCACGGTCATCGATGAATGTTTCAACTCCAGTACACAGTTGATGCTAATTCTAGTCTTCAAGTCTTGTTGGGTACAATTCCGTGTCTGATAGGCTAAGCCGCGAAGCAAAAAGACGGGAT
>Ga0100394_1005426_pt1 | contig 10343 bp, 10 predicted proteins | sample CryGeymeta201518_FD_81549 | JGI IMG/M metagenome (GOLD analysis project Ga0100394, IMG submission 81549) | Groundwater microbial communities from Crystal Geyser aquifers in Utah, USA - Crystal Geyser metaG 2015-18 | ecosystem: Environmental > Aquatic > Deep subsurface > Groundwater | place: USA... | reverse complement strand
GCCAGCGGCCGCTGGCATGCCTTGCAATTCCCATAACGGCTCCTTTGGAATCCCCATAGGATCCAGAGGAAGCCCCTTAAGTCTGAATAGAACACAGGATGGGGCGTGTTTACGCCCGGGTAGCCGCTCAGCGCCCTGCGGGCTGATCGCGGCTAGATGGAGTTTCCGGCGATGACCGGCAACGAAAAGCGGAACGAGGTGGTAGCGGTGCGGCTGACATCGTCTGAAAAGCAAAAGCTGGAGGCAAGGGCCGCAATCTACGGCGGCTCACTGTCCGACCATATGCGCGACGTGCTCCTCGGTCATGCTGCTCGGCCACTCCCGAACCTTGCCGCGGCAGCCGAGCTTTTTGCAATCTGCCAAAGCCTTGTCGACGCCGTAGAAAGCAGTGAGCGAATCCCGCGCGGGTTAAAGGTGTTTGCGCGAGAGCGGGCCAAGATGGTCTTCGAAATTCTTCGCCAGCATGGTCATCGGGGCACCCTTCCATGATCATCGCCAAGATCAAACGAAAGGTGGCCCCAGGCAAAGCTATCAGTTCGGAGCGGGCGTATGCTGTCCGCCTGACCAGATACATCGTGCGCGCCGACCCCGCCGACCTGCGGAAACTCGCAGGATACGGAGACGATAAATATGTTCGCGATCTTGCCCGCTATGTGATCGCCGAAGGCCGAGCAGAAGAAGTTCTGGCCACCGGCAAGAGAAACCTCTTCGGGCGCACTCTTGAAGACCAACAAGCTGAGATGCTGGCCTTGATGAGTCGATGCCCTAACCCTGCGGGCGCGATAGATCATTGGGTATTTTCGTGGGCTGAGGGTGAGGAACCATCCATCGACGAAATCAACAAGACGGTCGACATATTCCTGCGATGCCAAAAGCTCGAGCGGTGCCCAGCGATTTGGGGTTACCATGGCGACAGCGATAATCGCCATTTTCACCTTGAAGTGCTGAGGATCGACCGCCGCACGGGAAAGCGCCAGACAGCCGGAGACGGGTGGGATATCGACACGTCGCAGCGCGCGAAGGCCGTCATCGAGCACGCTTTCCCCCAGTGGAAGCGCGAGAAGCGATCACAATATGAGGTGATTGCGGGCGTTCTTTTGCACAAGCCGAGCGGCACCGAAATCGGGCCGGCTGATCAGCCACACCTTTGGGGCAAGCCGGGGACTCGCTCGACCAAGCCACCGACCGGTAGCGGCAAGCCAGCCGACATCACAAGCCAGCTGGACCAGAAGTCGCGCGATTATGAAGAGCAGACCGGTTTCAAGTCACGAAGGCGACTTGCCCTCGAAGTCGCCGTTCCCATTGCGTTGCAATCGCCCAGCTGGGACGAATGCCACCGGCTTCTTGCTGCCGAGGGCATAACGCTCGAGAAGACGCGATATGGAGCCAATTTTGTCATTGATGGCAAACCGGTGAAGGCGTCCATTGATCGCAAGACCTCCTTCGCCAACCTCAAGAAGCGCTACGCGAGTGAGGAATTCGTCGAGTCCCGCTACAAGCTCACGGCCGCACCGCCACGCGAAATATGGCCGCACGATGCAAAACGGCGCGAATACTACTCCGCCAAGCGCGACCATGATGAACGCCGTAGAGCGATCATTGGTCGGTTCCGAGATGCACACGGCAAGGCGCGCGGTGTGGACAAGGCGGCCCTCGATGCGGCCTCGGCCGGGGCTTCGTTTCCCTCTTTCGAAGCATGGGCGTCGGGCGCAACGCCCGCTGACCCCGTCGAAGCCATCGCGGCCGGGCTAGGATTTGCAGTGTTTGAGGTCGAGCCCGCCAACGCATCAGGCAAAGCATCTGCGCGGACGACCGAATTCAAGGCCATCCGACTCAAGGATCGGGTCATTTACTGTCGTCCGTCAGATCCACCGGGCAGGCCCGCATTCATCGATCTTGGGGACCGTGTCCTTGTCAACGCGGCGAGGGATCATACCGCCGTCCGCGCGGCTCTACTTTTGGTGGTTCAGAACAATCCCGGCTGCCCCGTCGCTGTCCACGGCGACAAGGCCTTTAAGAAACTGGCGCTCGAAATCGCGACGCGAGAGGGCGTCGTCCTGCATGGCGCTCTAGGGCGCCAACAAGACTGGATGCGCGCTGAGGCCATGAAAGAGGCTTCAAAAAGCACGGGCCAATCCCGGCCAATGCCTGCACCGGTCGATCAGCCTTTAAGAATGCATGGTATGGCAACCGATACGGAGCCATTCGGGACTGCGCCGGGAGCAAGCGGTGTGCCGCAGAGATCGCAATCGTCGGCACGGCAAGAACAAGACCGCCGGAATGACGCGGCCCTCGCCGTCCTTTGGCGCCTGTTTCACTCTCCCGACTGGGATCCGTCGGAATACTGGCCTGATCATGTTCAGGACGGGTTGAAGGCTGGTGTGTCCGCCGTCCTGCGCGGCCTCGATCGTCTTCGCAACCTTTCTTCCCCGCCGTCTGGCGGTGACGACCCGCAAGCCGCTGATGCCAAGACGTGTGCTGCGGTAAACGCTCGGCACGCGGCGGCAATGGCCGCGAACGCTTCGAGATCGATGTAACCCGGCACCGCGATAAGCAATGCCAACCAAAAGGAGAATGCAATGAATTCAACCACACCTGCCCCGGCCACCACGATTGTCGGGAGACGGACGGATTTCGTGCCAGAGGCATTCCGCCTGCTTCAGGGCGACAGTGTCGCGCCGCCGCCCCAAACCGCTTGTGCATCATGTCCCGCATCGCAGTGGTTTTATAAGGACCATTGGCAGTGCTTCTGCACGGTCATGAAATCCATGATGTGGCAGAGCAAATCGTCGCCTGTCCAAGCTTGTAGCGCTCGCGAGTCAGCAATTGTGAACTTCGAGCAGAGGCGCCAAGGGACTGGCGGCCAGTGACAGTCCTTCATTGCTGAGCATGAGGGCATGGAAGTGGTGCGCTTCGTGCCGTCCGTGCGCTGAGCAGCCTCACTTGAAGCCCGACCCATGCCGCTTAAGAAAGAAAAGCACCTTGCCGACGCCTCGTCGCAGGGTCGGTTTGGAGAAGGGAAAAGCCCTTCGGGCCGGCCTCGTAGAAACGAGGCAAAGTATGGATACCATGAACAAAAAGGGCGAGGCAGTAAGCGGCAGCGCCAAAAACAATGCCGCAACACCAACCGGCGACCGGCAGCGCGTGCTGCTTCCGGTGCGGACCCGGGACGAATGGCCGAAAGAAGCTCCGGGAGACGGGCCGTTCCGGCGGGTCGCGATTGTCGACACCGAAACCACGGGTTTGGACTGGAGGCGCCACAAGGTCATCGAAATCGCCGCGGCCGCAGCGCTGGTCAATGAAGCGGGGCGGATCGTGGCCATCCCTAGCCTCGGTTCGGGTCCACAAGATCCCGGCCATCCCCTGTCGCCAGAAATCAGCCAGCTCACCGGCCTCACCGATGCCATGCTCAAGGACAAGGTGATCGATCGAGACAGGCTCACATCGTTCCTAAGCGAGTGCGAAGCGGTTCTAGCTTTCAACGCCGCCTTCGACCGCCCATTCATTGATGCGCTGCTGCCAGATTTGCCCGCGATGCAGTGGGGCTGTGTCATGGCCGATATCCCATGGCGCAAAATTGGGTTCGAACCTGGCCCTCAGAACTACTGCCTCATGCAGGCGGGCCGGTTCGCTGGCGCAGCCCACCGTGCCAAGGACGACGTGCTTTCACTGACCGAGCTTGCCGATCACGTATGCGCCGATGGTGAGAGCATCATGGCCAAAGTGCTCGCAGCGATCGACGCGCCTGCATGGCGTTTCGAAGCGACCTGGGCGACCTATTATCAGCGGGATCTGCTGCGTGATCGACGTTATCGCTGGCGGTCAGAGGGGCAGCGAGGTGTCTGGCACAAGCACATCCGCGCTGGCGAATATCAGGCGGAGTGGGACTGGCATGTAACCGCCACGGGCCATGAGCCCTCGGTTATCCCGCTGCCGGCAACCGAGCGGTATCGCCATGATCGGTCGTGGAAGCCGGTCGAACGCAATGCAAAGGTTGCCGCCTGAGGGCGGTGAGGGTGAGCCGGATCTAAGAATGGAAAAGGCTTCGTTCCCCATACGCGGGGGAGCGGCACACAAATAAGGAACTATAAGTAATGAAGAATCTCAATATCGGCGGGGCGTGCCCCCGCCGGCCGCTGACGCACGCCGTTCCGCGGGCCATGATGCATCCAACCGCGCCGGTGGATGTCGCACTGGGGGACTGCGAGCTTGGCGTCTTCGCCACCAACGGGACGTTTTCGGAAAGCATCAGTGCGCTGGGCAGCGTGGCCATCGACAAGCGGCGTTCGTGGCTGGCGGCTACGTTCGCCGACGACGTCTCCACTCAGTTCCGGGGTATGCTGCTGATGCGACCCATGGCAGGGCACCTGTATGTGTGTCTGGTGGATCCATGTCTGCTTCAGGCCGGAACGCCAATGATCCTCGTCAGCGCCGATCGCATGATGGCGTTCGAATTGGATGCTGCCGGCCGCCTCGTCGATCGCCCTGTGCCTTCGCAGGCGAAGCTGCGGAAGGGGATCGAGCGGGCATGGACTGATCTCACCCGCCGCATGCGGGCAGTGACGACGGAGAGCGGGGAGTTCCTGTTTGGAAGCTGGATGGTCAGCGTTCCGGCGTAGGCCGCGCTCCGCCACTGACCGGCCTGCTGCCAAGCCGTAGCCAGCGATATTTACTCGGAATCCACGCTTTGTCCAAAGGCTGTCAACCGGCAGTCCACAAATCCGACAACACCAATGGGCGGCGTTCCTATACGGAGCGCCGCCCTTTTCCCTGCCTGAAGGAAAAGGTTATGCATCATGATGATCTCGGCGATGACGACGACCCCCAGGCGGGATCGGGATCAAGCCACCCGCCGACGCTGTGCTCGCTCATCATCCTCCGCAACCGCCCAGAATACACTCAGCGATCGGCGATAACGTCCTACGCCTTGCTCACCGTGAACAAGGTCGGCGAACGCGAAGCCCATTTCGACATCGTCCATAGGGCGTGGGGTCGGGAAGATACCAGGGCGACCATCATCAACGGGCTGTGTGAGCTGATTCCGGCCGGGGCTACGCTGCTTGTCCGCCATCCGCCGCGGGCCTTCCAAGCGCTTTGCCAATCGGCCGCGACCGGTGATGTGCGGCCGCCCAATGATACCCAGCTGATTCTGCGCCGTGTGCCGCATCTCCATCCCATGCCACTAACGGTGCCGGATCGCAGGCTGATCGCGGCCGGGCAGCAGCTTGGCCTCGATATGGCGTTGCGCACCTCCACACCCATCAAGCGCAGACGCCGGGCACCACTGGAGGCGATGGCCCTTTGGGGGCTCTACACAAAATCGTTCTGCCGCCCCGGCGAAGCCAACGCTCTCGTTGCTGCATTCCATGCTTGGCAGGCAATTGAGCGGGCCAAGCCGCTGCCATTCTGACGCCATGGCGCGGTGGCGTCTGCGAACAGGACCACCGGACAGCATCTCCGTCGGTGTTCGGAGCAACGGCACAGCCGAAGAAAGAAGCAGGGGGAGAAGGAGATGAGTGGGTTGCGGGATCAACCCATGAAAGGAAAAATAGTTATGAAATATACGTTTATCGACATCGAGGCGGCGTGGGACGAACACCTCCACGAGGCCTATCGCCAGATCGATCCGGTCGGAGCCGGAGAGCTGATGCGCAACGGCCAACAACGACGGCGCCTGCCTTGCAAAAGGGTCATGGCAGCCGCCGCATTCGATCTGGAACTGCATGAGGACGGTGCGATCAGCATCCTCGGCCTAACTTCGTGGACGACCCACGATCATGGCGACGAGCGCGAGGTGGTCGCCAATATGTTCGAGCATGTGCGTGCCCGCCCGGCCACTCATGTGGTGACCTACTCCGGGCTCGCCGCCGAACTGCCCCTGCTCAACCTCGCAGCCATGGAACACAATCTGGTGCTGCCACCGCAGCTGCGGACTGGCATGCCCGTCTTCCTGCGCCCCGGGATGTGGCGGCCCCATATCGACCTTGCGCTGGAGCTGAAGGGCCAGGGCCGTGACTGGGCGCACCTGTCCGAAATCGGCCTGCGGCTTGGCCTTCCGGGCGGGCTTTTCGCCGGGAAGGCGCGCATCGAGGAGCCTACGACGAGCGAGGAATGGCAGGCCATGCGCAGCCGGGTTGCCATGGACTGCGTGCTGACCGCCATGGTCGCGCTGGCGTTTTGGCGGGCCAATGGCCGGATCCAGCTCGATCAGGTCGCCATGCTGCACCACACTGCCAGCTGGTGTCAGCGCAATGCGTTTACGACCGATGTTTACAGCGAGCCGCTGGTAGCATTGCGCCGGCAGTCCCTCGTGCAGATCGTCGAACAGGAAGCAGAGCTTGTGTGACCTAAGCGCATGATAACGCTGCTTTAGGGAATTCGGTCGTAAGCTTGATGGCATGATCGGCCCCAGCAAGACGCATTGGTCTTCACTCAATCATGCGCTCGGAGCGGAAATTTCGGACAACCTGTCCGAATTTTTCTGCTTCGGCGCATGGTTAGTTGGAAGCGAAATCCATGTCCGCCCCTAATCAGCTGCCGACAGTTGCACGCCTGCTCACCCGCGACGAAATCAGGGAAGAGCTGGCACGGATCAAGTCCAGCGCCGCGGACCCTCTTGGGCAAGCAGTCGCAGGGCATGCAAAATCAGCAGGTGAAGACCCCCGCGACCTTCTCAACGAAGCCATATTGCGCGCACTCGCCACCCGCGCCGTCCCCTCCAATATCCCTTTCGAAGCAGTCCTGTCCGGGATCGCCCGCTCGGTTGCCAGCGGCATAACAAAAAGGCGCGTGCGTGCCCGCGAACGCGTTCCAGACACCCCCCTCGAGGATCTGATCGCGGCCATTCCTGCCGGCGGCTACACCGTTTCCACGCCAGACGAGATTATCGAACGCGAACGTGTCCGTCAGATCTGTGCCGATGCAATCAAACGCCTGGCCCGTGACGACGCCACCCGCGAAGCACTAATCGACGCCATCGGTCAGGGCATACGTGGGAATGAACTCGCCGCTACCCTCGGGATCAGCAAACGCGACCTTGCGTCCATGCGCAAAGCGCTCAAGCGTGAGATCCAGCGTATCTGGCCAACCGTGGACGAGCAGATCGGCAAGGACTGACCGCACACGTATTGCTAGCCTGACGGCATCACACTTGGCTGAGGATGCCATCAAGATTGGTCGCGGTAACGAATGGCACCTTAAGCGCGGCGAAATGCGCCTTGCCACAAGCGATCTGGGCCTTCTCAGCCTCACGTAGCGTGTTCAAGTCCCCCTTGCTCTCGCTCACCAGGTAGACGTCTTCCCGGTCTTCGTATTGGCGCACGATCGCCCAATCGGGATTGTATGTGCCGAGCGGTGTGGTCACCCTAAAGCCCGGTGGAAGCTTGGCGAAGATCTTGATCGCGCCGCTGATGTCTAACGCCTTGGCAATAGCCGCTTCGATGTTGGAGTCGGTCACGATGTGGTCGAGGGGGGCATGGGCGACCTGCACTATGCGGTCGAGCGGCACCTCCTCTTCCTCGCGGAACAGGTCCTGCGCCCACCAGTCATCCAGCGGCTTGTATACAATCCCGTCAGTCATCATCAGCCGCTTGCCGGCCTGAATGATCGCAACCGCAGCATCCACGAAGGCTGAAGGATTGATCGTCGCGTCCTCGAGCCGGCCGGACTGGACAAGGATTTCTGCGATCACTTTGCGCGGTAGCTCCGTCCGGTTCTGCAGTTCGCCGAGCAGATCGGGCAGGTCGAGCTTGGCAGTTACAAGGCGCTGCGGCGCTGACGTGCCGCGCTTCCCGCCGGTGACGCCCTCACGGCCGATCAGCATGTCAGCCAATTCAAAGGTGACGCGGGCCTCGCCCGGTCGGGGCATATCCGCGAGCGCATTCGCACATCGTGCGACTAGGGCCGCGTCGTCGAACTTGAGGCGGTAGGTGGTCTTCTGGCTGATCCGCTTCCACAGCTGCTGGAAGTCATGGCCCTCGAGGACGGCGAAGTTGAATTTGACCTGCCCCTTTGCGCGGGCATCCCGCACAGGCAGCTTTCGCGTGATCCGGGTCAGGCGTTCGCGCACCAGCTTGCGTGCTTCTTCCGGCAGATCATCCGGCAGCGGGACGGTATTGGTTGCGAGCGCCGTCCGCAGCTCTTCCTTAGCCTTGCCGTTGTCCTCGATCAGCCCAGCCTTCAGCAGCCCCTCGAAAATGGCGCGGCTGTCGCGCACCTTGAGCGTGCCGATCTCGCCATCCGGCATCAGATACGTCAGCCCGGCGAACAGATCCTCGGTCACCAGCCCCAGCTTGACCTTCAGCTCCTTCTCCATCTCGCGCTGGAGACCCTCGGCGTATTCGGAGAAGCTTTCCTGGGCCACCACCGTGAGGACATTCAGCCCCTCATCGCGGCGGCGCTGGCCTTCTTTGTCCACGCACAGCCGCAGCCCGCGGCCGATTGATTGCCGCCGTCGTGTCTCGGACGCCATTTCGCGCAGGCTGCAGATCTGGAATACATTGGGGTTATCCCAGCCTTCACGCAGGGCCGAGTGCGAGAACAGGAACCGCAGCGGCTCGGCCTCGTCGAGCAGTCGTTCCTTATCCTTCATGATCAGGTCGAAGGTCCGCTCAGCATCCTCTCGCGACCGTGCGTTGGACAATTCGCCGGCGGCGTTGAGATCTGGCTCGGAGTATCTGCCGTTTCGGTCCTGCGAGAAATAGCCGCCATGCGCGGCCGACGCATTGGCCGGCACCTTGGCGAACAGGGTCTGGTATTTCGGCAGCGCCGCCAGCTTCGCGTATTCTTCCTCGAAGGCAATCGCCAACGGGCCGGGCGTAGCATTGCCCTGCGCGTCATACACGCGGTAATCCTTCACCGCCTCGACGAAGAACAGGCTCAGCGTCTTGATACCGATCGGGCCGTTGCGCAGCTCCTTGTTGAAATGGTGCTCGATGGTCTGGCGGATCATCGCCCGCGCCAGTGAAGCCTGGTCGACATCGCCATAGCTCTCGCCGATCGCCAGCGTCTCCACGCCGTGGCCCGGCACCATCAGCTGCATCGTCCCTGCGCTGCGGCCCATCTTCTGGATGATGCCGATGCGGTAGTCGTTGTAGATCGTCCGCCCGCCGGAGATGTGCGTGTCCGACAGCACATCATTGTCGCCGACCCAGACCGATTTGCGTGAGACGGACCCGGCCTGCTGCTTGGCAATTTCGATCCGCGCGCGCGGGAGTTGGCCCTTGCGAACGTCGACCTCAATCAGCTTCACATAGGGGCTATTCTCCGCGTCCTGTATCCGCGCGCCATCGACCTCGATCGATTTCACCAGCCCCCGGTCGTGTGCGTCGAACGCGTCCAGACGGTATATCGGATGGAAGTCGAATTCGTGGGTGGCCGAATATCCAATACTCGCCAGCGGCTCCATTGCCCGCATGATCTTGCGCCCGGCACTGTCCGCTGTCCGCCCGGTCGATTGCGGTTCGTCCACGATCAGGATCGGCCGCGTGCTGCGCACCCATTCCACGCCGGGAATATCCCGCGTCTGTTCGCGTGCCTGCTGGAACACCGCCGCCTTCGACCCAAGCGACTGCACCGTCGCGATCATCACCCGGATCGACGAGGACGAGGCGAAATCGATGATCCGCGACAGGTCTGAGCTGTCAAAACAAAGCTTTCGAACGGCACCCCGTCATACAGCTGGCGGAAGTGGTCGCGGGTCTGCTGGATCGTCTTCTTCACCCCCTCGCGTATCGCAACCGAGGGCACCACGATCACGAATTTGGTGAAGCCATAGCGCCGGTTCAGCTCGAAGATGGTGCGCAGGTAGACATAGGTCTTGCCCGTCCCCGTCTCCATTTCGACGGTGAAGTCCATGCCATAATCGCCCTCACCGCTGCGCCTGTCGCCCTTGACCTCCAGTGCGGGCGATAGCTGCACGGCGTTGCGCTCCTGCACAATGTGCAGGTTCTCCAGCACCTGTTCGGGCAGCAGGTCGAAGCGGTTGGCGTAGCCGAGCAGCCGCTCATTGTATTCCAGCTCGCCGGCGATCTGGCCGGGGGCGATGGTGAACAGCGACTGGCGCTCTTGCTGTCCGGCGAACAGGTCCACCACCGCGTCGATCGCGGCCTTCTGGTGCGCAAGGTCGGGTTCGAAGACGAATTTCATGGTGCTTGCCACGCCCTAGATGCTCGCGATCTTGGCGATACGGTCGCCGTGACGCTGGCGCAGGATCGCGGCGAGATTGGCCTTGGTGGCCGAGCGGTTGTTGTCCGTGCCGAGGCCCACATCCTTGAAGTAGATGGTGGTCTGGGTCGGATCGAGCTCGTCCAGCCAGTCGGCCATGCCCTGTCCCAGCGTTTCCG
>Ga0100394_1005425_pt1 | contig 10344 bp, 5 predicted proteins | sample CryGeymeta201518_FD_81549 | JGI IMG/M metagenome (GOLD analysis project Ga0100394, IMG submission 81549) | Groundwater microbial communities from Crystal Geyser aquifers in Utah, USA - Crystal Geyser metaG 2015-18 | ecosystem: Environmental > Aquatic > Deep subsurface > Groundwater | place: USA... | reverse complement strand
TATGGATAGACTGGACTACTGGACTAGACTAGTGTGTGGATACAGAGCAAGCATAGGCACACGACCTAATAGAGAGAGACCTAACTCCTGAGTCCTATGGCAGTCCACCTGGGCTTAATTTGCCAATACTTCATTTTCTTTCAGCTTCTCTCTCAATTGGTGATTATTTATTTGTTATCATTCTTTTAGGACTTTCAAGCTCCTTCACAATACAGCAAATAAAACACAGCAGATTAAAATAATGATGAACAACATAACAGCGACAACAATTAACGGCAACAGTGTAATCTATTCTCCAGAAGAGGCCACAGTATTGGAGGCAAGTGATGCCTTTGACGATACCAATGATATTACTGCTACCTCAATAAACTCTGGCACTCTCATGGGCGTCAATATCGTGTCAACATCAGCAGCCTTGGAAGCTGATGAAATCATGAATACTGGCACTGATACTATCCCCGCATCATCCAAAATTGATGCCAATGCCATGTCTCTACTGGCTGAGCAAGTAGATCGAATTAATTTCTCGGACCTCCTGGACGACTCAACTTTATGTACGGAGGATATCCTCAACATAATTCTGGCTAGTTTGTCTCGCAATACTGTGGCCCACGAAGTTACGCTGAATTCTCGTCCCTTCTTGGAAGACCTAATTGCCACGGAGAGATTGGAAACATTCATGACAGCTGTGGGTGCCTTGCCCAACTTGACTCGATTATTCGTACAATTTTCGCTTCAACCTGGCGATCTCTTTGCTTTTCCCACATCGGCTCTGACCAAGGCATTGGCAGCTTGTGGTCACCGGTTGGAATATTTGGAAGTTGCGTGGGTTCATCTGTCCGGTACCCACGAAGACTTTGAAGAATTGCGTCAGATGCTTCAAAACCAGTGCACCGGTCTGGTGGAAGTCAAATTTCGTAATCTGTGTTTTAGTCGCCACAACGATCGCTGCATGGAAACTATTTTGGCAAGCTTGGCAAAATTGCCGAAACTTAAAGAATTGTTTCTGTTAGATGCTAACCGTATCCTTCACGGATGGACCATGAGCCACATAGGCGGAACACGAGCTCTCCGGCAACTTTGCCAATCTACCAGTCTCAAGACTCTCTGTGTGATGCTGCCTCTGAGTGAGGTGCAAATTGCCGCCATTGCGGAACGGCTTTCCAACAATTCTACCCTTGAACATTTGGCTTTATTTCGCTGTACTATTTCCGACCTAGGTTGCTCAGCCTTGGCTGATATGTTGAGAATCAATACCAAGCTCCAAATTCTTCGTTTGGATGACAATCTAATCGGCGATACCGGATGCATAGACTTGGCAAAGGCATTGCATACCAACAAAACACTTCGTATTTTGGATATAAAAGGCAATAAACGCATTTCCGAGACTGGATTTGCCTCTCTTTCTCGCATGCTTGAATTTGAAAATTATGCCATCATGGGATTGGATTCTGATGCATCAAACGATGTGGGTGCACAAATTGACTTTTTCATTGAGCTGAACGAACAAGCCCGCAAAGTATTCTTGTCGCATTGCGATAACCGAGATGTATTTGTGGTTTGTCTTCATTCATTTGAAAACCACCTGAATGCACTCTTTTATTATTTGAGAGCAAATCCGACCATGTGTCAGCTTGATACTTGACCAAGGGGGCGAGAAGATGTCTGGATAACAATGTATCCAGCAACAATAAGAAACAGTGGGTTTCATCACGTGCAAGCTTGAGCTCCGTGCTTCGCGATATCATGAGCATATTCGTGTCTTCTTCTCTCCATTCAATGTAGAGATTTCTTCCTATGCTAATTCGTAATAACGCACGTACGAATTAATTTCCAAATTTGCACGCTTTCTTCAATTCAGCCAGGATTCTATGGCATGATAAAACGTTTTTGAAAGCTCTGACAAAACTGTCTGCAATCGCAATCGAAGCTTGATCCAGATCCACTGGAACTCACAACTAGCACTTTCTTTTTAGCTGTGACGAGCAAAAAAATCTGCTTATTTTGTTATCAGACTGTGAGAGTTTCAGTTTTTTATCAGCATCAAGTAGCTTTTGAATTTGCCGACTACAATTTTACTGCACTATCTATTACAACAGCAAGTATTGGCACGCGTCGCTTTAAATAATTAAATAATAGCTGCATTGCACTGATGCTACACAGCCAGTGCGTCACTTGTCAAACTACAGTATTTATCTCTATTCATCGTAAATGGATTCTTAAGCTTGAGCACTTTGTACTTTGTACTCTAACTAGCTTTGTTCATTTCCAGTGCTTGGAGTTGAACTCATCGTATGGCTTGCGGCCCTCACTAAAGCCAGGGATCTCGTCCATGGCTTTGAGATATTCTTCCATTCGCTCGCTCAAAGCAAAATTGACTTTGATTTGAGATAGCATGGGAGCAAATCGGAAATCCGCAATCGTAGGAGTATCACTGCCGAGATATTTTGTCTTGGCGAGAAAAATCCCTTCCATTTTGCTGTCCAGGTATTCCTTCAACGCCTTGCCGGCAGCTTCGACAGCCTTGTCGGTATGTTCCTTGGTTTCGTCTAGGGCCGCAACGTCTCCCGCCGCTGGTGGAAATGACAGAGCCGGATAGCAGGCTTTGCAGATAAGGGCACAAACACCCGTGTTGATCATATCCAACATCATGTCGATTTTGGCAGCCTTTTGGATATCGTCCGAATAGTACTTGCCAGCCTTGTCCGGAAAGGCCCTGCAAATGTACCGCAAAATGGCACTGCACTCTGCAACCGTGAAATCGCCGTGTTCGAGAGCAGGACAGCAATTGTTGGGGAACTTGGCGATGAATTCAGGGGTCCGGGTTTTCCCCCAGGCATTTTCCTCCTTGAAGGAAATTCCTGCCGCCAACAAGAGCGTACGAATGACGCCGCTATTGGCCGAAGGGGGGAGGCTGTAGAGGATCACTTCTTCGCTCATGGTTAAATAATACTGTTGATATCAGAGGAGATTTATGAATGTGAGATGATAATATTATACTTTTGTGATTCAGTCGAGGTCTGTTCGTCTGTGTTCTTCTGTGATACGCATCATGTTATGACGGGTTTCGAAATATCTCAATTTGGATCTTGGCAATCTCAGTAGGCCTACTAGGTCTACTACCACCACTACTGTTAGTACTGGCAAGACATGAGCAAGTGCGCGTATTTATTCGTAGTGGGAGCTACTCGAGCGAGTAGGTGTACTACCAGGTTCTACTACTGATGAAGGCATATTGAATAATAGAAAAAGCAACCAAAAGCACAACCAACAAGGACCAGTCTAGAGTAACAACAACACTAGGCATGATAGTTCTGTCATGCACGAAGTCTATACTATTATTTCTTATCGAGTACTCTTCGAGAAACAAGAATCTGATTTCGGTAGTAGAATTCAAAACGCCATGTGAAGGCAAACAACGTCGCCACAAGAAACCTCAAGAAACGCCGGCATTGCTCCAACTCCATATATCTATAGTTACACACAATAGCACGAAGCCTCTCCTTTCAGTAGTTTTGATGTCTCGTCAAAATCTTCGGACGTCTCTTCAGCAGGCTGAGCTGATGGGATCTCGTTGACCATGGGATATTGAAACCACCACGAAGCAGGGCAGCCAACCCAAACACTATCAGCTTCCACTATTTCACCTGTCATGGCAACAGACTTTTCAAGGAGCTGCGATCCAGATTCCATTATTACACCTTGTTGAATACGGGATCGTCCCCGCAAAGTACAGTTCTTCTCCAGCACAATCTGCATCAAATCAAAGTTACCACGTGTATTCAAGTGGCACACTATGGACGCACAGTCAATGACACAGCCATCTCCAATGACTACCAAATCGGGCTCGGGCATAAAGGGGTCCGCACCTGCAGGATACAAGCACACATCCTTTCCCACATTACCTCCATTCCAGCGAAAATAGTACGCCATGTATGGTGTACCATAGAAAAACTGCAAGAAATTGAACCGACTAAATTTTCGGACCTTGCATATAAGCTGATACAGCTCCCAGCGTTGGGCATACGATGATGTGTCATAATTGTACGTGCCGACCAGCCGCTGTCCCAACAATGCCCATTTGGCGGTCAACTCAATCCCAAGCCACAGGAAAACTCGAAGAATGTTCATCCAAAAGTATGCATACATGACAGCAAAGTAAATGGTGACAAAGTGATATTGGGGGAGATCGTAGCTTCGATCCTGAAGGGGGGCATCATATAGTATCGCAGCTGCTCCGAAAAGCGACGCAAGCACAGGAAGGCAGTGAAAAGTTGCAATGAATATTTTGATAACCACAGAGGCAAAGACTATCCAACTGAGGGGCCAAACAAAGTAATTTGCTTGGCGCTTGTAAAAGGCTTTGCCAAATGGACGGAGCGTAGATCCATCACCTGTCATTTGAAGCTTGGAACTTGGGATCGCAGAGGAAGCAATCATTCCTGGCAGTACCGAGATCTTGCCTTCCTCGCCTCTGCCCAAGCAGCTTGGTTCACCACCTTTAGATCCGAACCAAATGCTTCCCTCAGGAAGATACCGACCTTCAGGACAAACCGAATTCGAGCCCATGGTGGCATTTTTTCCTACAACACTGCCAGGAAGCACAACGCAATTGTCAGAAACGTTGGATCCAGCACAGAGGATGACTTTTTCACAAGTGTTGGAAGTTGTGCAAAATAGCAGGGACCTGGATCCAAACACAACGTCGTCGCCAATTTCTATCAACTCAAATTCACCCGAAAACACGGGTTGGTGTCCAGGCCAAAAAACCCGCTTTCCAACCTTTGCACCGAGGCATCGATATAGGCAGCTAACCAGCTCATAATGGCGTCCAATGATGTCGACAACCTGTTGGATTTTCTTGCGAGAAAAAAGTGTCGCAGCTAGATGATGCCGAAGGAGCTGCCATTGCGATGTGGTGTTTCGTGGTCCTGCTTCGAATTTACCGATGAGTAGCTTCTTCACACAGATAGCTGCTCCCATGTAGAAGAAGGGAGAAACAAGTGCCCGGGCAATTCGAATACCAATGTAAAATGGAATACGTCGAGGATCGCAAAGCCACCGCATGAGGTCGCTGGGTGTATTGAAAGCTCCATTGATATCATCTTTGTATGACAGCATCCAAAGCAATACTAGCAGAGGTGGAACCTGGGCAATGCTGTTGACAAGAAACGTAATAGGTCCTCCAATAAATAACTGCACCGGCAAATTCGGTTCAGGCAAAAGGCGTCTATTAACACGGGCGAACTTGTCATCCAGGGACTTCACGTCGAAGCTTGATGTTGCAGGACCAAGATGTGCTTTGTCTGGGACTGATGTGTAGGGTGCAACGACTGACCGGGCTCCAACACTGGCGTGACATCCCACTTTGACAGGACCAAGAAACATGGCTCCATTGTCAACTCCAAAGCCACGGAGCGTGGACATCTCCACTGCAGCATTCTCTCCGACTGTGACAAGGTCAAATTCTGCTACATCGGCCTCCAGACTTATTCGAGCCCCCCTACCAATGTTTGCTCCTAGCAACCGGTAATAGAAATTCAGAAAAGCTTCATTCGATCCCCAGATTCCTCGGAGAAACAGTTGCCTGCACATATCAACAAACCACCATCTTAAATAATAAGTGCTCCAGATTGGATAACGCCCAGGCCGATATCTACCGATGACAGTCCACTTGATAACTACAAAAACAAGTGGCGTAATGGTGATCCAGCATATGTGGAAGGCCAAGTATGCCAGAACAAATGTGCCCAGATTCCGATCTGTTGGGACAACCTCACAAGAGCGGAGCAGGGCAGCAAAGAAGAGGAGATATCTTGTCACCTGCCATATTGGAAAGATCACGAACATTGGGACCAATTGAAAGAGCATTGCCCACCACGTACATTTTGGAGAAAAGTGTTTTGGTTGAAATGGCGCTCCGTGATCGCTGACATCTCTGCCTCGGCTGAACGTTTCATCTTGAGATCCAGTGATGTCACTGCTTGTGCTGATAGTGTCATCGCTTGTTGGACGACGCTTGCAGATCATTTTAGCTAATTCATTACCAGTGGAGTGATGAAAGATCTCAGCACCACTACAGCTTACTCCAAATTCTTTGCGAATTTTACTTGCTAGCTGGGACGCCAATAGGGAACTGCCGCCCAAGTGGAAGAAATTGCTGTTTGGTCCTGGGAGATAGTCAAGCTTAAGTAGCTGGACAAATAGTTCTAGGACAGACCCCACAACTGGGTCAACAGGTTCGCTTGAACAGGCCCTCTGGAGAATCGTATCCAAGGCATCTTTCGTTGTCGGCTCGGGCAGCGTGCCAGTCGAATTGCAGAGAGGCCCATCTGCTTGAATGAAATGAGTTGGAACAGCATATCCGTCCAGAACTCTGCGAGCTGCCTCAATGGCCTCCGTACAATCGATGTTGTAAAGGTGACAGACAAAGGAGCCAGGACGTGCCGAATTGGCCACAATTATTAAATCCTTGGTCTTATCTTGAGCAAGAATCAATGCAGCCTTGAGTTTCTGATTAGACTCTTGCGAAGACACTACGACATTACCAACTGGGATTTTGGTGTCGAGAGGAGTGCCTTGGGGTGGACATTTTCCTTCAAACGTCCTCTGAATAGGAGCCATTGCATCGTTCAATTCAGGCAGGCAGAACCGTGAACCCAACTTGACTCGCAAAAGTTTGTTTGTATGACTTTTGGGTAATCCATCCAGAAACACTAGACACTGTGGCCATTTTGGCGCCGCTAGTCTCGCCCCGAGATGGGCATGCAACGACATCAAGTCCAATCGAGGGCGATGTGCCTTCATTACTAATACAATTCCAACAACTTCTTGTAGCACGTCATGTTTGGCGCTAAAGGCGGCACAAGCCAGAATGTCGGGATGGCTGGAAACAGCTTCCTCTACTTCCATGGGACTTATGATCTCGCCGCCTCGATTAATAACTTCTTTGGACCTGCCGGTAATGTAAAGATACCCATCGGAATCCATGTATCCAAGGTCACCTGTGTTAAACCAGCCATCCTTCAGAAATGACTCTGGAAGGGTCGCATCAGAATTATTAATCTTTCCATATCCACGGAAGCATGGTTCTCCACGAACACAAATAGGACCCTCTTCATTTGGCAAAAGTTGTTTAATCGTAGTCAAATTGAGAATTGCCACCTCGGGGCCAACAGCAACACCAGATGTGCCGGGCTTTGTGAGCTCGTACGATGCTGGAGGACTGCTGATGGGCATACATTCGGTCATTCCATAACTCGGAAGAACATTAGCATTCGCAAACCTGTTTCGCAACTGTAATGCAAGACTGGGTAACAATCCTCCCGCAGCATTTGCGATCATTCGAAGACGGGGATGTGGGCAGTAGTCGGGCTCGTGTGACTGCAGAATAAGTTGGTGCATAGTCGGTGCTGCATAGTACCAGGTGAAAGCGTCTTTTGCCATCAAGGCCCAAAAAATGGAGGGATCGAACGATGGACAGCAAATGACGCATCCTCCCGAAATAAGTGGGGAGAATACTTGGCGTACAATGCCTCCGACTGTAAACATGCAAGATAAGAATGATGAAAAGAAGTCAGAAGATTGAACTTTCAAGTGTCCCACCCCACCCCAATCCAATCCAATCCAATCCAATCCAATCCAATCCACAAAACCAAAACAGTAACGAAACACGGACAACATGAAACATACCATGAAAAAGAGGCATGAGGTTGCAGTTAATGTCGTCGGGTGTCAAGTCCCATGATAAGGCAATGGTAGTGGCTGCCGTGAGCATATCTCCGAGTAGATGAGGCACCAATTTCTTCTGTCCTGTTGTGCCCGAAGTCGACAAAACTAAGCATTCGTCTCGAGCACTGTTGCTCTGTTTGTCTACAACTCCCTCTCGCAAAGGACGAATGTGGTGCTTCACGTTATTGCTGTCTGTATCACAATTTTCAAAACGTAATGGAGAGAGCAATGACGCCGTTGGTAAAACCAAGCGAAAGATCCCTGCCTCGCGGGGACTAGGGACGAGACCAACAAATGGGATGCCAAGCTTTTTGGCAGATTCTTCAATGAAAGCAAACACCTTGTAGTCTTGAACTGCATTCTCTTTGTTGTTACTGCTGTCAAGGACGCAGAAACGCTTGTCTCGTGGTTGGGTCTGCGCAGAGTCTCCAGAATCAGCACTGACTAAACTTCCACTATGAGGTCCAATTACAAGATCAGCACCACATCGCTGCAAATCGGCCTCGAGTTCGCTTATGGCCCCATTGGCCGACAGTGGAACACAAGAAGCCCAATTCGCAGCCGCAACGATGCACAGGGCCAATTCAGGTCCATTGGGCAGCACAAGTGCTACTCGATGTCCACGACCGAAACCGAGTCGGTGTAACGTCGGTCCAAAATAGTCCACACAAAAATCATGTATGCGAACATGAGAAATTGGCTGGCGACCATCAATGGAAGCGAGAGCCGTCGTAGTAGCAATAGTAGTGGTGGGAACTCCCGAGCTAGCAATGCCTGTTGGAATAGCAGAAACAAAGGAAGGATACAAAGGCTCGATCACTCGAGCGACTTCACTGCCCAAAATGGAACCATTGGATTTCAACAAATGACGAGTAGCTGTTAGAATGGGAGCTTCCCTACTGACATCCTCATCAATCGATGACGAGCTCTCGGATGAGTTAAGCACACATTGTTCTCGTGGAGGCATCTTGTCAGAAGAAAGATCACAACTGGAGAGCAATGACGGTCGTCAAATAATAATAGTTACGGTATAACAGTAAGATCAGCAGGAATTCTAAACTTGGTTTGGCTTTCAATGCTTTTTGTACTCGTTCTAGTGTGCTGGTGCAAAAAAGATTGCCTTTGTTGCAAAAGATTATAAATATTATTATGATTCCGGAATAGAATTTCTTCGTGGTTATTGTCTCCTACCAGGTACCAGCTACTAGAGCTAGTAGTCTACTCTACTTACTAGTAAGTACTAGACTAGTATTTTATTGCTCCTACTAGTATGATATCGGAAAATTTGACCATGAAATCATCCTTCATCTCCCGCATTTGTATTTGCATTTAGACTGGACTAGTTAAAAAAATAAGAAAGGCTGTGTTGGCGGAAGCAGACGTTAAGGAGAAAAAGTTCATCACGTAGTGGTGCACCCGGGACGATTAAATTTTGAAATAATTATTGTACTGTAGTGTACGACGTACTGGTAGTAGTACCACGAATGGTAATTTTAAAACGCGGTGCCGCAACTCCCTCCACGAAGGTGAGTCGAAATAATGTACAAAAAATGCGTCGGAAAAAGGAGCTAAAAGAGATTCGCAAAAAGTGGTAAAATATGGCTGAAGATTCGCAAACTGAGAAGATGCATGAATGGACAGATTACCTAAGTACGAAGATTCAAAGAAAGATTCCAACCGTGGTCCCCCGGGCCTTAGATTGTCTTCGGAGAAAGTGCAGGTCTGAATGATGATGATGATTGAGCGATGATGACGATTGAAGGTGAACAGAACTGTCATCGTATCAGTCGCCACGAAGACGAAGCTAATTATTTTACCAGGTACAGTAGTACCCGTAGCCTAGTGCACTTCTCTTTTTAAAACTAGCTAGAGTAGAAGTAGACTACTAGTAGGTCTACTAGTACTACTAGCTGGTATGTCTACTAATACTGGTACCAGGTAGTAGGTCTAGTATCTTCTCTTTCTAACCTCTACTGGTACCTTCTCTTTTTTAGAGTACGTCCTGTAGTTTAGTTACAGCTGTACGGTAAAATCAGACGCAAGAATAGACTGGCAGTACCAGGTAGTAGCTAGTAGAGTAGTAGTAGATAATAGAAAAAAGGAATGCAACGAGAATTTAAGTTACTGATGCGAGATGGGTTTGAAAGCGACTACTAGACAAAGAGGTACAGTAGTAGGCAAAGCGACAATCGGGTGTGTACTGTACTGTCGCATGTGCATCGAGACGTTTTGTCTTTGCCGTGTGAGCTACAACTTGCCCCCCTCGTCTGCGACTTCCCCATTCCGATACTCAATGAACGATTTCGGCACTTCTCCATCTACCATTATGCGTTCCGCAACTCCATACAAGTACTCAGCTGCTTCAACATGTATCATAGGATTGGCTGGTTCCCAGGCATGCTGCATCATCCGTGCTGTATTCCATAAAGAATGCATGTTGCGTCGTACGACCCAATTTCGAGGAGGCATTTCTCCAAAGAGAGTGTAATAGACGATGCATCCTTGCAAAAAGGTTCCCGATGGACTGGCGTGGATATGGTCGGAATGAAACAACAGTTTCCAAAACTCTGGGTTTTCTTCGTACACCATCAAAAAGGCCAAACCAACAGGTGC
>Ga0100394_1005405_pt1 | contig 10362 bp, 11 predicted proteins | sample CryGeymeta201518_FD_81549 | JGI IMG/M metagenome (GOLD analysis project Ga0100394, IMG submission 81549) | Groundwater microbial communities from Crystal Geyser aquifers in Utah, USA - Crystal Geyser metaG 2015-18 | ecosystem: Environmental > Aquatic > Deep subsurface > Groundwater | place: USA... | reverse complement strand
CTGGGTGAAGGGCGGCGCTAGCCGGGTGACGCTGCCGCCCTCCTGGTCAATGGCGATAAGCGGCGCGGCCAGGCCGGCGGCAGCGCAGCGCTCGCGCAGGTCGCGGCAAAGGGTGGTGAGTTGGGCCGGGTCTTTGACGTTGCGCCGGAAGAGGATAAAGTGGTTGACGCCTTCCTCGGCAACCAGGGCGCGGGTGGAATCATCCAGTTCCGGGCCTGGCAGGCCGACCATGCAAAGGCGGCCTAGTTCGCTGGCAGCAAGGGGTGGCATGGCCATGGTGGTTATCTCGGGCCGTAGGGGGCCGGATCAATTAGGCCCGCTTCCTGGAAGCCTTTGAGCCGCAGTTGGCAGGCATCGCAAGAGCCGCAGGCCCGGCCGGCCGGGTCCGGGTCGTAGCAGGAGTGGGTGCGGCCATAGTCCACCCCAAGCCGGAGGCCGGTCTGGATGATCTCCCTTTTCGACAGCCGCAGGAGCGGGGCGTGGATCTTGAAGGGACTGACGCCCTCCCGGCCCGCCCGGGTGCCCAGGTTGGCCACCTGCTGGAAGGCCGTAAGAAAGTCGGGCCGGCAGTCCGGGTAGCCGGAGAAATCCACCGCGTTCACGCCGATGAAGATGTCGCGCGCCCCCAGTACCTCGGCCCAGGACATGGCATAGGCCAGGAAGATGGTGTTGCGGCCCGGCACGTAGGTGACCGGGATGCCGGACGCCATCTCGGCAGGCGAGCGGCCCTTGGGCACCGCCGTGGCGGTGGTCAGGGCCGAGCCGCCGATCTTGTCGAGATCGAGGTTCAGGACCAGGTGGCCGGCCGCGCCCATTATGCTGGCCAGGGCCCGGGCCCGTTCCACCTCAATGGCCTGCCGCTGGCCGTAGGCAAAGGTGAGACAGTAACAACTGTAGCCCAGTTCCCTGGCCATGGCCAGCACGGTGGTGGAGTCCAGGCCGCCGCTGTAAAGGATAACGGCTATGGGGGCATGGGTGGCGTCTGGAGTCATGGCGGTTCTTACCCGGAACGGGTGAATGGTGCAAGGTTCTTTCATCGCCCAAAGGCGATGTCCGCTTGAATTTCATGGGGGCCTGCGCTATTACCAACAAAGATGGACTCGTGATAACCAAAGGCTTTGTCGTCGCCTCAAGTAGGGTGCGCCGTGCGCACTACATGTGCCGCATGGTGCGCACGGCGCACCCTATATTTTTATCTAAGGAGAGGCCATCATGACCGAAAACAAGGGCGCCGGCAAGCAGGGGAAGATGAAAAAGGCGGTGGCGCTCCGCTATGACACGGACAAGGACGCCGCCCCCAGGGTGATCGGCAAGGGCATGGGCGAACTGGCCGAGCGGATCATCGCCCTGGCCAGGGAGTACAACATCCCCATCCGCGAGGACGCCGACTTGGTGGAGATCCTTTCCCGCTTAAACCTGAACGCCCAGATCCCGCCGGAAACCTACCTGCTGGTGGCCGAAATTCTGGCCTTTATCTATCGAACCAACGACAAGTACAAGCCCTGAGCCGGGTTTGCCCTGCCGGGTTCTCCTGGGAAAAAAATGCCGACCTTGCCCGACCGGGTTGCCGTCTAAGCCGGGCAGTGCGTTGTTCGGTTTTTTGCCGTAACTGCCTGAAATTACTTGCTGTACGTCGTGGTCCTGTTTTTTGGTGGCCATCTTTTGACGGTTTCCTTGTTCTGGCCGCCACCCTGCCAGATTGCCCCGCTCGATCCATTTCCCTTGCCCCGCAACATGTTCAGGCCATTATTCATTTCTTTTTTCCGCCATGGCACGCCAGTTGCATTTAATTCGTAACTATCCAGCTTGTGTCGGCATTTAAGCGTTGTCGGGCTGGTCATGCCTTGCGCTCATGCTCGGCGGGCGGTCCTGCCCGCCTTCGAGGCGGCCGCGACCTCCCGCCGCCCGGTCGCGGACGAACCCGCGAAAAGCATTAGCAGTCCAGGAACTCACCCGGGTTGCGGTTCCGCTCGATAGTTACTTTAATTTTTGATAAACGCAAGAGAGGTGCGCCGTGATCATCAGCAACCGACTGGGAATGACCGAAGCCGCCGAGACCATGCTGGCGCAGCAGAACCGTCTGGATCAGGTGGCCAATAATATCGCCAACGTCGATACCGCCGGTTTCAGGCGGGAGAAGGTCACCTTCTGGGAAATGCTTTACCGGGCCAACGACAACCGGCAGCGGGTGGGCAAGGGCATGAAGCCCGTCACCGACCAGAGCAGCGGGCCGGTGAAGATGACCGGCAACCCGCTGGATGTGGCCATCCAGGGCGAAGGTTTCTTTAAGATCCAGACCCCGGGCGGGGTGCGCTACACCCGGGCCGGCAATTTTCTTTTGAACGAGCAGGGCCAGTTGGCCATGCCCGGCGGCAACCTGGTGCTCGGGGACGGTGGCGCCATCGTTCTGGGCGAGGGCCAGGTGAGTATCGGCCGGGACGGCACTATCGCCCAGAATGGCGCGGTGGTGGGGCAGCTTGCCGTGGTCAGCTTTGCGGACAAGGCGGCCTTGGAGCGTGAAGGCGTCAACCTCTTCCGCCTCAAGGAAGGGGGGGGCGGAGAGGAGCAGTCGCAGGGCTATGAGGTGCAGCAGGGCTATGTCGAGCAGTCCAATGTCCAGTCCATCCTGGAAATGACCGCCATGATCGATTTGGCCCGGGATTTCGAGAGCCAGCAAAAGGCGGTGCGCACCTTGGACGACATTGACGCCATGGCCACCCAGAGAGTTGGTAAATTGACGGTGTAGGGTGAAGATAAGGGGCAGACTGACAGAGGGGCAAAGGGGCAAAGTTTTAAAGAAGTTTCTGTTCGATATACTTTGCTACTCTGTCACTTTGCCACTTTGTCCCTTCTAAATAACCTGAGTAGTTACGACGAAAGAAGCAAAGGCCAGGAACAGGCCATCACCAGCGAGGCTATTATGATTCGAGCGTTGTATACCTCCACCACCGGTATGAGCGGCCAGCAACTGCAACTGGACGTGATCTCCAACAACCTGGCCAACGTCAACACCGCCGGCTTCAAGAAGTCCAAGGCCCAGTTCGAGGACCTTATGTATCAGACCCTCCGCGAGGTCGGGGTGACGACGGCGGGCGGCGGCATGGTGCCAACTGGCGTCCAGGTCGGCATGGGGGTGCGACCCGTGGCCATAATGCGCATCTTTACCCAGGGCGATTTCCAGCAGACCGGCAACGAGCTGGACTTTGCCATTGAGGGCGCCGGCTTTTTCAAGGTGATTCACGACGGTAACGAGTTCTACACCAGGGCGGGCAATTTCACGCGGGATGTCGATGGCTATCTGGTTACCGCCAACGGCGACCGGTTGCAGCCGGAATTCGCCATCCCGGCGGGCACCGTGAGCATCGGCGTTGACGCCGGCGGCATGCTGGTGGCCACGGATGCCAATCAGCAGCAGCTCGGGTCGGTGCAGATCACCCTGGACACCTTCGTCAATCCGGCCGGCCTCAAGGCCAAGGGGGCCAATCTGTATCAGATTACCGAGGCCTCTGGTCCCGCGGTGGAGGCCAATCCCGGCACCGAGGGGCTTGGCACCATCGCCCAGCGGGTGCTGGAAACCTCCAACGTGGACGTTACCGAAGAGATCGTTAATCTAATCATTACCCAGCGGGCCTTTGAGGCCAGTTCCAAGGGCATTCAGACGGCTGACCAATTGCTGCAGATCAGCAACGGGCTGATCCGCTAGGGGGGAAAGGTTGTATGCGGTTTTTCAGGATGCCGGTGGCGTTGGTGGCGACACTGTGGTGTGCCGCAGCCCTGCTGGGATCACATCCCCTGGCCGCGGGCGATACCCAGACGTTGGACCAGGCCCGGCTGGCGCAAGCCTTTCTGGCGCTGGTTACCGACGGCACGCCCTGGCCGGCCACGGATCTGGCGGTAGAGGAATTTTCAGTCACGCCGGCCGACCTCACTTTGCCCGCCGGGGTCCTGGGATTTCGGCCTATAAACCAGACGCATACCCAGTATCTTGGCAAGAAAAAGCTGCGGGTGGCGGTGTTGGTCAACGGTCGAGAAGAGGCCAGGGTGAGCATGACCGGGCAACTCAAGTTGTTCGGGGATGTGGTGGTCGCGGCCCGGCGGATGAATCGCCACACGGTGCTCGGGGCCGATGACCTGCGGGTGGTACGCCGCGACATCTCCCAGCAGGATCCCGACCTGCTGCGGGCCCCGGCGGCGGCAATCGGCTTGCGCGGGTTGCGATTGAAAAATTCGGTCCAGGCCGGCGAGCTCCTGTTCGCCACCATGGTGGAGGCGCCGCCTTTGGTGCGGCGCGGCAGCCTGGTCACCATCCTGGCCGAGGCAGGCCAAATCAGCGTCAGTGTGCCCGGCGAGCTGCGCGACAGCGGGGCCAGGGGCGAGGTCGTGCGGGTGAAGAATCTCATGAGTCGCCGGGAAATCTCGGCCGAGGTCGTGGACGAGAATACGGTCCGGGTTACTTTTTGAGGAGGGCTGTCATGGGCAGAGCGGGCAACATCTTGGTGGTACTCGGCTTGCTGATCTTGTTGTCAGGTTGTCTTACCACCGGGCCCAAGGCGGTGACCCCCGAAGCGGCCGGGGGGTTGCCGCCACGTTACGCCATGCCCGAGGTGGGTAGCCGCGAGGCCGTTCCCCGGCCCGGGGCCATCTATGCCGCGGGCAATGCCCTTGACCTTTATAGCGATCGGCGGGCTCACCGGGTAGGCGATATTCTGCTGGTAAACATCGTGGAAACCTCTAGCGGCACCAAGAAGGCAACCACCAAGACACAACACGACTCAAGCCTTACCGGCGGCCTTTCCGCCCTTTTCGGGGTGGAAAAGTGGCTGAGCGACAACAACTCCCGTTTCACCCCATCGGCCACCAACCTCTCCGCCGGGCTGAAAAATGATTTCAGCGGGTCCGGGGAAACCAAGGACAACAGCACGGTGACCGCCACCTTGTCGGCCAGGGTGACCGAGGTCACCCTGGAAGGCAACCTGATGATCCGCGGTTACCGCGAGGTGCGACTCAACAACGAAAACCAGTTCATTATTGTTTCCGGACTGGTGCGGCCCGAGGATGTGTCCAAGGATAATTCCGTACTTTCCTCCCATATCGCCGACGCCCGCATCGAATACAGCGGCACTGGCATCGTCAGTGACCAGCAGCAGCCCGGCTGGCTGGCGAGGGGGCTTAGTCTGATCTGGCCGTTTTAAGGCGGTCGGGTTTGTGCTAGCGACATGCCATGGTTGCTGACAGTGGGAAAATTTTTCCTGCCCGGTCGGCCCGTCCTGCCTCTGCCCAATTTGCCGGGCCGCTCGGTCATTAAAAAAATATTCAAGATATCAAGTAGTTCATTGGTCAATTGGTTGGCCGCTGGCCAGTGGTGGCCCTCTAAGGTGTAGCTGGCACATGGCTTGCAACTTAGCCAGGATAGACGAACGCAGGCACAGGGAGCGGTGAAGAGAATGACTGTAATGGATGGCATGGCGACACGAGTTTGGCGACGCAACCGGCTAGGGTTGTGGGTGGCACTCTGTTTGCTTGGCTGGGCGGCCTTACTGCCCTTGCCCCGGGCGGCCGCAAGTCGCATCAAGGATCTGGCCTCGGTCCAAGGGGTCAGGGACAACCAACTGGTCGGTTTCGGGCTGGTGGTAGGCTTGAGCGGCACCGGTGACGGCAACAAGGCCGCGTTTACCAGCCAGGGGCTCGTCAATATGCTGGAAAATATGGGGGTGCATGTCAACCCGGCGGACGTCAAGGTGAAGAACGTGGCCGGGGTCATGATCACGGCCACCTTGCCCCCTTTTGCCAAGGCGGGCCAGACCATTGATGTAACCATCTCCTCCTTGGGCGACGCTGCCTCCCTGCAGGGCGGCACCCTGGTCACCACCCCCATGAAAGGCCTGGACGGCCAGGTGTACGCCATTGCCCAGGGACCCTTGAGCATCGGCGGCATCGAGGCCGCGGGCGGGGCGACCCCCGCCGTGCAAAAGAATCATCTTACGGTGGGTCGCATTCCGGCCGGCGCCACGGTGGAGCGGGAGGTCGGGCTTGATTTCAGCGAGCACCGCCCCCTCACCTTGAGCCTCAACCATCCTGATTTCACCACGGTGGCGCGCATGGTGGAGGTCATTGACCAGGGACTGGGCGGGTCGTTTGCCCGGGCCGTTGACGGGGCCACGGTGGAGGTCACGGTGCCGGAGGCCTTTTTTAAGCAAGAGGTGGCCCTGCTGGCCCGCATCGAGACCATGGAGGTGGAGTCGGACACCGCGGCCCGCGTGGTTCTTGACGAACGGACCGGCACGGTGGTCATGGGCGAGAATGTCCGGCTGAAACAATTGGCCCTTTCCCACGGCAAGCTCAGCCTGCGCATCGGCTTGGGTCAGGCCAAGGAGCAGCCGCTGGTCGTTCCGGGCCAGGACAATAAGCTGGTTACCCTGGACGAGGGGGTTTCCCTGGGTGAGGTGGTCAGGGCTTTGAACTCGGTGGGCGTCACCCCGCGGGACATGATCGCCATCTTTCAGTCGATCAAGGCCTCGGGTGCCCTGATGGCCGAACTGGTAATCATCTGAACAGGCACCCTTAACCATGGCGGGTTTTTTCATGGATATCAAGCCAGTCTCCATAATAGGTCTTAAGCAGCAGGCCGGCGCGGCCGATAATGTTAAAGAGGCGAAACTGCACAAGGCGTGCGCCGACTTCGAGGCCATCATCTTGCGGCAGATGCTGAAAACCATGCGCGATACGGTGCCCAAGGACGGGATCTTGCCCCAGAGTTATTCCACTGAAATGTATCAGGGTATGCATGATGCCGCCCTGGCTGACCATCTGGCCCATGGCAAGGGCATGGGGTTGGGCGATCTGCTTTACCGACAGCTCTCCGGCCAGATCACACCTTATAGCAGGAAGTGAGTATGATCATGGAAGCACACGACCCACATGGCGTGCAGACCGAGCAGACCCGGCTGCTCGCGGCCCTGGCCGAGGGCATCGCGCTCTCCGGGCGGTTTCTTGGCATGCTGGACACGGAGCGCGTCGCCTTGGCGGACATGGATGTGACGGTCCTCATGCGCCAGGTGCGCGCCAAGGAGGAACTGCTCGTCGGCCTGCAGCGCCTTGATCAGGAACTTGGAGAGAGCATGGCGGAACTCAGGCGTGCCACAGAGGTCGGGCCGGCGGGGCTCGCCAGCCTTGCTTCCCTGTTCCAGGGCGACGAGGCCCGCCGCTTCCGAACCCTGTGTCAGGAATGGGCCGGTCTGCGCCAGGAGATCGTGGCCGGCAACCTTGTGAATCAGCGTTTCATCCAGGAGACCCTCGCCTTTCTGGGCGATGCCATGTCCCTGTTCGTCGATAACGGCCGGCGACATGAGGGCTACCTGGCGGGCGGCGGCGTTCGGAAGGCCGTGACCGGCCCCTGTGTTCTCAGCCGGGAGGTGTGACCGTGCCCAGTATCAATTCGGTCCTCGATATCGCCAAGGAGGCCCTGCTGGCCCACCAGCTTTCCATCCAGGTGGCCGCCAACAACGTGGCCAACGTCGATACCCCTGGCTATTCCAGGCAGGTTCTGACCCTCGCTGGCCGGGCGGCGAGCCCCAGTGCGGTGGGTCAAGTCGGCAACGGGGTGCTGCCTGAGTCCATCCTGCGGCAGTTCGATCAGTTCATGGCCCAGCGGTTGGTCGGGCAGCAGTCCACCCAGAGTAATGCCGAGGCCCAGCAGGATGCCATGCAGGTGGTGGAGGCCCTCTTCAACGAGACTTCCGGCCAGGGCCTCAATGACCTGATGACCAAATTCTGGCAGAGCTGGCAGAGCCTGGCCAACAACCCGGAGAATCTGTCGGCCAAGCAATCCGTGGTACAGACGGGCCAGTTGTTGCAGGACCATCTGGGGCAGGTCTACACCCAGATTGTCGATACCCGCAACAATTTGGGCGTGCAACTGGACTCCGCCGTTTCCGAGATAAATTCCCTTACCCAGAAGATCGCCGGCCTCAATGTGCAGATTACCACCAGCGAGAGCCCGGGTCGCACCGCCAATGACCTGCGCGACCAGCGGGACAGCCTGGTCAAGGATCTCGCCGGCTTTCTGGACATAACCTATTTCGAGAACAAGGGCAGTGGTGCCTATTCCATTCTTCTGACCGATGGCCATCCCCTGGTGGATGCCACCGAGGCAAACCGTATCGCGTTGGCCAGTGGCCAGCTCCAGTGGATCAACCAGACGTCTAGTGGCCAGGACATACGGCTGGACATCGGCGCCGGGGCGGAGGTGGGCGGCAAGGTGGGCGGCTGGCTTGAGGTCTACAACGACCTGGTGTCGGATAATCCTGACAATATTATGGGTCAGTTGGATTCCTTTGCCACCTCGCTGATCCAGGAGGTCAACCAGTTGCATGCCCAAGGGGTTGGCTCGACCGCTTTTTCCACCACGCTTACCGGCAGCTCGGTGGCGGAGAACGCCGCGGTCCTCACCACCACGGTGGATGCGACCCAGGCTACCACCGATATCGCGGCCGGCACCTTTCAGATCAATGGCCGGGAGATCGGCGTCATCAGCGGCGGGGTGGCGCTGCATGGCCTGGCCATGACCAAGGCCGCCAATGCGGTGGATGCGGTTAACGCGGCGGTGAATTCCGTCACCGCCCGGTTGACCACCCTGACGGCCGGCGGCACGGTGACCGGCCTGGCGGCCGGCGAAACGGTGGCCTTCACGGTTAACGGCATGGCGGTTACCTACACGGCCGGGGCGGCGCCGGAATCGGCCAATACCACGGCGACCAATGTGGTGGCGGCCATCAATGCCCAAATTGCCGCCTATAATCTCGACCCGACCAAGGCGCCGGCCATGAGCCTTACGGCCGTGGTGGGCGACGGGAGCAACGGCGGGGCCGTGGACGCCATCGTCATGCGCAACACCAATGCCGGCGACCAGTCGGCCATTACCATCGCCGGTATCGATACGGCGGAGGATGCGAAGCTGGCCCTGGCCAATGGCATCGCGGTGGCTGACCTCACCCACAACACCGGTCAGACCACCCTGGTTGCGGGCGAGCAATTCTCGGTCAGCGCCGGGCCCACCGACACCTTCCTCACCCAGCTCGGCATGGGCGGCGGGCTCTACAGCGGCGACACGGCCAACGACGGTAATTTCACTTACAGTTACGACAACCCTGGCGGGGTAAGCGCTGCGCTGCTAGGTTTCCCATACGGCCAGGATCTGGCCACCGACAACGGCAGTCTCGATATCTGGCTTTATGGCGAAAACGGCGCCCCCCTGTTGCCGGAGCCGGTCACCGTGCCGCTCGACCGGGTTTATACCTTGCAGGACGTGGCCAGCGCCATCAACGTGGCTATCACCAACGCCAGCGGCGGCCAGGCCTGGCTTACGGCGGCGGTGAACGGCAACAAGCTGCGGATCACCCCCGCCACCGGCCTGCAATTCGCCTTTGCCAACGACACGGCGAACATCCTGCAGACGGCCGGCCTCAATACTTTTTTTACCGGCCACAACGTCGCTACCCTGGCGGTCAACGACACCCTGGCGCAGGATGCATCCAAGGTGACCGCCGGCCGGGTCGGGACGCAGGGCGAGATTTTCGCGGGTGACAATACCAATGCCCTTGGCCTCGCCGGCTTGCAGTTCAAGGAGGAGGTGAAGTTCGCCAACGGCGACACGACCAGCCTCGACGGTTATTACAACTCCCTGGTCGGCAAGGTCGGCTCCCGGGTGCAGAGCCTGAATCGCGACGTGGAGTTGAATACCCTGCTGTCCAAGCAGCTCAACGACATGCGGGACAGCATTTCCGGCGTTTCCCTGGACGAGGAGATGGCTAACCTCATTAAATACCAGCAGGCCTACACGGCGGCGGCCAAGCTGATCGCCACCTCGGACCAGATGCTCAACACCTTGATTAACAGCCTGCAAAGATAGCGAGGTAGCCATGCGCCCAACCCTGCAGTCCATTAACCGCGCCGCGGTCTTCAACCTGAACAATCTGGCCGCCCAGTTGCAGAGCGTGAACCAGAAGATTGCCTCGGGCAAGGAGATGGCCAGCCCTGCGGATGATCCAGTCAACCTGGTCGGGGTGCTGGGCCTGCGCAGCAACATTGCCGAGATCAAGCAGTATCAGGAAAATCTCAACTACGGCCAGAACATCGTTACGGCCTCGGAAAGCGCGCTTTCGCAGATCAAGGGTCTGCTGACCGAGGCCCGCACCCTGGCCGTGGCGCAGGCCAACGACACGGTGAGCGCCGAAAACCGGGCCAGTGCCGCCCTGCAGGTGCAGAATCTCCTGGAACTGGCGGTGACGCTGGGCAACACCCAGAATGGCGGCAAGTATGTCTTTGGCGGTTATCGGACCACCGGCTATACCGACGCGGAGCCGG
>Ga0100394_1005389_pt1 | contig 10379 bp, 9 predicted proteins | sample CryGeymeta201518_FD_81549 | JGI IMG/M metagenome (GOLD analysis project Ga0100394, IMG submission 81549) | Groundwater microbial communities from Crystal Geyser aquifers in Utah, USA - Crystal Geyser metaG 2015-18 | ecosystem: Environmental > Aquatic > Deep subsurface > Groundwater | place: USA... | reverse complement strand
CAGTGTTTTTATGGATAATGTGGCTGTGGGGAAAACGCCATTTGAAGATAAATTCAAGGTAGGTGAATATTTACTTAAGTTAATTCCTGAAGGAAATGCAACTGACACAGCTTCTTGGCAAAGCAAGATAAAGATATACAAAAATACCCGAACCTATGTGAATATGGAGCTTGGAAGCTCTGATATTTCCACCTCTGGTGAAGTTTTTACATCAGTTAAAATGACAACACCAGTTAAGTCGGGTTATGGAGAAGTGATGGTGGAAACCGAACCACAAGGAGCAATAGTTTATTTGGATAATGATGAAAAAGGTGTGGCACCGGTGAAACTGGAGAATGTTCTTAAGGGTGATCATGAGATTTCCGTATTTATGTCAGGATTTTTCCGCAGAACTCAAAAAATTAATATTGATCCAGGCTACCAAGTGAACGCGAAGTTTAAATTAGCCATCGATCAAAGTCAGACACCAAAAGTTGAAGAAAAGAAAACTGCAACTGATGAGGCAAGTTTAAAAGAAGCGAGTGTTGACATAAAAACTGGTAAGCAAGTCACTATTAAAGAAACACCGACCGGTTGGTTACGTGTTCGTGAAGAGCCAAATGCTGAAGCGTCTGAATCTGCAAAGGTTAATCCGGGTGATAAATTTGACATATTAGGTGAAGAAGCAGGGTGGATTAAAATAGAATATGAAAAGAATAAAACCGGTTGGATTTCCGGACAATACGTTGATCGATAGAAATCTTCAATAATTCCTAATTATTCTAATTAACCTAATTTCTAAATAAGTCCTAATTTCCAACAATATTTTATTATTGGATTTGTTGAATGTTAATTAGGTCAATTAGAAATTAGAACAATTAGGTTAATTACTTATTTTTCTTTCCAAATAAACTTATTGTAGAAAAAGTAGGAGTAGGGAATAATCACAAAAGTTATAATCAGAATTTTATAGATATACCACAAAGATTGTCCAAAAAGACTGGTCGTAACTGCGATTCCAATGGTCTGAATAATAATTGACCCGGATGAGATTAGGTTAAATTTTAGAAAACTCCAAATATAAGTTAAACGATTATTCTGTAGTTTTTTATGAGAAAATGCCCAGAAATTATTTAGTAAAAAGTTTGAAATAATAGCAATTTCTGTACTAAGAAGTGTTGCTTGCCAACTGCGCCAACGTAATCTTTCTATCAATAGATAAGAAATGCCAAAGTCAACTCCAAAACCAATTAGTCCAACAACTACAAACTTAATAAAAGTAGCGTGAGTAAAAACATAAAACAGTGTATTACTTGAGTATTGAATAGCATTTATTTTTGATTCGCCAATGGTTCGATCAATAAAGCGTAGCGGAACCTCGTCAACATGTGCCTTGTGTGTAACCGCATAATCTAAAAGTGCAACTTGAAAGACATATCCGGAATAGTTTCTAATATGAGAATATGCATCTTTAATAATCCATGATTTAATGGCACGATAACCTGATGTCCAATCAGCGATTTTTAATTTCATAAATCCCAAACGAACAACCATATTACCAATAAATGAAAGAAATTTACGATGTAGTCCCCAATTTTTTGGGATCTCTCCTCCTTTAATATAACGTGACCCAATGACAAAATCCGCTCCTTGTTCAATTTTCTTCAGAAAATCATCAATAATATCTGGATCGTGAGATAAATCTGCATCCATCTCAAATAGTAAGTATGGATTAATTTTATCGAGAGCATATTGGAATCCGTTAATATAAGCATTTCCTAAACCGGATTTTTCGACTTCTAAAATATGTAGATTATTATGTTTTTTTTGAAGCTGTATGACAATCTTACCGGTTTCGTCAGGAGAAAAACTGTCAACTACAAGGATATGGATTTCCCAATTGGGAATAGTTTTTGCTTTTTCAAATAAAGCTGCAATAACACGCTCAATATTACCTTTTTCATTATAAGTTGGAATGACTATAACTGCTTTTCTCATTGTGTTTATTTTATATTGCTCGATAACGAAAATTTTTGCTCCGTGGGCGTGCTCGTCCCGCTCCGCGTGACTGTGCACCTCCCAAGTCGCACAAATTTTGTTATCTTCGCTTCATTAATATTAACAACAATTTTTAAAATACTTGATCGTTTTTATCAAACCAGTTTCCAAATCTATTTTTGGTTGCCAATCTAGAAATTTATTAGCTTTGGTAATATCAGGTTTTCGCATTTTAGGATCATCAGCGTCAATTGGTCTTTCAATAACTTGACTTGTTGATTTTGACATTTGTTTAATTATTTCTGCGAGTTTTTTTATAGTTATTTCGTTTGGATTGCCTAGGTTTATAATTTGTCCTGATAAATTAGGAACGGATCCGAGCTTAACCAGCGCATCTACCATATCACTGACATAACAAAAAGAACGGGTTTGTTGTCCGGTTCCACAAATTGTAATCGGATTGTTGGAAAGTGCCTGCATTATAAAATTTGAAACAACCCGACCATCATCTTTTTCCATATTTGGACCATAGGTATTAAAAATTCTAGCAATTCGAATATCAAGGTTAAATTGACGCTGATAATTGACCAGTAATGCCTCGCCAAAACGCTTTGCCTCATCATAGCATGCGCGTGGTCCAACCGGATTAACGTTTCCCCAATAACTTTCTTTTTGCGGATGCTCCAATGGGTCACCATAAACTTCTGACGTAGATGCAAATACAAAGATACTACTATGTGACGTTTTCGTAAATTCGATTAATTTCTCTGTTCCAAAACTATTCGCTCGTAGAGTTGCAATTGGGTGTTTTTTATACTGGATTGGTGAGGCTGGAGAGGCAAGATGATAAATTAAGTCGAAAGTTTGTAAAGTATGAAAGTTAAAAGTACAGATATCTGCGTTGATAAATTTAAAATTATCATTACTTAATAAATGTTTTAAATTATTTTCTCGACCTGTAATTAAACTATCAATTATAGTCACCCCATAACCTTGATTAATAAAATAAGTACTTAAGTTTGAGCCGATAAATCCCGCACCTCCAGCAATTAATATTTTCATAATCTATTAAACTGATTGCCTTCCTGTTGAGTGATAAACAAAACCAAGATCTTTCATAGTTGTTGGTTTGTACATATTTCTTCCATCAAATATCAATGGGGTTTTCATTAAATCTTTAACTTTTCTTAGGTCAATTTGTTTGAATTCATTCCACTCGGTTAGGATTAATAAAGCGTCAGCGTTTTTTACTGCGTTATATGCAGAATCGGAATAAGTTATTTTTTCTTGAAATATTTTTTTAATATTGTTCATTGCCACAAGATCAAACACAGTTATATGATAATTTTTTTGTAAAAGTGCTTTAATTATGTCAATTGAAGCAGCAAAACGGATATCATCAGTATTTGGTTTGAAACTTAAGCCCCAAATCGCGATATTCTTACCCTTAACATTTATATAAAATTTATTAAGAAAATTTGTACGGGTTTGTGCATTAATTATTTCCACTGCGTCAAGCATTGATGTATCAATTTGCAAATGTTTTCCAGTATTTATTAAGGCTTTAACATCTTTTGGAAAACACGACCCGCCATATCCAACACCCGGATCCATAAAAATTCGACCAATCCGTTTATCAAGTCCAACTGCATCTAGAACATTTTCAACATCTGCTCCGGTTTTTTCACAATAAAAGGATATTAAATTCGCAAATGAAATTTTATTGGCAAGCATTGCATTTGCTGTGTATTTTATCAGTTCAGCCGATGCGAGATCAGTAATAACGCGTTTTCCGGCAACTGGTTCGTGGAGTTTTGATAACATCGCAATTGCTTCGTTTGATGTAGATCCAATTACAACTCGATCAGCATTGATTGTATCGTTGATTGCTGTCCCTTCGCGTAAGAATTCTGGACATGAAGCAACAGCGATTTTTGCATTTTTTGGTTTTTTTTGCATTAAAACTTTTTCAATTTTTTTATTTGTTCCAACTGGGACAGTGCTTTTACAGGAAATTATTGTTAGTTTATTTTTTAAGTAAGGAGTTATTTTTTCTGCTACCGTAATTACTTGTGAAAGATCAGCTTCTCCGTTTGGTTTTGGAGGTGTTCCAACTGCAATAAAGACAATGTTTGAGTTTGAGATAGCTTCTTGATACTCTGATGTAAAATGAAGACGATTAGCTTTTAAATTCTTTTCTAAAAGTTCTTTTAATCCAGGTTCATAAATTAAGGGATCTCCTTTTTGTAAGCGTTGAATTTTTTCTGGTGTATGTCCAATAACATAAACTTGATTACCAAAATCAGCAAAAACGCATGCTGTAACTAAACCAACATAACCATGACCGATAAATGTGATTGTCATATTCTGTTTGTCATTCCCATGAAGACGGGGATCCAGTCTATAATTACCTTATTAATAATGTAAATCATGTCTGGATTTCCTCCTTCGAGGGAATGACGCAATTAATTATAACAGAGCCAGTCCTTCTTTAAAGGATTTCATTCGATAAAAGTTATTTTTACTTGAAATTATTTTTGAATATTGTGGTCTCATTGCTTTGTTAATCGAATACTCTGAAAAACTTATTGGTTTAATTAAATTTTCGTTTAATCGAAAGTTGGAGGTAATTGTTTGAGCTGCTTGAAATGGAGATAAACTGTCTGATCCAATCAAATGATAAATCTCTGGTGTAAAGTGATGAATTAAATACTCAAAACCATAAGCGATATCATCAATGAATGTTGGAGTGATAATTGCGTCTTTTACCATTGTGAATGTTTTATTTTTTTTTAACATTGATTTGATACTTCTGACAAAATCCAATTTATCAGGAAATTCTTTACGATATGGATAAGAGAGGCGAATAATCATTGCTTGATCTTTGACTATTTTTTCTCCTTCATATTTTGTTTTAGCATAATATGAAAGTGGGTTAGGTAGAATATTCTCATTAAACGGCGGGACTTTTCCATCAAAAACAAAGTCAGTTGAAATATAAACAAATTTTTTTCTTTGTTTTTGTACAGCTGTAAAAACATTATATGTGCCGTCAACATTAATTTTCCAAGCAAGTTTTTTATTTACTTCTGCACCATCAACATTGGTATAACCTGCCAGATGTAGGAAAAAATCAAAATCAATAGAAGAAATTATCTTATCAACTTGATCTTTGTTCGTGATATCCATTTGCTCTATTGATATTGGGATAAAGATGAACTTATCATGTAGAAGCTCAATGACTCGTGATCCGATTAATCCGGATGATCCGGTAATTGCAATTTTTATCATGTATTTTTTTTATGCTTGAGTGAAAGCCACCAGTCTTGATGATATTGATACCAAGAAATAGTTTTTTCTAACGCTTCATTAAAATTATATTTTGGTTGCCATCCTAATTCTTTTTTAGTTTGACTCCAGTCTATTGCATAACGACGATCGTGACCAAGACGGTCGGTAACAAGTTCAATATCTGACTTATTTTTTTTCATTATTCCAATAATTTTATTTGCAATTTCAATATTGGAAATTTCTGGTGTATTTTCTGTAAGTCCACCCACTAAATAAGTTGAGCTGATTTTACCTTTGTTTATTATTGCATCAATTGCTTCGCAATGATCCTCTACATAAAGCCAATCTCGCACATACAACCCGTCGCCGTAAACTGGAATTTTCTTATCCTCAATTAAATTAGTGATTGATAAGGGAATTAGTTTTTCCGGATATTGATAAGGACCAAAGTTATTGGAGCAGTTGGAAATTGTAATTGGAAGCCCATAAGTATTATAATAAGCACGCACCAAATGATCTGAGCTCGCTTTTGAAGCAGAGTAAGGAGAATGAGGGTTGTATGGTGTTTGAGAAGTAAATTTACTTGTTGAATTGAGTTTAAGAGCACCGAAAACTTCGTCAGTTGAGATATGATGAAAACGTTTTTTTCCATTTTTTAAAGCCGCCTCGAGTAATACATATGTTCCTTCAATATTGGTTTTAATAAAAGAAGCGGGATTATTGATTGAGCGGTCAACATGAGATTCAGCAGCAAAATGAATGATAATATCAATATTTTTTGTTAAGGAATTAACAAGTTGTGAGTTGCAAATATCCCCATGAACAAATTCATAGTTTGGATTTTTTTCAACGCTTCTTAGATTTTCTAAATTTCCGGCATAAGTGAGTTTATCAAGATTAACTATTTTATCTTTAGGATACTGTTTTAACCAGTAGAGTATAAAATTCGATCCAATAAACCCCGCTCCTCCGGTTACTAGTAATTTCATGTAAATATTATAGTTTATTTATCCTTTTTTTTCTTTGTTTTTTTAAGCTGGGGTTGGTTAATTAAATTTTCCAAAACCTGCCAGCGGTTTTTTTTGACAGTATAAGGAATATTGTCTTTCATGGTTTTTGTGGCAACGGAAAAAGGTCGGGGAGAATACATTGCCACATATGCCCAATTAAAACCGACTGCTTTACATAATTTGACAGTATTATTAAATTCCTCGTCAGTTTCTCCACAAAACCCAACTATTATATCAGTGGTTAATTTTAAATTTTTAATTTTTAATTTTAAATTTGCGACTAAATCTAAATATTCGTCGTATGTGTACCAGCGATTCATTCGCTTTAGTACATCATTGTCTCCTGACTGGACAGGAAGATGCAATGTTCGGGAGATATTTGCATTTTTCGCTATTACTTCAATTAATTCGTTTGAAAAATCCCAAGGATTTGAGGAAATAAAGTCAATTTTTTCAAAACCCATTTTTGCCACTTCGTCAAGTAAGTAAGGAAACAATGTCGGAATTCTAAATTTACCTAAATGTTTAACATAAACTGGTTGAATTTTTTTATTATCTATTAACTTTTGATTTTTGATTTGTACTTTTGAATTTTGCTCGTTCTCCGTAGTTTTAGCGAAGGGGGGACTTTTGACTTTTGAATTCAGAATTAGGTCACTTCCATACGAATTCACATTTTGCCCAAGTAATGTAATATTTTTATATCCTTGTTTTTTTAAATCTTGACATTCTTTGACAATTTCTTCATATGCTCGGCTGATTTCGCGTCCACGCGTGTAGGGGACAACGCAATATGTACAAAAATTATTACATCCGTTTGTAATTGGCACCCAAGCGCTAATATTGTTTTGACGAAGTGGGGCAAAGTCAAAGCCGACTTCTGAAATTGGCATAAACTCATCAACAGCTGGTAGAATTTTTTTAAGCCGTGCCAGATATTTTCCAGTTTTGTCCTGATAGGCAAGTCCGACCATACAACCAGTTAAAATTATCTTCATTTTGATTTTTGGATTTTGATCTTTGAACTTAGATAAATTATTTACCAAGCCGTAAGCGCTATTTTCTGCAGATTTGCGTACCATGCAGGTATTGATTACGATATAATCTGCGGTTTTGTAACTACGCGCTGGCTTCATTCCACGCGCTTTAAATGCAGCGGCAATTCTTTCCGAATCCGCCCAGTTTTGTTGACAGCCGAAGGTTTTGATAAAGTACTTCATAGTTGAATTTTCAATAATCAATTTTCAAGTCCCAATAAATAATCAATTAACAATTCTAAATTATCAATTAATTAAATATTGAAAAATTGAAAATTGATTGATTATTGATCATTGATGATTAAATATCATCTTCCCTTCTTCATTTTCTCAATAATTAACATGAAAACTAAAAGTAGAGATCCAACCGTAATAAAAATAATAAGTTTTTGTAGTTGATTTGAGAATAAACTAGCAACTCCAAGAATAAAAGTTAACGTCCAATAAAAAACTGCGATGCGACGCTTGCCCCAACCAATTTCAAGCAGACGATGATGAAAGTGTCCCCAGTCAGCGCGGAAAGGAGATTTTCTATTTTTAAGCCGTCGTAGTATTGTATAAACTGCATCAGTTAAAGGGATCGCGAGTATCAGGAAGATTGTGCCCAATTTTCCAAAAGATAAGATTGATAAAACACCCAGTAAAAAACCAGCTAAGGCTCCGCCGCCGTAACCAGGCATAATTTTTTGAGGATAAAAATTATGGGGTAAAAAGCCCAAGTAAATTCCCGAAACAATAAAACAGAGAATTGAAACAGTCTCAACAGTGATATCATGAGCCGTGAAACGATGTGCCAGTAATCCTAAGAAAATGGCAGCAATTGCGACAAAACCCGGTAATTGACCATCAACACCCTTACTCCAATTAACCATATTCGTAGTCCAGCTTAGCCAAATAATTGCAAGTAAATCAGCCCAGACCCAAATTGTATGGTGACCTAAGAAAAAGATTGGAATTTGCCAAGTATCAAGCATTATTGTGGATCCAAATGGGTTTGAGAGGTAAGGAATTCCAACTCCAAAACTAATCACGATCCCTGCTACAATCAGATTAATAAAAAAACGCCAGTATGGAGACAAGTCAGAATAGTCATCTATTAAACCGACAAAAGTAAGTAGCGAGCTAGCTAAAATAATTCCAATAATAATTTTATTGACGGGTAAAAATAAAAAAACAGTTATGATGAAAGCAAAAATTAGTGGTAATCCACCACCTCGAGGAATAATTCCTTTATGAGTATGTGCGGGATGACTACGTTTTTTTCGATCAGTTACTAAATTAAATCTTTTAGCTAACCAAATGGTTGGAAAAGTAAAAAAATAACTTAATCCTGTTGCAAATGCAAAAGCAAAAAATGTTTTCATTTAACTTATTAATATAATAATTTTGAAGAAAACCAAACTGAATCCAAGAATAATAAACCCGTTAATTATCTTAATTAATTTCATAATAAATTCGTTATGTAAAAATAAACGTTTTGATAAAAAATTGTTAACGACAAAAAATATATTCATCAAAAAAGGTAGCAAAAAAATAAGCCAAAAATCTACTATTTGGTCTTCGCCCATTGGACGGCTGTAGAATAAGGGTAATTGAGGAGGGAGTGTTGGATAACGCCAAATAAAAATTCCTCCCAACGCCAGGTTTGCAAGGATTAATAAATAAATCATAACGATCTAATTATACCAATGTAGGGTTAGTATTGCTTAACGAGTGGGAATTTGCGACAGAGTTGTTTTACAGTTTGATTAATTTGTTTTAAGGATGAGGTTTTTCTGATAATTTCTTGACGAATTATTTTATCTTTTTCGCTATTAATTTTTAATTTTATTTTTGTTTCGATTAGTGCGTTGATAGTTTGATTAATTAATTTTACGATAATTTTCATTTCTTTTTTTTTCATGCCTCGACTTGTAACGCCTGGTGTTCCGATGCGAATTCCCGAGGGATAAAACGGAGGATTAGGATCATATGGAATTCCGTTACGATTGATAATTATACCCGCTACCTCGAGTCCTTCAGCGGCTGTATTTCCAAGTAGACATTTATTTCTTAAGTCAATTAATATTAAATGTGAATCAGTTCCTCCAGTAATTAGATTAAAATCATATTTAATTAGCTCAGAAGCTATAATTTGTGCGTTTTTCAAAATTTGAGCTGCATATCGTTTAAAATTACTTGTTGACGCTTCCTTTAAGGCTATACCAATTCCGGCAATATTGTTAAAATGTGGACCTCCTTGAATTCCTGGAATAATTGCTTTATTAATTTTTTTAACCAGGTCAGGATCTTTATTAAGTCCTTTTTGTGTTGTCATAATCATAGCTCCACGTGGACCACGTAAGGTTTTATGAGTTGTTGTGGTGATAATATGTGCATAAGGAGCAGGTGATGGATAAACTCCAGCAGCAATTAGACCGGCGAGATGGGAAATGTCAGTCATTAAAAATGCACTAACTTCTTCTGCAATTTTAGAGAATTTTTTCCAATCAAGTATACGTGCATAAGCAGTTGTGCTTGCAATAATAATTTTTGGTTTTGATTTTTTTGCCAGCGCAAGTAATTCATCATAATCTATCCAACCATTTTTATCTGTATTGTATTGAACCGAGTGAAAATATTTACTACTGGCGGTGAAAGGAGCGCCATGAGTTAAGTGGCCACCGCTTGATAAAGATAACCCCATGATTGTATCTCCGGGATTCAAAAGTGCAGTATAAACTGCGAAATTTGCCGGAGATCCTGAAAGCGGTTGAACATTCACAGCTTCAACTTTAAATAATTTCTTTGCGCGTTCAATTACGAGCGTTTCTAACTGATCAATAAGTTGATTCCCTTGATAATAGCGACGTTGGGGATAGCCTTCGCCATATTTATTTCCAAGAATTGAGCCCATTGCTTCTTCCACTGCATATGATGCAATATTCTCGGAAGGAATCATCATTAGCGTTTCTTTTTGACGTTTTTCTTCAAGTTCAATTAATGTGGCAATTTCCGGATCAATTTTATTAATAAATTTCATTAGTTAATAACATAACATTTCAATTACAAAAAATCAACCAAT
>Ga0100394_1005351_pt1 | contig 10439 bp, 10 predicted proteins | sample CryGeymeta201518_FD_81549 | JGI IMG/M metagenome (GOLD analysis project Ga0100394, IMG submission 81549) | Groundwater microbial communities from Crystal Geyser aquifers in Utah, USA - Crystal Geyser metaG 2015-18 | ecosystem: Environmental > Aquatic > Deep subsurface > Groundwater | place: USA... | reverse complement strand
TTTAACACGCCCGCTCCTTGAAAGCGTCGCCAAGCTAGACATTATCGAAATTGATAATGATCTAATCGCGCCACTCACTCAAAAATTATCACATTTCCCCGCCTTTCATCTTCACCACACAGATGCTTTAAGTTTTGATTATGCCGTCTTAAGAGCGAATAATCATTCACCCCTTTTGCGTATCGTCGGTAATCTACCTTACAATATCTCTAGTCCGCTTTTGTTTCATTTAATTGACTATGCAGAGGCTATTGAAGATATGCATTTTATGCTCCAAAAAGAGGTCGTTAAGCGCATCACGTCTCAACCGGGTTTCAAAACCTATGGCCGACTCAGTGTGATGCTGCAATATGCCTGCGAAGTTGAAAACCTCTTTATGGTCGGGCCTGAAAATTTTGACCCACCCCCCAAAGTGGATTCAGCGATTATTCGATTACGACCCTACAAACAAAAACCCTTTCAAGCTGACGATGAAGCCGCTTTTGGGGATCTGGTGCGTCAAGCCTTTTCACAAAAACGCAAAACCCTACGCAACAACCTAAAAGGTTGGCTAACCCTCTCTCAAATTGAACAGTGCCAGCTCAACCCTTCTGCTCGTGCAGAAACGCTGTCTGTCAAAGACTTTGTGACCTTAGCCAATGCATATACGCATTTAGGGCAATAAAATATGGCAACCTATATTATTGGCGATTTACAAGGGTGTTTTGATGAGTTGATGCAATTGCTGAAGCAAATTGATTATGACCCTGCCCAAGACGAACTTTGGTTTGCGGGAGATATTGTCAACCGTGGCCCAAAATCACTCGAATGCTTGCAATTTGTAAAGAACTTAAATGCACAGGGTAAGGCCAAGATGGTATTAGGAAACCATGATTTTCAACTTCTAGCCGCCTACTGTGGTTTGCATGACTATGCCAGCAAATCCGATACTTTGGGCGACATCTTGTCGCACTCAGAGGTTGACAAACTCATTGATTGGTTACGACAACAACCGCTGATGATTCACCATCCATTACATCCTGTCGCCTTAGTTCATGCCGGTGTGCCGCCACAGTGGTGCATTGACGAAGCTCTGAGCCATGCCAAAGAGGTCGAATCCATCCTGCGGGGAGACCAATGGCAGGACTTCATTCGAAACCACCTCTTTGGTGCCAAGCCAAAACAATGGCATGATGGATTACAGGGCTGGGCTCGGTTGCGTTACATTGCCAATGCCTTTACGCGAATGCGCTATTGCAATGCAGAAGGCAAACTTGAATTTAAACAAAAAAACAAACCCAAACCCGGCGCTTCCACTCGAACCGATTATTTACCTTGGTTTGCTCATGCAAATCGAAGAAATAAAACCAGTGACATATTTTTTGGCCATTGGTCAACACTCGGGGTGATGGATGCCTATCACGTTCACTCTATCGATACAGGCTGCTTATGGGGTGGCTATTTGACGGCCTATTGCCTTGAAACACATAAACGCCATACCCTATCATGTAATATAATCTGTCAACCCAAAACAAAATGTTAAGCACCGAACCTTATGGCAATGACTGAAAATCAATTGGAAATAGACCCACAAACCGACATTCCTTTTACGCCTAACATGCCCTATGCTGAAGACATGCTCGAACGTCTTCATGCCATCGATGTCACCCAGTTTGATATTAGCAAAAGAGCCGAAGCGCTCAAGGGAAAACAGGCCTGGTTATTTGCGCTTACCATGCCTGTAACCGCTTTATTGCTAGTGATCCTCACGCTGGTTGGCACCTTTCTTTCTGATCAGTTTATCTTGAGTTTTCTGGTGGTTGCCGGCCTATTATTCTTGATTGGACAAATGTTAAATGGTTATGAAAAAAACTTTACACGGCAAGCTCGCATCGATATCATGCAACGCATCAAGCAGGCTGAAGGGGAAACGGGGCTGATTCCCCATTTTAAAGACTTTTTACCCACTAAATATCGCCACCTTTGGCAAAGTCTCAAAAAACAAAATTATCGGTATATTGAACAATATGTTGCCGCACTCACCCTGCTTCAACAACACTTAGATCACGATAAGTTTATTCGAATTTGGCATCTAAAATATCCGGAAACAGCTCCAGAACAAGATGACTACGAGGATGAGGATAGTGCGGAATAGATTAATAGCTGTTTGCTAGATATTGCTGAAAGGCTTTAAGTTCTTTACGTATCGTTTGGATTTGATACTCAATGGAATCAGCTTCGCCTTCACCCTTCTCAACCACAGAATCGCCCTTGGCTAAACGGACTTTGGCGCCCGAAATGGTAAACCCCTGGTCATGCAATAAAGATTTGATTTCAACCACCAACGCCACATCACGTTTTTGGTAATAACGACGTCCCCGGCGCTTATTGGGTTGTAATTGCGGAAAAACTTGCTCCCAATAGCGCAACACATGCGACTTTAACTGACAATATTCACTGACTTCACCAATAGTGAAATACTTCTTGTCAGGTAAATCGATTTCTAACTGTTGATCTAACGAATTAGCCTTTACCATGGTTGTCGATTTGAGCTCGTAATTTTTGACCGGGTTTAAATGTTACCACTCTTCTTGCAGAAATGGGAACATCTTCACCCGTTCTTGGATTACGACCCGGTCTGGCATTTTTGTCTTTTAATTCAAAATTGCCAAAACCTGAAAGTTTAATTTGCTCGCCTTTTACCAATACATCGGCCATTTCATTATAAAACTGTTCAACCAGTTCTTTGGATTCACGTTTATTAAAACCAAACGTATCTGATAAATTTTCAGCAATTTCTGCTTTTGTCAGTGCCATCGTTCTATCCTCTCAACTGTCTCTTAATCGGTAATAGGGTTATCTTAAGGTTGCATTGACCTTTTCTGCGGCCTTCGCAATGTAAGCCTGCACAAGTGATTCCACTTCTTCATCTTGCAAGGTTCTTTCAGGGTGTTGCATCTTCAACGTTAAAGCAATACTTTTCTGATTTTCATCAATACCTTGTCCACGATAGACATCAAACACCGTAATGGACTTCAGCCAATCAGATTTCACTTCATTTAAAGCATCCATTAGTGCTTGCACAGGAAGGTTTTCAGCAACAACAAACGCCAAATCTCGCTGTACTTCTGGACACTTAGAGATGGCTTCTGCCATCGGTAATTTTTGAGTCAGAATGACATCCAGTTCTAACTGAAACAGATAAACTTTTCCTGAAACACCATACACTTTAGCCAGGCCTGGGTGTAATTGCCCCATATAACCAACCAAACGTTGATCCTGATACAGTGCCGCCGCTTGACCCGGATGAAACAGTGTCAACTGAGTGGGTTCAAAACGAATCTGTTGCTGTACATGACTTAAAGACAACAGTGTTTCAACATCGCCCTTTAAATCATAAAAATCGACCAGGCGATCATCGTTTGCCCAATTGACAGCATGCAAAGGGCCGACGATGGCACCACCAATCATTGGCGTCTGTCGGGTTTCAGTGTCTTGTCGATTGAAAACCAACCCCATTTCAAAAAACTTTAATTGAGGTTGTTGACGCTTTTGATTATAGGCCACGGTTTGTAATAAACCCGGGAACAACGAGGTTCGCATGGCTTTCATATCATCGGAAATAGGGTTTTTTAAAAGAATCCCCTCTTCTTCGGGGAAGAGTGCTTTTTGTCGTATCTCATCGACAAATGAATAGGTAATAATTTCATGATAGCCACGACTGACCAGCGCTTTACGAATAAACATCTGCTCTTGAAGTGATTCGGGCAAATGCGGCAAGCGCATCGGCGCGACCAAGACCTCATTAGGCAGATTATTATAACCAAAGACGCGCCCAACCTCTTCAATTAGATCGGCTTCGATTGCCATATCAAAACGATAGGAAGGGGGCGTTAACAACCATCCATTGGCTTCTAATTGAATCTGAAAGTTCAGACGCTCAAAAATGGCCTCAACCACTTGACGCTCAAGCGTGACGCCTAATAACTTTTTAATTCTGTCATGCCTTAGCAGAATTTCCGGGGACTTGGGCAAATGCGTAGCATCAATCTCAGCGGCAATTTCTGAAACCTTTCCGCCGGCACAAGCCGTAAACAATTGCAATGCTCTTTCCAAAGCCCGCTCAGGTAAATTGACATCAACCCCTCGTTCAAATCGATGAGAAGAATCGGTATGAAGACCATATTGACGTGCTTTTCCAGTGATGGCAAGCGGAGCAAAATGCGCACACTCAAAGAACAAACGCTTTGTGTCGTCATTGACACGGGTGCTTAGCCCTCCCATAATCCCGGCTAACGCAATTGGACCGGCATCATCCGCAATCACTAACGTATCTGAATTAAGCTTGAGTTCTTTTTCATCTAAGGTCACTAAGGTCTCACCCTCCTCAGCAAAGCGAACTGCAACCGTTCCAGTCAAAGCATCCGCATCAAAAGCGTGCATGGGTTGCCCTAACTCAAGCATGACGTAGTTGGTAATATCAACACTTAAAGATTTCGCAGCGATACCTGAACGGGCTAAGCGTCGAACAATCCAATCAGGCGTTGTGGCTGTAACATCGTATTCCGAAACCATAACACCAAGATACTTTGGACAAGCTTCTGCTTCAATTACCTGAATCGATTGACCCGGTGCACCCTGTTTTATAACCGCTTCCATTGAAAACGGCTGGGTGACAGGGCAATCGGCAAAGGCGGCTATATCACGAGCCACGCCTTCTACGCTTAAGCAATCGGCTCTGTTAGGGGTCAAATCAATATCTATAACCTGATCGTCTAAATCTAAAAAATCACGAACATTAACACCCACCGGCGCATCATCGGGAAGAACAAATAAACCCTCTACGCCATCATCCGGCAACCCCAATTCGGTTGCACCACACAACATACCGTTAGAAGGAACGCCTCTTAATTTTGCCTTTTTAATTTTAAAATTACCCGGCAGTTGTGCTCCCACTGTGGCACAACAGGCTTTCATGCCGGCGACAACATTGCTTGCACCACAGACAATTTGAACAGACTCTTCGCCCCCGATATCGACTTGTGTCACATTCAACTTATCAGCATCCGGATGTTTCTCGACAGACAAACCCCGACCAACGACCACACCGGTAAACTCGGGAGCGACACTTTCTGCACCGTCAACTTCTAAACCCGCTAAACTTAATTCTTCGATTAATCGGCTGGTTTCCCAGGCAGGATTTACCCATTCTCTTAACCAATTTTCACTTATTTTCATATCTATTCTCGCCAGGCCTGGTGATTATTTAAACTGTTTTAAAAACCGTATGTCATTTTCAAAAAATTGTCGCAAATCAGTTACGCCGTAACGTAACATTGCCAACCTTTCAACCCCCAAACCAAAAGCCAATCCCGTGTATTTTTCACTATCAACACCGACGTTTTTTAATACTTTTGGGTGCACCATACCACAGCCTAATACTTCAATCCAGCGTCCATCCCCAAACAAATTAGTTGCAATATCGACTTCTGCAGAAGGTTCCGTAAAGGGAAAGTAAGAAGGTCTGAAGCGCACTTTTAACTGATCATCTTCAAAAAACTGTTTTAGAAAAGCAATAATGAGCGTTCTTAACTGAGCAAAACTCGCTTGTTCCTCGACAACCAACCCTTCCACCTGATGAAACATCGGCGTATGCGTTTGATCAGAATCACAACGATAGACTCGACCCGGCGCAATAATTCTCATAGGGACCTCACGATTTTCCATGGTACGAATTTGCACGCCTGAGGTATGCGTTCTCAGTACCGTTTGGTCATCAAAATAAAAAGTATCATGCATGGCGCGAGCGGGATGGGTTTCAGGGATGTTTAAGGCTTCAAAATTATGCCAATCGTCTTCAATTTCCGGTCCGGTTTCAACCTCAAAGCCGGCTTTAGCAAATAAGGACTCAATTCGGTGCAAAGTGCGTGTGACCGGATGGAGGCCCCCCATATCAACCCCTCGGCCGGGGAGCGTAACATCAATCGTTTCACCGGCTAATTGCGCTTCTAAAAGCGCGTCTTCCAAAGCCTGTTTTTTTTCGGACAAAAAACCTTGAACAGCCTGTTTTGCCTCATTGATCATTTGACCAGCCTTAGGACGTTGTTGCGCTGAAAGCTTTCCCAAAGTCTTCATCATTTGGGTCAACTCACCTTTTTTACCCAAATACTGAACCCGGACATCCTCTAAATGCGCCAATTCGGAAACCGAATGAGCGGCTTGTTTCGCTTGCGAAACGATTGTTTGCAATGTTTGTTGCATGATCCTAAAGACCTTTAAAGTGGTTAAGTGTTGTCAATTAATTGGTTTATGAATAAACCTGTCAAGGCTTAATAATATCATCGGTCAAAGCCCCGTTCTCAACATTTATGGGTAAGCGGTTTATTTTTAAGGTCACTTCTTTCCAACGTTAAAAGAGAGCTTAAAAATAAAAAAGGAGCGATCAAGCAACTCAGTCTATCCATCACTTGATGCTCCTCTCTAATGCGAACTGCTTTAAGCTAAAGCGGCTTTTGCTTTCTCCACAATGGTAGAAAAGGCAGCGGCATCGTGTACAGCAATATCAGAAAGCACTTTCCGATCGACTGCGACACCCGCTTTATTTAAACCTGAAATAAAACGACTATAAGTCATACCATTCAACCGTGCTGCCGCATTAATACGTGCAATCCATAAACGACGGAAAGTACGCTTTTTATTACGACGATCACGATAAGCATATTGACCTGATTTTGTGACAGCTTGCTTAGCGACACGGAATACGTTTTTACGTGCTCCATAATAGCCTTTAGCTTGCTTTAATATTTTATTGTGTCTTCTGCGTGCAATGACGCCTCTTTTTACTCTTGCCATTAGTCCGTCTCCTTACGCGTAGGGTAGCATGCGGCGAACCATTGCCACATCGTTATCATGAATCATGCTTGCAGCACGCAAATGACGTTTACGTTTAGTTGACTTCTTGTTCAAGATGTGACGAAGATGTGATTGTTTGCATTTAAAACGGCCTGAGCCGGTTTTTTTAAAGCGCTTTTGAGCACTTTTATTTGTTTTCATCTTAGGCATTGCTAAAACTCCAATAGCAAATCCTTTTAACTCTTAACAGAAGTCAAAAGAATTTTCAGTTTTCAAAAAAAGTCATCTCAGATTTTCACTGAGACTGACGCTAAACAATAAACAGCACTGAAGAGCTGCACCAGTAGTGATTTCCACCCCGGTTATTGCGTTTCCCGTTGACTTGCGGGTCAAGTTTTCTCAAATGATGACCTTTAAAAACGGCTAAATCATCACTTAACAAACTCTATTGTTTTTTTGTCGGAGCGACCATCATTTGCAATTGACGACCTTCCATTTTTGGCATCTGCTCAACAGAAGCAACTTCTTTGATATCTTCACGAACGCGCTCTAACATGCGCATACCCAATTCTTTATGGGTAATTTCACGAACTCTAAACCAAATAGTGACTTTAACCCTATCGCCATTATCAAGAAATTTCATCAAATTCCGCATTTTAACATCATAATCCCCTTGCTCAGTACCGGGACGGAATTTTACTTCTTTAACCTGAACCTGTTTTTGCTTCTTTTTGGCTTCGTGTTTTTTCTTTTGTTGCTGATAAACAAATTTTCCATAATCCATGACACGACAAACAGGGGGATTTGATTTTGCAGAAATTTCAACTAAATCCAGCTCAGCTTCCTTAGCTACTGCAAGGGCTTCATCAATTGGAACGACCCCTCTTTGCTCGCCTTCTGCATCTATTAAACGAACTTCTTTGGCAGAAATATTACCGTTGATATTATCCTTTGGAACTTCTGGTTGCTGTGGTCTTCCACGACCTCTTCTAACTGCGATAGCGTTATCTCCTGATTAATATAAAAAACTATGATTGACTATGACGACCAAGCAGAGAAACCTCTTGGGATAAGTAATCAACCAGTGCACCTAGCGTATAACTCCCTAGGTTTTCTCCACTCCGAGCACGAACATTGACGGTGTTATTCTCAACTTCTTGATCACCAATGACCAAGATATAGGGCACACGCTGTAAAGTGTGTTCGCGAATTTTAAACCCAACCTTCTCATTTCTCAAGTCTGTTTCAACTCTAAACCCATGTTTTTTCAATTTTTTAGCAAATTCGGTCACGGCATCCGCATGATTTTCAGAAATGGGGGCTATTACCACTTGAGTGGGTGCTAACCAAATTGGAAACTTACCTTCATAGTGTTCAACCAAAATCCCGACAAAACGCTCTAAGGAGCCTAATATAGCTCTATGAATCATCACCGGGTGATGTTTTTCATTATCAGCGCCAATATAAACCGCATCCAACCGATCGGCTTGTGTCATCGAAAAATCTAACTGGATAGTACCGCACTGCCAAACGCGTCCAATACAATCCTTTAACTGAAATTCAATTTTAGGCCCATAAAAGGCTCCTTAACCAGGCTGTAATACATAAGGCAAATCAGCTGATTGCAAGGTTTCTTCCAACGCCTTCTCTGCCAAATCCCAAACGCCATCAGATCCAACTCTTTTTTCAGGCCGCGTTGAAAATTTAACTTCGATTTGATCAAAGCCAAAATCGGCATAGGTGGTATAAACCAAATCGATACATGCCCTGACTTCTTCTTGAATTTGTTCCGGACGACAGAAAATATGGGCATCATCCTGTGTAAAGGAACGTACTCGCATCAAACCGTGCAAAGTACCGGAGGCCTCATTACGATGCACCAAGCCAAACTCTGCTAATCGAACCGGTAACTCTCTATAACTGATCAAGTTGCGATTATACACTTGGATATGCCCCGGGCAATTCATCGGTTTGACAGCATAATCCCGATTTTCAGTTTCGGTTGTGAACATATTATCTTTAAACTTATCCCAGTGACCCGACTTTTCCCACAAGCTACGATCCATAATCAAAGGGGTACGAATTTCTTGATAGTCATTTTCTACCAATTGCTGACGCATATAATCTTCAACAATGCGATATAGCGTTGCCCCTTTAGGATGCCAAAAAGCCATTCCCGGAGCCACCTCAGCAACATGAAACAAGTCCAACTGCTTACCCAATTTACGATGGTCACGCTTTTCAGCCTCTTCCATCATCACCAAATAGGCTTTAAGTGCTTTTTTATCTGCGAATGCAACGCCATACAAGCGCTGTAACATCTTATTATTTGAATCACCGCGCCAATAGGCGCCTGCAACATGCGTTAATTTAAACGCTTTTACAAACCCCATATGAGGGACATGCGGGCCGCGACACATATCGACATATTCCTGATGATAATAAAGGCCAAACTCAGTTTCGTCAGGCATATCATCAATCAACTCAACCTTGTAATCTTCCGCACGAGATTTAAAAATCTCTAATGCTTCTGAGCGTGGCGTCATTTTTTTAACCACATCATAGCCGGTTTTTGCTAATTCCTGCATCCGCTGCTCAATCTTCAGCAGACTTTCCGGGGTAATCTTTTCCTCTAAATCTATATCGTAATAAAACCCATTTTCAATCACCGGTCCTATTGCCATTTTTGCATCCGGATAAAGTTGCTTAAGTGCATGACCTAATAAATGCGCACAAGAATGGCGCATAATATCAACACCCTCTTCATCTTTCAGCGTCATTAACGCGACTTCAGCATCTTCAGTTATCAAATCGCAAGCATCACGCAATACACCATTCACTCGCCCTGCGATAGTCGCTTTTGCAAGTCCGGCGCCGATACTTGTCGCAACCTGCATCACCGTAACGGGGGCTGCAAATTCTTTTATTGAACCATCTGGCAAAGTAATATTCGGCATAATATCTTGATAACTCTTTGTATTGACTAAATTAACAAACCTTATTGAACCCAGATAACCACTCACTACCAAGAATTCAACAAAGCGAAGAATTATAACACAGCATTTTACAGTTTAGAAAGTTAAATCAGACCAACCGATTCGGCCTCTTCATAGCCTTTTGCAATTGCCTGCAAAAAAGTCGATTCATCTATTCCTTGTTTTTGTAAAGCTCGCTGTGTTGAAGCATTAATTTCGTCAGACGCAGCTTCTGCCACACCATTAAACAAGCCTAAATAAACCGCTCCGGATTCCGCTAAATAGGTTAAATAGGCTGCCGGCTGATAAGCAACCTCTATCCTTGCGGGCGAATGATGCCCTAAAACCCCTCGAATCACTCGCTCCGGCATATGCCAATGGCTAATAATTCGAGCCCCAACACTCGAATGCGTCACACCAAAAACATCCCTTTCCGCTGTGACGTAGTATTTTAACCGCTGGTTCGACTTCTCCTTAACCAAGGCAAAGCCTTCTTTAGAATAAGTTGCCAAAATATAAATGCCTATCTCATGAAACAACCCCATCAAAAAAGCTTCATACTCCGGGATAGCAAAATAAGAGGCCAAGTGCTTGGCAATAAAACCTGACACCATCGAATGTTTTAAAAAAACA
>Ga0100394_1005350_pt1 | contig 10439 bp, 11 predicted proteins | sample CryGeymeta201518_FD_81549 | JGI IMG/M metagenome (GOLD analysis project Ga0100394, IMG submission 81549) | Groundwater microbial communities from Crystal Geyser aquifers in Utah, USA - Crystal Geyser metaG 2015-18 | ecosystem: Environmental > Aquatic > Deep subsurface > Groundwater | place: USA... | reverse complement strand
CCATGCAGTTTCTGGCTTTTTGCATCCCAGACAATGGCATACAAGTCACCGCCAATACCATTGCCCGTTGGTTCCATCAGACCCAGTGCTGCATTCGCCGCAATAGCCGCGTCAATGGCATTGCCACCTTGCTTCATTATATCCAATGCAATTTGCGTTGCTAACGGCTGGCTGGTTGCTGCCATCGCTGAAGGCGCTATCACTTCGGAGCGGCTGGCGAAATCCTCTCCGGTTATCCGGTCAAAACTGTAGACGGCACCAGAAAATGCCAGGCTAACGCCTGCAGCAACTGCAACTATAAGGCTTTTCATTACACACTCCATGCTTTGGGTTTAGTACGACCTTACGCAGACGGCAATATATCTGCCATCGCTTTACGACCAGACTCATTCTGGTTGCGATGGTTATGTCGGCAACGCGTGCAAACTAAGCTGATGTTTTTGCTCTGCAGAGATTGGCACAGCAGCGCTTGTGGCGTAGTTAAAGTGCACCATTACCGCGGTGCCCGATACCGTTTTCACGCCGTTCTGCCAGGCTTCTTGGTACACATCAAACGAACTATTTCCCATACGGCTGATATAAGTCCGTAGTTCAACTTCAGCGCCGAAGTGGGTTTGTGCATGATAATCGAGCTTAATACTGGCAATAATCAGAGGCCATTGCTGCAAATTTAGCGCTGGGCTAAAAATTTTAAAAACGTTCTGCCTTGCCCCTTCAAACCAGACAGCAAACACTGTGTTATTGATATGGCCCAGCGCATCGGTATCAGAAAAACGTGGGTAGAAACATTCGCTAAACATAAACAGTTCCCTGAAAAAAACAGGCTGGTATCATGCTTCAGCGTGTTAAGGGATACAAGCAGCCTGTTTTTTAAGTTTGTGCCCATTGACGTAGCAAATTGTGATATACGCCGGTCAATTGTACAATTTCGTTACTGTCCGCAACTTTTTGTCGCAACGCTTGAATAGCCATGTCCATATCAAACAACAAACTGCGCTTCTCATCACTGGCAACCATACTTTGAAGCCAAAAAAACGATGCTAGCCGCCTACCACGGGTAACCGGGGTAACTTTATGCAAGCTGGTTGACGGGTACAGCACCATATCTCCTGCCGCCAACTTAACCTTATGGGCACCAAAGGTGTCTTCTATTACCAGCTCACCACCGTCGTAGTCTTGCGGTTCTGATATAAACAATGTCATCGACAAATCTGTCCGCACCTTTACCGGTGTCCCCGGAACTTGACGAATTGCATTATCGACATGCACGCCAAACGACTGCCCACCCTGATAACAGTTAAATAAAGGCGGGAAGATTTTCAATGGCAACGCCGCTGACATAAACAGCTTGTTACCAGACAATGCCTGCAACACAAGTTCGCCCAGTTGCAGCGCATCCTGGCTCTGCTCAGGCAGCTGCAAATTGTGTTTAGCCTGTGCTGATTGATACCCGGCTGTACTGCTTCCATCTGCCCAATCGGCAGCCAGTAATACATCTCTACAGGCCGCAACCTGCGCCTTGTTTAATACTTGTGGAATTTTTAACAGCATAATGAGTCCTGTGCAATTTAACCTTACCTAAGGCTAAAAGCCCCGCCGGCATTGCTGCTAGCGGGGGTCTTTATCTATTTAATTTATCAGAAGTTGTAGTGTGCCGTTACGCTAACGTGCCGGCCTTCACCAGGGATAAAATGTCCACCGCCAAGCTGTTCAATGTAACGTTTATCGCTTAGGTTTATACCGTTTAACTGCATTCCAATTTTGTCTGTAAGCTGGTACGCCAGCATCAGGTCGTACGTGGTGTACCCCGCAGCGGTTTTACGGTTTGCTGACGAGCTATTGAAACGCTCTCCCACATACTGCGCTCCTGCACCAAACGCCAGCTGATCGTTAAAATCATACCGGGTCCAAACACTGGCTGAGTGCTCAGGCGTTCCAGACAACGGCATACCAATTTGGCTGGCATCATCGCCCTCGGCATGAGTAATTTCGCTGTCTTGATAAGTGTAAGCGGCAATCAGCGTCCAGTTCGGCTTAATATAACCCACTGCACTTAGCTCCAGCCCCTGTACCCGCTGTTCACCGTTTAAGGTATCAAAACTGCTCTGATCGCCAGAAAAATCCGGGTCATCAGTGCGGGCATGATTTTTTTCAGTACGAAATATTGCCGCACTGGCGAGCAGCCGACTGTCAAATAAATCCCACTTTGTACCAAACTCATAACTTAGTGTTTCTTCCGGCTCCAAGTCCACCAGATTACTATTGCTGTTGGTCGACACGGTTAACCCCTCTGCTGACGGGTTAAAGGAGTTACCCAAAGCAAAGTAAATGCTGCCATTGCTGGCTGGTTTAAACACCAATCCTGCATTCCAGCTAAACACGCTATCGCGGGTGTCTGCTACTAAGGCAGCATCGGTGTAGCTATATTGGTAATCTGTTTCAAACTTGTCCCAGCGCCCACCCAAGGTTAATTCCCACTGCGGGGTTAACGTTAACGTATCAAACAAATACACCGCGATGTTCTTACCTTCAGCTTTGATACTGTTACCATCACGGCCATATTGGCCGGTAAACGGCACATGCGCGTCGGGGTGATACAAATCGACCAGTGACGGTGTACTGTCCAGATTATCGTCTACCAGATCGACCATGTTCCAGCGTTTGAAGGTTTCAGCTGCCCATTCAATACCGCTGACAACATTGTGCTTAACACCACCGGTTTGATATTCGCCAATCAGATCCAGCTGCACAGCCTGAAGCGAGTTTTTGCTGTCACGGGTTTTCTCATCGCTTTGACGCACTTCGGTGCCGGTTTTTTGATTGTAGAAACGTGGCGCAGTTACCACCCCTTCACGTGCCACCGATCCTAACCGAGCCTGCATCCGCAATGTTGTTGTATCACTGATATCCTGCTCAAAACGGCCGGTTAAGGACTGCGCGCTAATGTCTTCGTAATCACGAAATACATTGCCATAAAAATTGTCAAAGCTAACCGGCGGCGCCTGATAAAGGTAATCTGTCAGTTCCGGCACCGCGGCCGGATCGGACACCCAAGGAATACCGTAGTCTGGCATATTGTCTTGTTTTTGGTATTCCGCATTCAGGCTAAAACGTTGGGTCGAGCCAATACCGGTAGCCAGTGACATTGCAGCAGCATTTTTACTGTTGAACACGTTATCACGCCCGGCGACATCGGCATCATCAGTGAGTAAGTTAAGCCGCAACGCCGTGCTATCCCCCAGGGAAATATTGCTATCTAGCGTAGCGCGGTAATCAGACTCCGAACCAATACGCAAGCTAACATCAGTAAACTGATCCAGCTTTGCAGTCTTCGACTGTAAATTGATACTGCCGCCAGTCGCACCTCGGCCAGATACTGCAGATCCCGGGCCTTTGGCCACTTCAATGCTTTCCAAATTGTAAGTATCGCGGCTGTAACCCGCGATATCGCGAATACCATCCACAAAAATATCCGTTGCAGCCTTGAAGCCTCGAATTGACATACTGTCACCACTAGGGGCACCACCTTCGCCAGCCGCCAGAGAAATACCAGAGACATTACGCAAGGCATCACGCAGGCTATCAACAGCCCGATCTTTCATTACCGCTTGTGGAATGACCGTAATAGTTTTAGCCGTGTCTAATAAGGGCTGCGTAAATTTGATATTGGCCCATTGTTCAACTTTTACATCATCCTCAGTAGTCGTTTTCGCTTTCGCAACCGCCAACTCCTGAACGGCTGTTGTTTGCTGTGCAACGGCGTGGCCGGTCCAAACGGCACATGCCATTGTTACTGCTAACGCTAGTGGGGCTTTGTGAAAGGCATTATCCACAACTCGAGTCATTTTCTGCTCCATAGTATTGTCCGGCGCACTAGCAACTCATGGCTTAGCTATCAGCCATATACATCAGCTTTAACCATCAGTGCTGTAGTCTGCTGGAAATTAAAAATTCGGCCAAATGCTAGCACCACATAAAAGCAATGTAAATGATAATAGTTATCAGTTGTATTTAATGTGTTGATTTGCCATAATGCACTCACCGTTAATGTTGTGAACTTCCAAATTTTGGCGAAGCATGAAAAAACGATCTTCTCACTTCACTACTTTGATTTTAACGCTGGGTTGTATGGCGTTTTCTGCGTTGGTAAATGCCACTTCTGAGCAACCTTCTGCGCAGCAGCTTGACGCTTTGGTGCAGCAATGGCTGGCGCTTGAGCAACAGCAGTTAAACCAACAAAAAGACTGGCAACTACGCAAGCAAAGCCTGCAGCAGGGTATTAGTTTATTACAGGCTGAAATTAAACAATTACAGCAACTTCAAACGCAAAACACACAGCAACACAATGCTGTTGATGAGCAGCGAACGGCTCTGCTGGCACAGCAGCAGCAACTAGAACAACAGCAACAACAAGGCGCAGAGTTTATTGACACCTTGCTGTTGCAGGTAAGTAGCATGCAGTCTCAGTTACCACCACCATTGCAGCAGCTGTGGCAGCAAGAACTCGCTAGCTTGCCAGAGCAAGCTGAACCGTCAGTAACATTGCAACGCGCACTACTACTGCTAAGCAAGCTGGCAGAATTTCAGCACAGGCTAAGCCTGGATGAAATGACACTTACTACAGATCAAGGCCAGCTGGTTAGAGTTCGTCAATTGTATTTAGGCGCAAGCCAGGCTTGGTTTAGCAGTGCCGATGGCAGTTATGCCGGTATCGGCCTCCCTGACAGCAACGGCTGGCAATGGCAGTTCGACAGCAATATTGCTGGTGTGCACGTGCTACAGGCTATCGCTATGGTAGAAAAAAAGGTGCAAGCTGAGCTGATTAGTCTGCCAATACAGCTTTCTGTGCAAATTGCTGCAAGTTCTGCCTCAGCAATGCAGGAGCCATTGCCATGAAGCCCAGCTACACAGCGTACCCATTTATGCTACGATTATTAGCCGCTTTTGGGTTGCTGATATTACCCGCATCAATGGCATTCGCGGCCGATGTGCAAACGTCGGTACTACAGGACATTAAACAGGCGCAGCAGGCATTAAAAGCCAGCGAGCAACAGATTAGCCAACAGCAACAACAGTTGGTCACCCAATATCAAACCTTGCAACAACAAGTGCAGCAGTTACGCCATCAAACGGCAATATCGCGTCGTGCTGAAGATGAAAGCACATTAGGCCTAACACAATTAACTGAACGGCTGAAAAGCTGGCAAGATCAACAACAGTATCAGCAAAACCAACTGGCAAGTTTTATTCGTCAACATAAGTTAAGTGCCAGTAGCAATACGCTTACCGCACAACTTAAGGCCGCAACCGGTTTTGCCAGCAGCCTGCAACGCAACCTTTACCCGCAATGGCACACGCAGGATATTATTCAACAAAATGGTGAGCTGACGAAGGCGCAAGTGCTTAGCGCCGGCCCAGTTAGCTGGTATTGGTTAGCACAGCAGCAGCAAGGCGGCTTATTACAGCATCGTCAGGACACAACAGACACCTGGAGCGTTGCACTGCCGTTTACTGACAGCAGTTCGCTGGCACAACTACAGCAACAGCAACAGCAACGAGCAAAGCTACTGTTCGATCCTAGCCTGAGCAAAGCGTTGCTGCGCAGCAACCAAGATGAGTCAGCATTGCATCACATTAGTAAAGGCGGTATCTGGGCGCTACCTATTCTGGTATTTGCCTTGGTTGCATTGGCCATTGCATTGCACAAAGCCTGGCAACTGTGGCGCCTACCCCCGGTGCACGTCGCTAAGTTGCCGCAAGCGCGTATGGCAAAGCACAGCGGTTATGCGCGGGAACTGGCCGCTTGCAGCGTAAGCTTTGCGATTGGTCAGCAGCGTGATGACGCACTATTTGCTGTGCTGCAGCAGAGTAAACTGGCCCTTGAGGCCCGTCTTGGCGCCATAGCGGTAACAGCCGCCGTTGCCCCGTTACTTGGTTTGTTAGGTACGGTTAGTGGCATGATTGAAACCTTTAACATGATGACCTTGTTTGGTTCCGGCGACCCACAAGTGGTGTCTGGCGGTATTGCACAAGCATTAATTACCACCGAACTTGGGCTGGTAGTGGCAATACCCGCTTTGGTACTACACGCGTTACTATCACGCCAAGCACGTCGCTATTATCACCAGTTGGAAGCACTGGCCCTAAGCTTATCACAAAGCGTTACCGGAGAAGCCGCACCAGGCTTCACTACGGAGCATGCCGCATGATCAACCTGCTACTGGACAATGTCGTGTGCTGGCTGATACTAGCCGCCGCTTTGGGTAGTTATCAGCTGCTACTGCAGGAATGGTTACTACTGCGATCTGGACACTGGCAGCAATGTGGTCAATGGCAGCCATTTAACACAGTCTTGATTGCCAGTATGCCACTGTGTGGCTTGCTGGGCACCATTATCGGCTTGTTAAGTGTATTCGCCAACCTGGCCTCTGGAAGCAATGGCGCGGCAGAACTTAGCAATGGTATTGGCCAAGCTCTTTTTACCACCCAATTGGGGTTGACCTGTGCTATACCCGCCTGGCTGTTGCAGTCGATGGTTAACAGCAAGCTGACACGTGCACGCGTTAACGACATGGCAGTGCAGGAGGCCGCATGCAGCAACGTTTAAGCCAACGAATTGAACAACAGCAGCAAACTATAGATATGTCACCGCTGTTGGATGTGGTGTTTATTCTACTTATTTTCTTTATTGTCACCACGGTGTTTGTGCGTGAAACCGGGGTTGAAGTTGATAAACCACAGGCCGTATCAGCCAACCAGCTACAGCAAATGGTCATTCTGCTGGCAATTACGGATCAGGGTAGTGTGTATTACGATAACAGCAATATCGGTGTGGCAGGTGTCAGACCTACGGTTGAACAATTGCTACGCGAGCGCAGCCGCCCCGTGGTGTTGCAGGTTGATAAAAATGTATCAGCTGAACTGTTGGTCAGCGTGTTGGATGCGGCTAAACTCGCCGGTGCTCCCCAAGTTAGCCTGGCGACGGTAGCACAATAATATGCATTCACGCCTGCGCTTACTTGCATTCGCTTTAAGTTTACTTTTACTCGCTGCAGCACTGGGTATGATGTGGTACGCCCGCCAGTTTGAACCACAACAAGCGCAATTGCTGGTGCGGCCATTAGATGTCGCGATGTTGCCGTTACCGCCGCCACCTCCACCGCCAGTCCGCCTCAACCCGTTACCCATGCCGCGGCGCTGGATGTAAAGATCAGTCACTCTGCTGCAGTGAAAATACCCACCCCCCAGATCAAGGTGCCGCAGCCGAAACTCAGCATAAATGCACCGCAACCGCAGATAGAGCAGCTTCAGTGGCAATCACTGGATTTGCAGATCACCGCGTTTAGCTTAGCGCAATTAGACACCTTGCCTGTGTTGCAAACACCGTTAAACGTCACATTCCCCAGAAGCTTAACTCGCCAAGGTGTGACAAACGTGTTGGTAAAACTCGACATTCTGATTAATGAGCAAGGCCGGCTTACGCTGCTTGATGTATTGGAAAACCCTTACCCTGAACTACGACCAGAAATAGAACGCCTTGTCCGCAACAGTCGCTTTAGTATGCCAACCAAAGGCAATGCTGCGGTAAGTGCACGTTTTATCTGGCCAATAGAATTTAAACCCTGATGCGGAAGTGTGACGCGATGAACCCTTTGTTAAAAACAACCTTAGCCGGATTAATCTTGTTTAGTGGCGTCAGCACTGCCGATACCTTGCAGGTTAAGTTGGCGGATCCAACATGGCAGGTTGTGCTAAACAACAACGCCATTGCCCAGCGCACAACTGCCATTTCACCCACAGAGGCCAGTTTTGCCCGTCAGTTACAGCCGTTACTGCAGCAAAAAGACTATAACGCCATTGCAGATTTATTTGCTAAGCGCCCATTAGCGCAAGATAGTAGTGCGTTACAGGTATTACGTGGCCAGGTGCTGCTGTCATTACAACATTACGAACAGGCCGCTACCGCATTGCAGGCGGCGTTGAGACAGCAGCCCGACCTGGCATTAGCGCATCAGGCTATTAGCTTAGTCTTTATGCAGCAACAACAGTATCAGAAAGCCAGGCCACATTTGGTTGCCGCGATTAATTTGGGCGTTGCCGATGCACAAACCTATGGCCAACTGGCCTTTATTAACTTGCAAGCATCACAAGCCGCCAGCGCCATAGCAGGGTATCAGCAGGCCTTGTTACTTGAGCCCGATAATATGCAGTGGCAACAAGGCTTACTGTATGCGCTAATTCAAAGTCAGGCCTGGCCACAAGCTCAGGCTATGCTAGAGCAGTTACTGCAACAGCAGCCAGATAACAAAGCACTATGGCTGCAGCGCAGTCAGTTGGCTTTAAGCCAAGAGCACCAGCAACAAGCACTAGCAAGTATCGAAGTGGCGCTGCGCCTGGGTGAAACCGCTGCAGAAAACCTCTTGCTCGCAGCACAGTTACATTTTGCCAACGGTAGTGCCGAGCGTGGCGCCAGCCTGCTACAACAGGTTATCGTCAGCAACAAAGACAGTACTGCCTGGCATGCCCCCTTGGTGCAAGCAGCACGTTATTTAAGCTATAAGCAACAATGGGCAGCTCTGCGACGCTTATTACAACAAGCTGAACTGCCTAAGCAGCAATTAACACCGCAACAGCAATCGCAACTTGAGCTGGTCAAGGCCGAACTGGCTAATGCAGATAACAAACCCAAGCTAGCTCTTAATGCATTGCAACAGGCCGTCGCACTGGATCCCTTAGCGGGTGATGCACTGCTGGCATTGGCACTATGGTATGAAAATAAGAATAATGTTGAATTGGCTAGCCTCACTTACAGCCGTGCTGCCACCATTAAAGACGTGCAAATACCGGCGTTGCAGGCACAAGCACAGCTGGAAATAAACCGTCAGCAATATCAAGTGGCGCTGCAATTGTTGCAACAGGTGCAGCAACTGGCCCCACATCGGCAGGACATTTTGGACAATATCCGTAGCCTACAGCAACTCGTTCGTCAGCAACGATAAACCGATGCGGGTTTACCGGTTTTGCTGCTTTTACCTCAGGGCAGAATGCAGTAAGGTAATTAGCATTCTTATAAAAGATACCTAAACAGGTATTTGACAGACTTCTTGCTGACTGAGTGACAAACATGACTGACTTTATTGAAATTTACGACGATGCTTTATCAGCAGAGTTTTGCCAGCAACTTATTAAGACGTTTGATAGCAGTCCGCACACCACGCAAGGACGCACCGGTGGCGGCGTTGATTTGACAAAGAAAAACAGTACCGACTTATACCTTTATCAGCATGCCGAATACCAGCCGTTGCTGCAGGTGATCTGGCAGGCAACCACGTATTATGCCGCAGAGTATTTCAAAAAATACCATTTTGCGTTAATTGGCCCGGTTGGCTTAACCATAGCACACCCACAAACTGGCCAGCCAGTTGCCATTACCCAAGACAACTATGCTGAGCTGGGTGCAAATAAAGCAGTAGATTTTATGCGTACGCTTTATCGGTTAGGGCCAATACAAGCGCAGAAATACCAAGCAGGGGTTGGCAACTACGGTTATTGGCACAGCGAAGTTTACCCACAACAAGGCAGCACAGAGCCATTGCATCGCACATTACTATTTATGTTCTATTTAAATGATGTCGCTGAGGGCGGCCAGACCGAGTTTTATTATCAGCAAAAAAGCATTCAACCCAAAGCGGGCCGCATGGTGATTGCCCCAGGCTATTTTACGCATACACATCGCGGTTGCGTGCCGGTATCAAATGACAAATACATTCTTACCAGCTGGATATTATTTAACAGCGCAGAGCAGATCTACGGCCCACCAGTGCGATAACAGTAAGCTGAACAATTAAAAAAGCCCCTGTTATAGTAAAGAGGCTTGCTACATGCTGGAATGAACTCAGCCCTGGTTATCACCACTACGACATTCTGGCGTGAGTACCCAGGCACAAGCGGTTATGCTGTCAGCAAAATCAATAATATGCCGATCGTTCACGCTGGCGCGATCTGACGAGCGCACCGCAGGAATACGGGTATCATAGGTCTCTACCTGCATTAAACTCACACCAAACTCGCAGCTTGCTGACACATCGAGAACAAGGTGATTCAGTGTCAGTCTTGTTTCCAGCCCTGCGCGATAAAAAGTACGGTTATTGCGGCCAGTGCATCGGTATACACCCAACTGCAGTCGATATTCAGGCGACATAGAGTCGTTGCCCATTGACTTTTGCTAATGCAAATCATTATCATTCGCCTATAGATTCAATCCAGACTCTTCCTATCCGGCTTTTGCCTGAGTAACCCCTTTAAAGGAGTACGCATGTCGTTTCGTCTTACCACTATAGCTTTTGCTGTGACAACTACTTTGGCTCTGCCTGCCCAGGCAGAACTTGCTGCCACCGCCTTAGACTATGATATGGAGGTCATTGTCATAACAGCTTCTG
>Ga0100394_1005324_pt1 | contig 10462 bp, 15 predicted proteins | sample CryGeymeta201518_FD_81549 | JGI IMG/M metagenome (GOLD analysis project Ga0100394, IMG submission 81549) | Groundwater microbial communities from Crystal Geyser aquifers in Utah, USA - Crystal Geyser metaG 2015-18 | ecosystem: Environmental > Aquatic > Deep subsurface > Groundwater | place: USA... | reverse complement strand
TGGCACTTTTATTGCTCTCAATAAGAAAAATGTCACCACCAACAACAGCTCAACCATCCAAACAATCAATACCCCCACTCAATTTCAAAATCAAATTACACCCACCATAGTTGCCACAAAAAACACTCTGAATATTTTTGAACCTCAAAATGAATCAGTTGTCTCCAGCTCTAAACTAACATTAAAAGGTCAAACTGATAATTCAGCCACCGTAATCATCACTACCATCGATAATTCGTATTTAATAACAGCCGACAGTTCGGGTAATTTTGATACCACTATTAATTTAAATCCTGGGATAAATCATCTAAAAATTACCTCAATATCTTCTACTGACACTGAAAATAATGCTGAATTATTTGTTACCTATACCACCATTAAAATATGATAATGCTACTACCTCTCATACTTACGACTAGTTTAGTTATCACCCCAACAGCAATTCCAACCCCTACCGTAACCTCCGAAATTCAAAAATTCCGAGAAATTATTCAAGAAAAAGTCAAGACAAAATTACAAGAAATAAACCAAAAAGTCCAAACTAATCCAAAACGCGGATACATTGGAACTATTACCAAAATCGAATCAACTCAAATTAGTCTCAGTACCAAAGATAAAAATCGAACCATAATATTATCCCCAAACACCGTTTACCTCAACAACAAATCAATCAAAATAAAATCGACAGACTTAAAAATCGGCCAAGAAATTTTGGTAATTGGAGTACTCGACGATCAGCAAAATCTATCAGCCAAACGAATCATTGTCACCACTATTAAATCCTCTCAAAATTTAAAAACTATTGTTCTTGGCCAAGTTATCGATATCTCCACCATGTATTCTCTAATGGCGATAATTCCAATATCAAACAAAAATACCCAATATCAGGTTAAAACTGATACAAAAAATTTACAAATAATATCTAAAACTGGGGAAAAACTAACATTAAAAGATATCTCCAAAGGCAAAAAAATTATTGTTATCTCTACCTCAGTCTCCCCTTCTGGCCAAACCCTCACCGCGGAAAAGATTGTTGTAATGTAAAAAAGTACGTCATTGCGAGGAGTCCTCGACGTGGCAATCTCGTTTCGATTTGCACTCATCTATTTTATTTGATAGACTACACCCAATGAATACTGCAATGGAAAACCAAATCCATCATACCTCCAAGTAATTGGCGGTCATTGCTGTATCTAAACACAATCCGCCAAAAGCGGATTTTTTAATAACTTTTTTCCATTTTGGAAATTGGTTATTGAAAATTGGAAATTCTCGCAAAGCGAGTATATGGTGGCATTAGCTCAGTTGGTTAGAGCGTTCCCCTGTGGAGGGAAAGGTCGAGGGTTCGAGTCCCTTATGCTACCCCAAAATCAATTTCTAATTTATAATTTAAAATTTAAAATCAAATTAAAATTATAAATTAATTAATTAAAAATTGAATAAAAATTGAAAATTAAAAATTTTAAATTATCTTTACATCACCCCCATACCGTGGCACAAGACCAACGGGGTGTTTTCGTGTCTTAAAATTTAAATTATTATATTCTCAAAATCCCCGTAAATCGGGGCTTTTTTTATGCCCCAATTAATTATTTATAAATACTATGTCAATACCAACATTTGAAAGATCAATAATAGTCGACTACACCTATACTGACGGTACTCCGGTGACAGATCAAAAGGGCCAATCTACCCCCGATGTGGTCCAAATCAAGTAGATACTCAATGGCTTCCTGAGTCAAATGGAGAACCATATGGTACACCACTAGAGCTATGGCTAGTCATTGAAACCAGAAAATACCCCTGGGTTAGCTTATAAACCCGGATCGGGTAACCCTGGCGGTCACTAACTCTTTTTGTTGGTAGAGACGCGCCATTGGTGCGTCTCTACATAACGATAATATTTTAAATGTTAAAATCAACTATGAATCAAAACAAAGTCCAAACATTAAAAGGCTTTCGGGATTTTTTGCCCGAGGCTATGGCCGTTCGCAACTATGTCAAAAATTTACTCATCGACACCTTTGAAACCTTTGGCTTTGAGCCTATTGAAACTCCAACTCTCGAATATTCATCAGTACTTATGGGTAAATACGGTGATGAAGGCGATAAATTAGTTTATTCTTTCACCGACAATGGAGACCGTCAAATTGGCATGCGCTATGACCTGACTGTCCCTACCGCCAAAGTACTAGCCATGTATAGTCAAACTATTCCCATGCCCTTTAAACGCTATCAAATTCAACCAGTCTGGCGTGCTGAAAATACTCAAAAAGGTCGTTACCGTGAAGTCCTCCAATGCGATATTGATACCTTTGGTACCAACTCCCCTATTGCCGATGCTGAAATTTTAGCTGTTATCAACACAGTTTTACAAAAATTAAACTTCAAAACCTTCACCATCCTCATTAATTCCCGCATTGTTCTCAACAACATTTTAAAGGCCTGTAAAATTACCGAAGACAAAAATTCGATACTCCAAAGTCTCGACAAGTTTAGCAAAATAGGCCAAGATGGAGTAACAAAAGAGCTCATTGGCAGAAATATCCCTAAAGCTAAGATAACCGTACTGTTTAAATATATCAAACAGGCTCAACCTGATGAATATCTACAAAATGTTATCAATCAATTAAAAATTTTAGGAGTTTCAAAAAATAACTACCAATTTGATCCAACAATAGTTCGCGGTCTCGATTATTACACTGGTCCAATTTTTGAGACTGTGGTTACCAAGCCCAAGATTGGCTCGATTACTGGCGGTGGTCGTTACGACAATTTAATCAAATCTTTGGGAGGTCCCGACATCTCTGCTGTTGGCACCACTATTGGTCTTGACCGCATTGTTGACTGTATTACTGAACTAAATTTATTGCCCAATCTTCCCAAAACAAAAACAAAAGTTTTATTCGCCAATTTTGGTGATAAGACAGTCAACCAATCATTAAAATTAATAACAGAATTGCGCAACAACAATATCGCCTCATCTTTTTATCCCGATAATGACAAACTCAGCAAACAATTCAAATACGCCGATTCTCTGGGCATTCCCTTTGTCGCCATGATTGGTACCGACGAATCAAAAAATAATCAGGTTACCCTCAAGAACATGGCTACAGGTGAACAAAAAACAATTAACCAATCAAATCTTTTGGCTCAATTCGTTTAATTTCATCAAATCGATTAAACTCGCGATCATATGAAACTATTTTGTCGCCTTTATCCATTGCCGACACTATCAAACAATCATTATATTTTGCCAATCCCTTTTCAAACCAATCAACAGCCAACATTAAGTCACAATTACCAGTCCACACCAAATTATTAGCCTTTATCAATGAGCCAACAATATCAACAATCTTTTTTCGACTATATTTATACGAAGTACCCAATATCCAAACAAGCTCACTTAAGACCACATTTTGAACCCAATATTTTTCCTCACCTTCCAACACATTTGTAATAAACTTGACTGTTGTCTCGTCACCATCTATCGACCTTAAAAATACATTTGTGTCAATATACTTCTTCATATTCAGTCTCCATCTTATCTCTAAATGTTTTCCAATATTCAAATTTTGCCTTGTCTTTAGCAATTCCAGCAAATTCTAAAAAGCTTTTTACTGGTCTAAATTTAACTGAAGAATCAGGCAATACATCTATCACAACTTTTCCAGGTGAAGGTAAATTTAACGCCTTCAACAATACCTGTGGAAAATAAATCTGTTTTCTACTGGTAATAGATAATGTCATATTCATAAAACAATCATAATACATAATCTGTCAAATGTCAATAATTATATAAAAATTATGTAATTTGTAATGATAAAAAATTTTAAATTGAATAAGTTACGAAACATATTCGACATTGGTATCAAAACCAATGAATCAGAATAATGTAGGAGAAAAGACAACTTTACACTATACTTTTGGTAAAATTCAAGGATACAAGGAGGTATCCAAAATGTTACCAAGTTTACGTAAATTTAATCAAAGTGAAGTAGGTAAGGAGAGATGGAGAATTATTAACTATTATGATCACTATGGTGGCAAAGCCACTAAAGATGCTTTTAATGTTGATCGGAAATTAATTTATGTTTGGAAACAGAGATTAAGGTTAAACAAACAAAAACCATCATCATTAGTTCCCATACCCACAACACCTAAAACTAAAAGACAAATGGAGGTGGATTTGAAAATTATTAATTTCATTAAAAATCTTCGAGAAAAACACTATCGCTTAGGAAAAGAAAAGATAAAAGTATTGTTGGATAAATATTGTGACTCAATTGGAATTAATTCAAGAGCAGAATCAACCATTGGTAAAGTAATTAAAAGAAATAATTTATTTTTTTCCAAAGCTAACTACAGGATTTATCATAATCCAGCTAGTGGTTGGGCAAAAAAGAGACATAAAACTAAACGATTGAGGATTAAAAAATCACCCAGGTATACTGAATCAGGTCACATCATTGCCGATACTATCGAGAGAGTGACCAATGGAGTTAAGGACTACTTCTACTGTGCACTGGATCATCAACTAAAGATTGGATTGGCCTTAAATTACAAAACCAAAACTTCAACAAACATGGTTGATTTTTATCATCATTTTAAATCATTTTACCCATTAAACATTATCGATTGGCAAAGTGATAATGGTGGTGAGAATTTAGATAAATTTGAAGATCAATTAACCCAAGATAAAGTACCTCACTATTTCTCTTATCCCAGATGTCCCAAAATCAATGCCGTTATTGAAAGATTTAATCGTACATTTCAAGAAGATTTCGTTGATCAAAATTTAGATGTCATCAGAGATAAACCAGAATTTAATCGTAGGTTGAGTGACTACATAATTTGGTACAATACTGAAAGACCACACAAAACATTAGGACTAAAAAGTCCAATTAATTATTTAATTGAAAACCACCTAATGTCGAATAAGTCTGTGACTTATACAAAAATTTGACTTACAGAAGAAAGAAGGAGAGAATACATCATGAGAGAAATGAAAACAAAAATGCTATTATCAACCCAACAACAAATACTAAATGTCGGTCTAAGAATTGCCACTGATATCGTTAATGGTCGACCATTTACCAGAATATATTTAAATCCAATCTACGAATTCACCCGAAGACAAATGATAAAAATGCTAGCTGCTGAAAGTGATAAACCAATTCCAACATCAGAAGAAATGATAACGATGAGCCAAAATCTAATTGGACAAAGTGATTCAAGTCAAAAATAATTACGAGTAATATTATCTATCATCTGTTATAATAACCCCATGAAACAAGCTATCCATCCTAAATATTTTGACAAATGTCAAGTCACCTGTGCCTGTGGCAACAAATTTACTACTGGTTCCACAGTCGACCACCTTTTGGTCGAAGTCTGCAACAAATGTCATCCATTTTTTACCGGTCAACAAAAATTTGTTAACATCAAAGGTCGTATTGACAAATTTAAAGAAAAACAAGCCCAAGGTATCATCTATGCCGCCAAAAAGGCAGCTTCCAAAAAAGCCAAAAAGAAAACTAAATAACTAATTTATAATTTTAATTTAAAAATTGATTAAAAATTAAAAATTTTAAATTAAAAATTTTTTATGCCCACCATCAATCCCAATATCGCTATTCTCGAATTTAGACCCGGACCTGGTGGCGACGAATCATATCTTTGGATGGATGATCTCATGAAAATGTACACCGCATACGCCAAAAATATCAGCTGGAAAGTCAATATTATTGATAGAAATATAATTAAAATTTCGGGCATCGGTGCCTATGATCAACTTCAATGGGAAACCGGCACACACCGCGTCCAACGAGTCCCCATTACCGAAAAACGAGGCCGAATTCAAACTTCAACCGCCGCTGTCGTTGTTCTCCCCCAAATTACCAGTAAAGATGTCACTCTAAATCCCGAAGATGTCGAAATGACCGCCTCGCGCGCTGGTGGCAATGGTGGTCAAAATGTCAACAAAGTGTCTACCGCCGTTCGCATTCTTCATCGTCCCACTGGTTTAACCTTTTCCGTTCGACAGGAACGGAGTCAAGAACAAAATCGGATGGTGGCGATGGATCTCTTACGTGCCAAATTATGGCAAATCGAAGAAGATAAACGGATTGCTGCCAATGGCTCAAACCGTGACAAAATTGGTTTAGCCATGCGTTCCGATAAAATCAGATCATACAATTATCCTCGCAATCAAATCAAGGACCATCGTCTTAATAAAGATTTTAATTTAGCCAAATGTCTCAACGGCGACCTCACCGACCTTTTGTTGGAGCTTTCTACCCTTTCTTCTCCAAAACCACAGTCAAAATAATTTCCAAATTATTTCGAAGTATTTTTATTTTTACACTCTCCCCTATTCTTTTACGATTAATATAGGTGGATAACACCGTATTTTTTTCTGTTGCCAATTTCGTCCCATCAACTTCAGTAATAATATCACCCGCCAATATTCCCGCTTTATTAGCACTACTTTCCAATACCACATTTTCCACCGATGCACCCCGTGACACCAATTTATACGCCACTCCCAAAAACGGTCTATCAAATTGTCCTGTTGCCCCAAAGTTATCGACTGATTCTTTTACCAAATTAATCGGTAAGGCAAAACCAATGCTTTGCGCTCCTGACGAAACCGCCACATTAACCCCAATTACCTCACCTTTTAAATTAAACAATGGACCACCCGAATTACCCGGGTTTATGGCCGCATCAGTTTGAATGACGTTGTCCAGACGTTCACTCCCCTCAAATGGATTATTAGCCACAATTCCTCGACCCAAACCCGACACTACCCCCTTGGTCACCGTTGATCGAAATTCACCCAAAACTGTTCCAATAGCAATCACACTTTGTCCTACTTTTATTTTGTCAGAATCACCCAATGTTACTGGCTTTAAATTTATTTTATTTACCTTAACTATGGCTAAATCAGTTACCGGATCACGGTAGATATTAACAATTTCCACTACTTCTTTGTCAATTACGGCACTATATTTTGCGTTTACATCGGACACCACATGCTTATTAGTTACTATCAAACCATTTGTTGTTATGATAAAACCAGTTCCTATATCTTTATTATCACTTGATATCGTCACCACACTCTCATTCGACCGTTCCACTACCCTAATTACTGCCGACTCATCCTCAACAAATTGTATTTGTAAGTCCCTCTTGTCAAAGAGGGATTTAGGGAGATTTAGTCCAATAAAACCAACCAATATCAAAACCACAATCGATAATAAAATTATTATTTTATTTTTCATTTACTTTTCTAAAACAAAACCCGCCTTTTCAAAATGTTTATCAAATCCAAAAACCCGCTTTATCCCCAACCGCTTCATTAATGCAAAACTAACACAATCAGTAAATGATAACTTTGACCAATCTTTTTCAAACCATTTCCAAGCATCTATTTCATCTCTTGACTTCACTCTCTCCACTTTAATTGTACCAATCATATCAACGAGATAATCGCGAAACAACTTTACTGTTCCCATTCCACATCTCAATCTCAATAAAGTATATGACTCATCGATAATGTAGTTACTTACATATATTTCCACGTTCTTATTATTCAACTTACTCCACACAGATACCGCAATTTGATGAAACTCATCTTTTTCATCGCGCAAAGCCTTAATTCCACTTGTATCCCAAAATACTTTATCCATAAATTATCATATCATCATCACTCAACCCCATCGGTTTATCCTTTTTAATTTTGATATCAACAATATCCATAAATGACATTTTTCTTTTATTTTTGAGAACAATCAAATCCCCTACTATCATTTTTGTTTGTGTGACTTCCTTCATTATTCTATTTACATATTCATTAAAACTCATTCCCATCTCCTCAGCCATCATTTTATACTGCATCATATCATCAGCCGGCACCCGCAAATTTGTAGTTACAATGTTATTCATAGTATTAATCATACTATAGTATTACTTTTCTTGCAACACTTCAATCGCCCTATCTAGTTGATTGTCAATTTTATTATCATTATCAACAAATTTTACCTCAACGTCCGGCATAACCCCATCACCATGAATATTTTTCCCATTTGGTAATAACCATTTGGCAATAGTAATATGAAGTCCCGATCCATCGGGAAAATCTTGTGGTGATTGAACTGTACCTTTACCAAATGACTTCTCACCAACCAATTTTCCTCGCCCATAATCTTTAATTGCACCCGCCAAAATTTCTGACGCTGATGCTGACCCACCATTTATTAACACCACCAATTTGTCGTTTAATAATTTTCCTCGACCTTTTTCCACCATATATTTTTGGTCCTGGCCATTGGCCGATGCCTGGGTCACTATTACCCCCTCTTTTATAAAATCCGAAGCCACCAACACCGAAGCCTGCAAAAACCCACCCGGATTATTTCGCAAATCTAAAACAATACCTCCAAAACTAGTCCCATATTTATTTTTTTCGATAATAATTTTATCAACAAGCTCGGGCCAATCTTTATATAATTGCTCACTAAATTTATACAACTTTATCCATGCTATTTTTTTACCCTTATTTTCTTTCATTTCCAGCTCTATACTTGGAACTATAATATTGTCTCGTTTCATCATCACCTCAAAAGTCCCTAATTTCCCCTCCCTAAATAATGTCAAAGTTACTTCTGTCCCAACTTTTCCTCTAATTAAATTCACCGCTTCATCCAAGGCAATACCTGTCGTGTCCTTATTCAACTTTTTTTCAGTATCTTTTATTTTTAAAATCAAATCCCCCGCTTTAATCCCCGCTTTTTCCGCCGGAGTTTTAGGCAATGGCGCCACTACCGCCAATGTTTTTTCCTTATAACCCAATTGTATCCCCACACCTCCAAAATTTCCCGCCAAATCCTCATTGGCCGATTTATTTTCTTTGGGTGGCAAAAAGACAGTATACGGATCATCTAAACTTTGCACCAGTCCCGAAATTGCCCCATAAACCATTTTACTGTCAACTAATTTATTTTTGTCCAAATAACTATTTTGCAATTTATCTTTTACTGTCCACATCAAACTCAAGTCGAGTTTTGAATCACCTTTCGACGATTGCAAAGCTTTATTAAAACCAATTCGATATGACGCAATCACCGCCAAAATTAATATTACAAAACCCAAAACACCATTTCTTATTTTTCTTTGCATTATTTATTCTAACACCACTAACACCTTAGAAGAACTAGCGTTTAACCAAATTTTTACTGTTTTTTCACCCACAAATTTTATCAATTTATTCACTTCATCTTCTTTCATCGTAACTATCGGGATATAACAATCATCAAAATCTTTCGCTTTAATTAAATTTACTAAAATCAAACCAGACGCCCCCACCGCTTCAGCCTTTATCGCCACATCAATATTTTCTTTAATCAATACCACTTGCCCATTTTGTAAACTACTAATTTGCTCTAAATCGTCCACAACTAATCCACTAAAATCACCCCAAGTCTTAAATTGATTTACCCCATCACATTCAAATTCAACTCCTTTTAATTCAAATATTATTTTATCATCTTCTACTCTCACCTTTTTAGCCGATATTGGCGAGAAATATTTTTCATCTTTTTCACTCTCCAATTCTATATTTCCAAACTCATCCACCCCCAGACATTTCCCTGCCCCTGGTGATTTTAAGGTTATATTTGAAAAAAACGAACCTTTTTTTAAAATCTCATCTTTAACTAAATTTCTTTTAACAATACCCTGCAAAACAGTTTTTTTTTCATTTGAATTCAATTTTTGCCAACCCATCAACGGCAATCGCTCAATAACATTTTCATGAAATTCATATATTATATCCCCAATTTCAACCTTTTCTCCATCTTTGACTTTTAATTTCGCCCCTTGGGGAACCTTCACACTCCATGCAATTTTCATTACCTATTCTACATTATTCACCGTTAATTTTTCAAAGCCTATTTAATGACCCAAAATCAATTCAATTTATGATATTATATAAGATACAATATGTCAAATAGTGATACTTATATGTCCATGGAAGAATTAGCTGGCAAATGGATGAAACGACCATGGGAAAGAACTCGTCAAACAGAAACACGTCATTTTTTAGGAATTTTTCCCTATAAGGTACTAACAGAAACAACTTCAGAAGTTTCTGATATCCCACCAGAGGTTTTTGAACGAGGCGCAATCGTACGTGATACCTCTCTCAGAGGTAACGACATACATAGAGGAGAAAGTGAAAGTTCAAATATTTTACACGAGTATTACAAAAAATAATTTATCTATCCCTCAGATTTTTTATTCTGTCATGGTCGTAAATGCCAACAGACCAAGATGTCTAGCTTGTTTGATGGCGCTTGCCATTTGACGTTGATGTTTCATACAAACACCGGTAATCGGAGCCGACAAAATCCGAGACCTGACGGATAAAAAATCCTTCATTTTTTCATAATCTTGCCAC
>Ga0100394_1005322_pt1 | contig 10463 bp, 10 predicted proteins | sample CryGeymeta201518_FD_81549 | JGI IMG/M metagenome (GOLD analysis project Ga0100394, IMG submission 81549) | Groundwater microbial communities from Crystal Geyser aquifers in Utah, USA - Crystal Geyser metaG 2015-18 | ecosystem: Environmental > Aquatic > Deep subsurface > Groundwater | place: USA... | reverse complement strand
CCGTTATTCAGTATATTGATAAGCGTGAAGAGTTGCGCTTGGAGCGTTTAAAAAATAATCTGCAAGTTTATATGGATGAAGAAGCGGTGCTGGATGCTGAGTGGGTCTCCGAGGATGTGTGGCAGCGCCTGTTAACAGCTTCTTATCGCATTGATTTAACCCAAACTTATATTCCTATGGATATTTTATTGGAACGTCAATATCCTCAAATGCTGAGAATTCATCCAGACGAATTTGAACGCAAAGTGAGTTTGTTTAATCGCAATGGTGATTTTTTAAGGGGCGGGGATGTCCGTTCTAATAAAATGATGTCGGCGATTTATGTGGATCGAGAAGTCGCGGGTTGGGTGGCTTATCCGCATCAACAGGTTTTAACTGAAAAGGCCGATATTGAGTTTACAGAAAGTCAGTCATTATTTTTTGTTTGGGCGGCTGTTTTATTAACGATTTGTATTATTTTATTATTGATCGTGTTTGCGAATCATTTTATGTCGCCAATGCGCCAGTTAACACAGGGCATGAGGCGGTTGTCTCAGGGGAATTTTGAGACGCGTTTAAGGATTGATCGTCAAGATGAATTTGGTCAGTTGCAGCGTGATTTTAATCATCTTGCGGCCTGTTTGGAAAAAAACCGCAACAGTCGTAATCAGTGGATTGCGGATATCTCTCATGAGCTGAGAACACCCTTAACGATTTTGCATGGGAGTTTGGAGGCGATTGAGGATGGTATTCGAGCGGCGAGCTCAGAAAATTTGCATAAAATTCATGAAGAAGTCACATTGTTGACTCGGTTGGTCGATGATTTTTATCAGATTGCTTTGAATGATATTGGTGGATTGAGTTATAAAATGCACTCTTTGGATTTTCAGACGCTGGTTTCAAGGTCTATCGAGTCTTTGGAAGGGGTGGCTTTGGAAAAAGGATTGAAGTTAGAGTATTCTGTGGCCACTGGTCGTTATATGCTTAATGGCGATGAAGCCAGATTGGGGCAGATGGTGACCAACCTGTTAATTAATAGTTTGTCCTATACAGATGCTGATTCCGGTGATGAAGCCGGACGCGTAGAGGTGTTGTTATATAATCAAGCGGGTCATATTGTTTTGGAAATGAATGATTCTGAACCGGGTGTCTCCGAAAAAGAAATGGGGCAGCTGTTTGACAGGCTATATCGAACTGAAATGTCTCGTAATAGACGACATGGAGGGGCTGGTTTAGGCTTGTCGATCGTTCGTCAAATTGTTGAGGCGCACTCTGGCAAAATTATCGCTCAGGCATCTCGTTTGGGTGGGTTGAGCTTGGTTGTTAAATTGCCCCTTTGATATGAGAGCAAAATGAAATGTCTTATCGAATATTGATTGTTGAAGATGAAGTAAAGATTGCTGAGATTGTAGAAGATTATTTGCATAATTGTGGGTTTGAAACGGTTTGGATGCAATCGGGTACAGGCGTGGTCGATTGGCTGAAAACGAATACCGTTGATTTGGTAATATTGGATATTATGTTGCCGGGTGTTGATGGGTTACAGTTATGCCAACATATTCGTGTTTTTAGCCAGGTGCCGATTATGCTGCTCACAGCTAAAGTAGAAGAGTCAGATCGAATTTTTGGCCTAGAGCAAGGTGCGGATGATTATCTTTGTAAGCCGTTTAGTCCAAAAGAAATGGTTGCAAGGGTTAAAGCGTTATTGAGGCGAAGCACCACTCCCAAAGAGGTTTTAACAGGTTGGCAGCTTGATGTTTCTCGTTTTAAAGTCGTTTATGAAGGGCGAAGCGCTCAGCTTTCAATGGTTGAGTTTGCCATTTTAAAATTATTAAGTAGTTCTCCGGGTCAGGTATTTTCTCGGAATCAGTTGATTCGTCAAATCTATCCGGACAATCGTATTGTTTCGGATAGAACGATTGATAGTCATATTAAAAAGCTCCGTCACAAATTGGCTGAAGAACTGTCCTCTAAAGAATTTATTTATTCGGTTTATGGTGCGGGTTATAAATTTGAAGTGCCTGGAGAAAATTATTAAATTATGGGTTGTGTTTAGATTTAAACTCATTATAATGATAACCATCTTGATTTGATAAAGCTAAATTCGTCGCGAGGCGAAGACAGAAAGCCACGGGTCTCTATGAGATGGCCGGGTTGCCTTATTAACGACCTTGATGTTCATTTTTATTGATTCCTTTCTGTTTTCGATTCCTTGATCTTATTTCTAGATCGTTTTAGCCTTATTAAATTTTGTCCTTGTTCAGAGTGCAACCGTTTTCTTCTTCCCATTTCTGACGTGGGATCCACACAGGAAGAAAACTTTTAGGGGCTTCTTTCACTGATCGAAGCCCTTTTTTTTTCAAAAAAAACCTATTTGCATCGCTTTGATTGATGGTTGAATCGATGTGTATGACTCGTCAATATCTAGTATAATGCCTTCAAAATTAGCCAGGCCTGGCCATTTTTCTCATCATTTTTGACTTTAAAAGGCACGATATGTCGCTCCAGCTTGAAACCAATCGAAGACGCACCTTTGCAATTATTTCTCACCCGGATGCGGGTAAAACCACGGTTACGGAAAAGTTGCTGCTTTATGGGGGCGCCATTCAGATGGCGGGTGCAGTTAAAAGTCGGAAAACAGATCGTGCAGCGACATCTGATTGGATGAAAATGGAGCAGGAAAGAGGCATCTCTGTTGCCTCGTCGGTGATGCAGTTTCCCTATAAAGAGGTGATGATTAATTTATTGGACACGCCCGGCCATGAAGACTTTTCAGAAGATACCTATCGAACCTTAACCGCAGTTGACTCTGCTTTGATGGTTATTGATGTTGCGAAAGGGGTTGAGGATCGTACCATTAAATTAATGGAAGTTTGTCGTTTAAGGGATACGCCTATTCTAACGTTTATTAATAAATTGGATAGAGAGGGTAAAGAGCCGATTGAGTTACTGGATGAGGTTGAATCGGTTCTGAATATTGCCTGTGCGCCAATGACTTGGCCGATTGGTATGGGCAAGCGTTTTAAAGGGATTTATCATCTATTGAATGATAGGATTCGACTATTTGAATCGGCAGATGGTTTAAATGCCTCTGCGGGGGAAATAATTCAAGGGATTGATAACCCTGAATTGGATGAAAAAATCGGTTCAGGTTTGGCGAGTGAATTAAGGGATGAAATCGAGCTGGTAAAAGGGGCGAGTCATACTTTTGATTTGGATGCTTTTCTTAAGGGGGAACTGACCCCGGTCTTTTTCGGTTCAGCGGTGAATAACTTTGGGTTGCAAGAGTTATTAGATGGTTTTGCAGATTACGCGCCGGCTCCTGTTGGGCGTGAGGCGAAACAGCGGTTTGTCTCGGCAAACGAGCCTAAGTTAACCGGGTTTATTTTTAAAATTCAAGCAAATATGGATCCGAAACATCGAGATAGAGTCGCGTTTATGCGCATTGTTTCCGGGCAGTATCAAAAGGGCATGACCTTAAAACATGTTCGCATTGGTAAGGATGTCAAAATTTCTAAAGCGATTACTTTTTTGGCGAATAGACGCGACCAAGCTGAGCAAGCCTTTCCTGGAGATATTATTGGCTTGCACAATCATGGCACCATCAAAATTGGGGATACTTTTTCAGAAGACGAGGTGTTAAAGTTTGTTGGTATTCCCAACTTTGCACCTGAATTATTTCGCCGTGCGCAATTGAAAGACCCCATGAAAATGAAAGCCCTTCAGAAAGGCTTGACACAGCTGTCTGAAGAAGGGGCTACGCAATTGTTTCGCCCTATTAGTAATAATGATTTGATTTTGGGGGCGGTGGGCATTTTGCAGTTTGAAGTGGTCGCGCAACGTTTAAAGGACGAATACAATGTGAGTTGTTTTTTCGAGCCGGTGAATGTCAGTACCGCCCGTTGGGTTTTAGGCGACTCAGCAGAAATTGATCAATTTTTGTCAAAAGTTAAAGATAATGTGGCTTATGATGCGGCTGACCAGTTGGTTTATATTGCGCCAACTCGGGTGAATTTAAGTTTAATGGAGGAAAGGTGGCCTAAATTACAGTTTGTTGCGATTCGCGAACATTAATTTAGATGCCTCTTAGTCTATTAAGTCCTTGTTTATGAGGCCTTTTGATTATTGATAAAATTAGTGGTAGAGTAGTACCCCAATTCATTAAAGAAATATGATGTTTTGAATCATTCATGATTAGTCTGGTTCATTGTGTCGCTATAAATTCTATAAGATAGGGTTCTCCGCCATCATGAAGTTAAAACGCAGACAAGAAGATATTTTTCGAACGTCCAAAAAATCGGGTTCGAAATTTTTATTAGGATTGATGATCGTGTTAGTAGGTGTTGTCACTTATGCTTATGTTGTTGACCCGTCTTTGATTCAAATCCTTTAAAGCCTTAGACTTTTAAAATAATCGTGGCAAGCCCTAAAAAGACAAAGAATCCCAAGGAATCCGTGACGGTTGTGAGCATTAAGCCAGAGGCTAACGCGGGATCGATTTTCATTTTGTTTAAAAACAGGGGTATCATCGCGCCAGCTAAGGCCGCTGCTATTAGATTGATTAACATCGCCGTTCCAAAAATCAATCCTAGAGAACTATCCTGAAACCATAGCCATGCAGCCAAACTGGTCATGATGGCCCATAAAATTCCATTTAAAACCCCTACGGTAGTCTCTTTATAAATCAATTTATAACTGTTTTTTGAGCCTAGTTTACCTGTTGCGATGGCGCGAATAACAATGGTTGCGGTTTGTGTGCCCGCAATACCGCCCATACTGGCGACGATCGGCATTAGAATCGCTAAGGCAACAATTTGCTCAATGGTTGCTTCAAAAAAGCCAATTACAATGGAGGCAAAAATCGCTGTAAACAAGTTAATGCCTAACCAAAATGAGCGTCTTTTTGCAGATCTTAAAGGGGGGGCGAATAAGTCTTCTTCATCATCTAAACCGGCGCTGAGCATTTGGCTACGTTCTGCATCTTCACGAATAATATCAACGACATCATCAATGGTGATTCGACCTAACACCAGGTTATTTTCATCAACGACGGCAACCGAAATCAAATCGTTTTTTTCAAAAATATGCGCCACTTCCTTGTCTGACGTGAGAGCTTTAATCGCAAATCGATTAGGGTCGACTAGATTCGCAACCAAGGTGTCTTCATCGTTAACCAGCAGGTCATTAAGTTTAATAGTCCCCTGATAGAAACCGTCACGGTCACGTACAATTAAATCAACCATATCATTGGGCAGGGAACCAATCTTGCGAAGGAGTCGCATAACGACTTCAATGGTTACATCTGAACGAACGGCAATGAAGTCTGTACTCATTAACCCCCCTGCGGTATCTTCCGGGTAGGAGAGCGCAGTTTGTACGGCTTCTCGATCTTGCTCAGGCAGTTTTTCGAGCATGCCTGCTTTATCAGATTCGGGTAAAGATTGGATAATATCGGCAATATCGTCCGTTTCTAATGTTTCAGTCAGTTCAATGATTTCGTTTTGATTGAGTAGGCTCAGTAAATGTGAGCGCACTTCATCATTGGTGTGACCGAGGATTTCACCTTGTGTTTCAGGTGGGAGTTGAGTCCAAAGAATATTTCGTTCTTTAGGCGGGGTCGCTTCAAGTATTTCAGCGATTTCTTCCGCCACTAACCCTTGAAGCAACTCTTGAATATAGGGTGCATTCTGCTCGTGTAAAGCCGTATAGAGTTGTTCTGTAATGTGTCGTTTGTCTGATGAAGTGTGAATTTGCGACATTAGCTACTCTTTAAATTGAGTTAAAAACAAAACAAAAGGGTTCTTTGTTACGGGGTTAATTATGAGAGCTTTGCACGAGATCAATGAAAGTATCAAATGGTTGAAAATCAGCCAATATTTATCTGATTTTTCCATCGCGCTTTACTCGTGAAAAACGCTCAGTTTGTTTTTCATCGTAAGTTGAAGGAATTGTATGTTAAGCCGTTATGGAATGCTAGTTTAGCAAACGACACTAGCGAAAAAAAAAGGGCTAACCAGCCCCTTTTTTATAGAGATAGGGGTTAAGCTTCTTCCTCGTTAGTCATGTTTTTTACCCCACCTGATTTTTTGTGGTGGTTACCAATTTTTTCTTTGTGTTTAATGATTTGTCGGTCAAGTTTGTCTACTAAAGCATCAATCGATGCATACATATCATCACAAGTATGTTCTGCAAAAAGGTCTTTCCCTGAAGTATGGACTGTTGCTTCGGCTTGTTGTTGTTGTTTTTCAACAGTTAAGATGACATGAGAATTTGTTACATGATCAAAATGACGGGTGAGTTTTTGCATTTTTTCTGTCACATATTCACGAAGAGGTTCAGTTACTTCAATGTGGTGTCCAGTGATGTTGATTTGCATTTTATCGCTCCTTTAATTGGTTTTCTCTGCGACGATAGGGAGGGAGTTATTTGAAAAAACCCAAATAGGGTTTTAATTAAAATTATAACATAACCGCTAATTTTAGACGGGCATTTTACTTGAAATTGTCTCCAAGATATACCCGTTTTACATCAGGATTTGCGAGGATTTCATGGGGGGCGCCATGTGCTAAAATGGTTCCTGCATGCAGGATGTAGGCTTGGTCACACACGCCTAAAGTCTCTCGTACATTATGATCTGTGATCAACACACCAATACCTTTCATTTTGAGGTGAAGGATGATGCTTTGAATGTCTTTTACCGAAATGGGGTCAACGCCCGCAAAGGGTTCATCAAGCAAAATAAAGTTTGGCTCCATCGCTAAAGCACGGGCAATTTCAACACGGCGGCGTTCTCCACCAGACAGGGCTTGACCTAGTTGAGTTGTAATGTGAGAAATTTGTAGGTCATCAACAAGGGACTCATAGTGTTGCCACTTTTCAGCTTCGTTTATATCATCACGCATTTCTAATATGGCTAAGATATTTTGCTTGACGGTGAGCTTACGAAAAACTGAAGCTTCTTGTGGTAAGTAGCCAATCCCCATTTTGGCTCTTTGATCGATGGTTTTTTGGCTGATCTCTTCGTCATCTAAGTAGATTTCTCCGGCATCATTTTTTACCAGGCCTGTCATCATGTAAAAGGTGGTGGTTTTGCCTGCCCCATTGGGGCCAAGCAAGCCGACAACTTGCCCGCTTTCAACATCTAGATCCACAGAGCTAACGACAGGACGACGTTTGTAGCTTTTAGCGAGGTTTCGGGCATAAAAATGTGCCATTTATTAAGGCACCTTTTGCTTGTTAGAAGAGGGTTTTTCGGTTTCGGTTTCGGTTTTGGGTTCTGGCTGAAAAGTGACCGTAATTCTTTTTTTATCGGTTTCCGTGCCTTTAGCCGATAAGGTTTTGTCGGTCAGGTTGTATATTATTTCAGGGCCAGAAATACTGTTTTTGTCGGCTTGGTTAATTTGGGCATCGCCTTCTAGAATAACGATTTTATCTATTGTATGGTAAGTGATCTTATCCGCTTGTCCATTCACCCAAGTTTGATCGTCGTCGTTGAATTTTTTAAAGGTTGCAGGTTTTCCAAGAATAATGGCTCTATCAACCTGTCTATTTGGGTGAAAGATGGTAACGGTTTCACCGATAATTTCAGTTTTCCCTTGGGTGATAATAACATTACCTTGGTAGGTGCTTTCACCGATACTATCTTGGGCAATTAAACTGTCGGCTTTTATTTCTATGGGTAAGTTTTCTTCAGCTGTATTGGTTTCTTTGGCATAGGTTTGATTCAAGCCAGCTGATAGAAAAAAGCTGATGACGCAAAAGGTCAATGAGTGTCGAGTAAAGAGGGCGATCATTCGGCTATTGGTGTTCCTGATTGTGGTGCGTTTGCTTAGGTTGGTATCGTGTTTTGACATCGGAAATAAATTCTATTGTACCTAAACCATTATCGGCTTTAAAGCCAGTGCCACTGATTGTTAAGTTTGCTTGGGTCATTTGGGTAAATACTTGACTGGTGATTTTTTTGGTTAAAGTATTATAAGAAATCTCTTCAGACGTTAAGGTTTTATTTTCTTGGCTATCATTTTTATTTCGAACCAATACCTTAACATTACCATTGAAAATAAGGGTTTGATCATCGAGGCTTTTACCAAGTTGGCTTGACAGAGAGGTGCGATTGTCGATGCGGTCGTCAATAATAAATGGGGATTTGAAAAAACTTTGCTGAGTTTTTTTGTGGTATTGAATTTCATTGGCATAGACAGCCGTTTGCTGTTTTTGTCCGTTAGAGGGTGCAGGAATTTTCCAGCTGGTGGTTTCATAAAGTTGCCAAGTGGGTTTTATAGGCGTCGCTTGAGAGAGGATCGCTGTGTCCGTTGTTTCGTGTTGAGTTTGTTTGAAGGCAATAAGTAAGGCGGTCACCGATAAAAGAAATAATAAAATAGCGGGTAGTCTCTTTTTCATTGGGTTCCCTTAATCGATCTGCTTAGGCGTAACACCGTTAAAATGATTTATCTTAAATAAAAATCCAAATGAGCTTGCCATAAATTTTGAGATTTTAAGATCAATTCACAAATGTCTCTTACGCAACCCCGACCCCCGGAAAATCGAGAAACATAATCCACTCTTGGAATGATTTCAATGTCCGAGTCTTTTGGGCAGGCCGACAGTCCGACGCGCGACAAAATGGGCAAATCGAGAATGTCATCTCCCACATAAGCAATTTGTTGCATCTCTAAATTTAACTTTTCTGCCAGTGCGAGAAAGGTTGGTAGTTTATCTGGAACGCCTTGATAAAGGTGTTTGACCTTTAAATCTTGCATGCGCTTTTCCGTTAAAGGAGATTTGCGGCCGGTGATGATACCAATATCAATGCCACTCTTTTGAAGCATAACCATGCCGTGTCCATCCCGTGTAAAAAAAGCCTTGTATTCCTGACCATTATCGCCATAAAACAGCTGATTTTCAGTGAGAACACCATCGACATCTAGAAGGAGTAATTTTATTAAACTGGCTTTTTGGGTGATTTCAGTTTCAAAGGACATAACGCTTAACCATTAATAGAACGGAAATATAATAGTAACATGTACGAGATGAAACTGATGACTAAAAGGCTGCCTTCAAATTTGGTGATAATCGCATTTCCTTTGCGTGGCAATGCCACTAGCAGCATGGCGACTGTCAGGGCAAGCATAATTGGATAGTCAATGATCAGGGTGGTGTTTTCTATTAACGAAGGCGCAATCAAAGCCGGCATCGCCATAACAGCCAACAAGTTAAATAAGTTTGATCCAATAATGTTCCCAATCATCAGATCTGCCTCTCTTTTTCGAGCAGCACTAATCGCAGCAGCCAGCTCAGGCAAACTGGTTCCTATGGCAATAATTGTTAAACCAATAATCATTTCAGGCACTTGGAAAAAGTGAGCAATTTCGACAGCACCCCAAACCATCATTTTGGCACTAATGATTAAAATGATTAAGCCAGTAATGAGTAAAACCCAAGATTTTGATAAGCTCATTTTGGGGTGTTCTTTGAGTTCTACCAGTGTTTCTTCAGATATAGGGTCTACTGGGCTGATGGTTCGGTTCGCATGTATCATCCAAGTCATAACTACCATTAACAATAGGATAAGGATGTAGCCATCAAAAACATCTAAGTCATTGTCGAGCATGAGTAGAATACCAATGACCGAGATGATTAAAAGGATTGGAAACTCTCGTTTTAATAATGACGATTTAATAACGATGGGAGATACTATTGCAGTAACCCCTAAGATGAGCCCTATATTAGCAATATTTGAGCCCACTACATTACCGATAGCGAGTCCTGGGCTGCCTTCTAAAGAGGCTAAAATGGCAACCAGCATTTCAGGGGATGAGGTACCAAACCCTAAAACAACCACACCAATGATTAGGGGAGCAATATTTAGGTGCTGAGCAACACTAGCGGCACTGTCAATGAAAATGTCTGAACTCCAGACTAATAGGGCAAGCCCCAAAAGCAGGATGGTTAGTGGTAGAATTATTGGTAAAAACATAAACTGAGCGCCACCTAAAAAAATGTGCCAATATTAAAAAATAGGGGTCGTATTGTATATTTATTTATAGAGAAAATAAATATTGTTTATAAGTGAACGGTTGGTTATAGGCGTATGAAGGTGGTTATTTATCAAACAAGGTGGCTTGGGTGGATGAGAATTTAAGCATAGGAACGCGTGGCTGGATAAGTAAAGCATGGCAAGCGTTTTATCCTGAGGGGTTACCAAGTGATTGGCAGTTGGATTATTACAGTCAATATTTTAATGGTGTCTTAGTGCCTGAAAATCAGTGGCGTGCCTGGACAGATGATCAAATGATAGATTTTGCTGAAGCCTTGGATGGAGAAGGGTTTGCGTTCTTTTTTGAAGTTGAGCACCGCTTGGATCATGAAGGTTGCCAGCGCTTGATTCAGATAAAATCTATTTTGAAAACCCTGGCCGTTGGCCTTTTGTTAAAGGGCGAATCTCAATCTTTGCCGGAGACATTAGACGATTATCATGTAACTTT
>Ga0100394_1005309_pt1 | contig 10471 bp, 26 predicted proteins | sample CryGeymeta201518_FD_81549 | JGI IMG/M metagenome (GOLD analysis project Ga0100394, IMG submission 81549) | Groundwater microbial communities from Crystal Geyser aquifers in Utah, USA - Crystal Geyser metaG 2015-18 | ecosystem: Environmental > Aquatic > Deep subsurface > Groundwater | place: USA... | reverse complement strand
TATAATGAAGCAGTGAAAGTAAAAAATAATTTATCTTCTAAAAAATGAGTATGAATAACAAGCATATAACAATACTAACTACTTGGGAAGATGAAAAACTCACTATTGATATAGAGTTTAAAAAATGGTTAGAAGTAAAAAGTGAAGCAAAATCAAAATGAGAAGATTGAATTTTTTTACAAGCCTATCAGAGATATATTAAATTTTCAAATTTAAAAGATGAAAGATGAAAAACTCAATACTTATCACTTCCTGAACCTAAAGAAGAGTCTCTATCTATGTTATGAAGTTTAGAAAAAAAGAAACTTCTTGAAAATAATCCTAAAAAATATTACGAATTAGAAAAACAAGATAAAGAAAGAAGAAGAAAGATTGCTGAATATGTGAAAAATAATAAAAACCTTTTAGAACTAAGAAAGAAAAACTTTTTAGAAAAAAGAGCTGAGATTTTAAAAAGATTATCTTTTGAAGAAAAAGAACTATGATTTGAAACTACAACATCAAAACTTGAAGAGTTAGAAAAGATAAAGAAAAAGGATTTTAAAAATTTAAAATAAAATATGCAAATAACAATAAACCACAAAGAACAATCTATTACAGTAGATTGAAAGGTGTATTACTATACTTACTTCTATAGGTTAGATAGAAGTTTAAAAATAGGATTATACAATAAAGAAGAAGTTACTCTGAATACTACTTGAGCAATTTATAATATAATATGAGTAAAATGAAAGTAAAAGAAAAGAAATGTAAACAATGCTGAAAATCTTTTGTTCCTTATTCTAGTCTTGATAAATACTGCTCAAGTAAATGTAAAGTAAAATGAGAGAAAGAAAAAGAGAAAGTTAAGAAAGTAAAAGCAAGAGAGAAAAAAAAGACAAGTCCAAAAAAATTATATAAAGATAATGTTGAGATGGCAAAACTAATCGCTAAAATAAGAGACTGATATATATGCCAATGGTGTTGAAAAGATTGTAATAGTAATAAATCTGATTGCCATTGAAGTCATATTATAAATGAAGCAAGAGACCATAGACTCGCAACTGATGAATATAATATTAAAGCTCTTTGTTTTCATTGTCATATGAATTTATGGCATAAAGACCCAGTATTAGCAAGTAAATGGTTTAATGAAAAATTTCCTTGAAGATATGATAGATTGCAAGAATTACATATAATTTACTGAAAAATTGGTAAAATATGAAAAGAATGGCATATAGCTGAAAATATAAGATTAAAAAATCAACTTAATTTACTAAATAAATAATTATGAGAGAGATAAAATTTAATGCTTTTAATAAAGCGACTTGAGAAATGATGTATAATGTATGATTTGACAGTACTTGCAAAAATTGAAGTAATTGAATTATTTTTTTGCAATATACTTGATTAAAAGATAAAAACGGAAAAGAAATTTATGAGGGAGATGTTGTAAGAACAAATTGGGATACTTGAGATAATATTAGATTTATTTGAACGCACCCATTTTCAAAACAATTAATGCAAATGAATATCAGAAGATATTTTAAAAATAAAGATTGAAATGACAATATATGGTTATCTAATGATAGTAGATATCCAGATTGATGAGATGCTGTTATTATTTGAAATATTTACGAAAACCCTGATTTAATACTTACTTCTTAATAAATAATTATGACAACAAAATGAACTTCAATAGCTTGAAGAAAAAGAAATGATTGAATTGACTTTTACCAAACACCTACTTGGTGTGTTGAAAAATTACTAGAAAAAGAAATGTTTATTTGACCAATATTAGAGCCTTGTAGCTGAGCTGGTGCAATATCAAAAGTATTAGAAAATAAATGACATAAAGTTTATAGTCAAGATATTAGAACTGATGATTGAGTTTATTGAGAAAAATGAGTTGATTTTTTTAAAAGTACATTCAACGCTTCAAACATAATACAAAATCCACCGTAGTTTTGTGATAAAGATTTTATTATTAAATCATTAGAGTTATCGGAAAATAAAGTTGCAATGCTTTTAAAATTATCATTTCTTGAAAGTGCTGATAGATATGAATTTTTTAAAAATACTCCGTTAAGAAAAGTTTATGTATTTTGTAAAAGAGTAAATATGTATCCAGAATGACAACCTCAACCAAAGAATAGTTGAACTATTGCTTATGCTTGGTATATTTGGGAAAAATGATATACTTGAAAACCAGAAATAGACTGGATTATTTAATAACTAAAGAATAATTATGATTAAAATAAACGAAACAAAAATCCACTCAGTAAAGAAAAATACTCATAGAGAACTATCAGTAACTTTTCTTATTAAGCCAGAAGATTATACAACAGAGATAGAAGATTTGTTTTACGACCTAAAGAACAACGGAAACTTATGAGCTTTTGTATTTAATGCAACAGAGTTTACAGAAGATACTTGAAAGTCAGAAACACAAGTAAGAAACGAAATGATAAGTAAACTTGCTTTTCTTATGAAACAATATGCAGAGAAAGAGTGAGAAGATATTGAAAGCTTGAAACAAACTCTTTACAATAAGTATTGAGTAACAAGTAGAACTCAATTAAATAACGAACAGCTAAAAAAAGAAATTGATAGTTTTGAAGCTGGTTTATATTTTAATAATTAGATTATGAAAGTACTTATAGCTTGTGAAGAAAGTCAAGCAATAACAATAGAAATGAGAAAACTTTGAATTGAAGCGTATTCTTGTGATATTCAAGAATGCTCTTGATGACATCCTGAGTGGCATATTCAATGAGATGCTATTGAGGAAGCTTATAGTTGAAAATATGATATGATGATTGCACATCCACCTTGTACTGATTTAGCTGTAAGTTGAGCAAGACATTTTGCAAAAAAAATAGCAGATTGAAGTCAACAAAGAAGTATTGATTTTTTTATGAAACTCGCTAATGCTCCTATTGAAAAAATAGCAATAGAAAATCCAGTTTGTATAATGAGTAGTAAATGGAGAAAGCCAAATCAAATTATACAACCTTGGCAATTTTGAGACCCATTCCAAAAAACAACTTGTCTATGGACAAAAAATCTTCCTAATTTAATTCCAACAGATATAGTTGATAAATGATAATTTGTAACTTTTAAAAGCTGAAAAAAGATGAGTAAATGGATGGCTACAAGCTTTTGAAAATGAAAAGAAAGAAGTAAAACTTTCCCAGGTATTGCAAAAGCTATTGCGAAACAATGGGGATTATTAAGAGCTAATTAAAGCTCTTTTTTTATTTTTATCTACTTTTTTGTACTTTTTATTACTTTTTATTTGCTTTTACAAGAAAAATAGATATAATACTCTAGAAGTTAAGGCAAACAGCAAAGCGACCTACCTTACAACTTCTCATTTAACTAGACTTATGACAAACGACAACGGATGTGTAAGTAGATAACTATAAAATTATGGAAAATATATTTAAAACAGTATTGTGATACATATTCGACTGAATGGATGTACACGAACACACAATAAACGGAAAAAATGTAAAACTATTCTATGATGAAAGCGACTCTTTATTCTGAGTACTTATAGATAATCACAATGCTGATAAACTTTTAAAAAAAATTTGGAAATTATGAAACGATAGATTGTTTATTAAATGAGATTGAATTGAGCTCAATACTGAGCTATACGATTTAATTTCTAATTTTATCGAATATGATTAGTAATATTTTACTCGTATTAGCTATTATATGTTTAGCTCTTACATTTATTATAGATAAAATCTGATGGATAATTATTTTCTTTATTTTAATTTTATTACAATATAATTTATGAAACTTATGATTTTAATGATTACAGCTTGTATTTTATGAGCAGGCTATATTGATACAAATACTTACGAAACAGAGCTTATAGCTCAAAATTTAACGAATTACAGTGCATTTGAAACCATTACTCAAGAAGAGTTACAAGCTCAAAGAGATTTTGAGGAAAAAAGAATGAAAGAAATGCAAATTTTAATTGATAACGCAAAATAATATGAAAGAATTACAAACTATACAAGAAAAACTAAATGCACCTAAAAGTTTAAGAAATGATTTTTGAAAATATAACTATAGAAGTGCTGAAACAATACTTGAAGCAGTAAAACCTTTACTTAAAGAAACAGAAACAATACTTTTACTTTCTGATGAAATAGTGAGAGAAGAAAACAGATTTTACATAAAAGCAACTGCAAAACTAATAAATAAAGATTGAAAAGAAATTAGTGTCACTTGATTTGCAAGAGAAGAAGAAATTAAAAAAGGGATGGATTGAAGTCAAATTACTTGAGCTTCAAGTTCTTATGCAAGAAAATATGCTTTAAATTGATTATTTGCTATTGATGATGAAAAGGACAGCGATGCAACAAATACTCATTGAAAAGACCAAAAAGCACAAGATAGTAAACCATTAGAAACAGAAAAGAAAAACTGGTTAAACTTTGAAACATTTAAAAATATTGTTGAAGCTGGAAATACTACTGAAAAGCAAATTGCTGATATTATAAAAGAAGACTGATATGCTTTAAGCTGACAAGCTAAAATTGCAATTAGACACTATTTAACAACTTGAGAATTAGATAAAACATTATTTTTTAAAAACTAACCTATGACAAACGAAGAAAGAGTAATACTAGACAATTTAAGAACATTTATCAAATCAAAGGATATTGCAACCATCCTTTGAGTTGGTAAAGACTACATCAACAAGGTATTTAATGATAAATACCAATTAACGGATAAAATGAAAGATAAAATCAGAAATATGAAAAATCCTTTAATAGAAACAGAACATTTTATTTTATTAAAAAAAGAAAAATGATTTACGAAATCCAAATAGAAATTGAAACAGCTTTAGAGAATTATTTAGAATGTTTTAATGAAGATTGAGAACTGATTGTATCAGAAGAAGAATACGCAAAAATAGAGTCTGAACTACAAGAACTTCAAAATAAAAAATCTGATTATATGGAGTGGTTAATGAAAACAAGAGCTAACAGACTCGCAAGTATTCAAGGTATTGATTCAGAGATAGAAAGACTTGTAAAAATGAAAGAGTCAATACAAAAGAAAGTGGATAAAACAGATAGATTTATTGACAAACTTGTAAGTAAAGATTATAATGGAAAGACTATAAACTACTGATTATTTAGTGTAGGTTATAGAAAAAGTAAAGCAACTGTAATAGATAATGAAGAACTAATCCCAACTGAATACAAAAAAGAAAAAGTATCAGTAAGTATTGACAAGACGCTTATTAAAAAAGATATTGAAGCTGGAAAATTTATTGAATGAGCGAGAATTGAAGAGAGAATGAATTTATTTATTAAATAGTCGCTTCCCTTTTCAGAAATAAAATTATAAAATAATTAAAATGCTTTCGCTAAGCCAAAAAACATAAAATCACTTCCCTAAGTTTAGAGTATCAGGGGAGTGGTAATTTAAAAACTAAAAATAAATTTATGTATAGATTAAGAGTCGGAATACTTTCGGAAATAGAAAATACATCAGAACTTACTCAAGAGTTAGTTGATTTTATTACTAGATATGAATGAAAAGAGATTTATATTCATCCTGAGTACAAAGAAGAATGATTTTTAAAAGTTTCAAGATATGCAAAAAAACAATCCTTTATTATTCCTGATTATTGGGTAGAAGAAGTAGTTATTGAGAATAATTCTTTTGATTTTAAAAGTATTAACCAAACTCATTTAATTATTTGAGCTTTCGTGTTTCTTATTATAGTAATTATTTCATTTTGGATTTATATTCCTGAATTTACACCAGAGCAAAAAGAAAGATATATTACAGAATATCAAAATGAAATTGATTTAAAAATGAAAGAAAAGGAAAATCAAATTAATGAGGAAGCATTATTTCAAATTCAACTCAATGAAGAATTATATAAGTCAAAAATGAAAGTATCTATTTATGAAAAAGAAATTGAGAAGTTAAGAAAAGAGAAATTTACTATTAATTTTAAATAATGGAAACAATTATAATGATAATTTCGATATTTTTGAATTTAATATTTATTTTCTTTATGTTGCAACAACACTTTATCTATAAAGAAAAGATAGAGTGATTAAAGTTGTATAATTCTTTTACTCAAAGAGTTTGCAATGTAATGAATGAAAACAAAATAAAACAACAAATAGATAAAGCAGTTAAAAAATCTATTTGAAGACATTTTAAAAATAAAAATTAATTATGAAACTTAAAGACCAACTAATAGCAGATGGATACATCCACAGAAGTATTGAATATAAAAGAGAATATCAAAGAAGATATAAAGGACTTAATCCTTTACTTCCTTGAGAAGAAAATCCACCAAGAAAATACAATTTCAAAGAAGAACTTATAAGAGATGGTTATGTATGGAGAAGTAAAGAATACATATCAGAATATAACAGAAGAGTATGTTGAAGGCAGCCTATAACTTATGCAGAGAAACTTGCTTGAAAGAAAGCATATAGAAAAAATAGTATTAAAGGTACAAAACGGACTCCTGAATACTGGAAAGAGTATCAGAAAAACTACAGACTTTGAATAAAATTAAAAGATAAAAAACCAAGACTTACAAAAGAAAGTCTTTACAAAAAAATAGCACTAATGAGAAAGCAACAATGAATAGTTATATAAAACTACTAGAGCAATACGAAGAAATAGAAGTATTGCAAAATATGAAAAGATGATATGAGAGTATGAATACGAAAGATAAACAGACTCTCAAGCTCATCGAAGAAGTAAATGAAGCTATTGATAGATTATTAAATAAAGAAGTATGATAATACATTGAGATTGTTTAGAAGAGATGAAAAAAATGCTAGATTGTAGTGTGGATTTAATTATAACAAGTCCACCTTACAATAAATGATTTTGGAGTAGAAATAGAAATATAAATAATTGATTTAAAACAAAATCAAGAAAAATAACATATTGAGATTTTGATGATAATTTAACTCCAGAAGAATACGAAAAACAACAAAATGAGTTTTTAAAAGAGTGTTGCAGAGTAATAAAACCAACTTGAAGTATTTTTTATAATCATATTGATATATTATACAAACACACTACAATTCATCCAAAATACGTTTATAATTTTCCTTTAAAACAAATTATAATTTGGAATAGAAAAAACACTCCAAAGTTAGATAAAAGCTATTTTTTTCCAATTACAGAATATTTATTTTGGATTAAAAAAGATTTAAAATCAATCCCATTTTTTGATAGAAAAAAAGCAAAATTTCAAAAAAATGTTTGGGAAATAAGTCCAGCAAAAAACAATAATCATCCTGCCCCATATCCTAAAGATATAGTTGAAAATATTATACTTTCTTGTAGTAATGAATGAGATATAGTTTTAGACCCTTTTGCTTGAAGTTGAACAACTTGAATTGTTGCAAAAAATATAAATAGAAACTACATACTTATAGAAAGAGAAAAAGAATACATTGATATTATAAAAAATAGATTATGAGAAACATTATAAACAAACGCTTAAACGAAGAGATTGATGATTGTATTGATACTCTTCAAGCGTTAGACGACTGAATAACAGATGATACTAATCTTGCAGTCTTAATTGCTATTGATAAAGAGCGTGGAGATTATCAAGATAAATTACAAAATATTTTAAATCAAGTAACTAAACACTAATGCTAGAAAGACTAATTATTTATTGAAACGACACAGTATACTGAGTAACTACTGATATTGAAGAAGTACCACATATGTTTGCTTATAATTTAATTGACTTGACACCAAAAAAAGTTGCAGAAATTTTAGAAAATCCTAGTCTTGTAAAAAAAGAATTTCCACATATGTTAAAATGAGTAAGATAAAGATTTAGAAATAATCTTGTAATGATTTTGGATTATGATATGCCTGATGTAAATTGAAGTGAATGCGATGTAGATTAAGCACCTTTTTAGGTGTTTTTTTGTTGCTTTTTTACTCATTTTTTACGACTCTTACAAAAACACTATTTATTTACGTTTATAGCGTTGTTTTGTTCGTATAGTATGTTATATCGTATTTTAATAAAACATTTCTTCAAAATAACGTAATTTTTGATACATCTCTGATTTTTTCATATTTGATTCTTAAAAAATAAAAAAAAGACTTATTTCAGTCTTTTTAGTTCTTCTTTTGCTTTTTCAAGAGAGTCTTTTGTAATTTCTCAAGAAACGATTTTTTCTATCACTCTATAATTCATAGCCATCACTTCTTCACGAGTAATATTTTCATTAGGTCTTTCTCAATTTGTTAATCAAAGGAGAAAGAATAGTTTAGCACTATCTAGTTTTATTTGTTCCATAACTCTTTTTTTATAGTTATCAATTAAATCAGTATTATTTACAAAAGTTAGTTTCGTATTGTAAAGTATTCTGTTAAAGTCTTCAATCTTAATATAGAAGTATCAAGCATTAAATCAGTTTGAGCTGTCTTTTACTATAAAACACATAGGAGGTATTCTACGACCTTCTTTTTCTTTGTATTCATTCGTTCTATTGTATCAGATGATAGTGAAAGCGTGTCAAGCTCAAGAGTTACCTTGTGCGTAATAGTCTCAAGTTCTAGTAAGTCTCCAGTTTATCATATTACTTCAGGTAGATATTTGATTTCCATCAGCAAGAGCTGTGTAAGCATCTTCTAAAGATTGTACTTGAGCGTATCATTTAATTAAACCTTTTCTTTTTATAAGTTTTGGTCAATTAATAATATAGTCTCATTGCGTAGGACTCCAAGTTTCTGACTCATCACATAACTGACTCCCTTTGCTTCTTTCTTCAACTCAATCTTTTAGGTTTAAGAAGTTATCGTGCATACTTACTGAGTAATAAACACATCACATATTGTATCAATCTTGATATTGGTCTTGAATAATACCATCATCGTTTACTACAAAGTCAGGAGTAACCTTGTTTGTTCAAGCTACCTCGCTGTATGGATAGTTCCTTTCATCGTATGAGTCTAGTGCTGCGTTTTCCATAATTTTATAGTTAAGAATATCTTTTTTGTGGTTTTACTTTTTTAGGTTTTCAGGTTACTTTTTTTGGAGTTCCTTTAGAGTCAGGTTTTTTAGGTGTTACTTTTACTTTTACTTTCATATTTTATTAGTTATCAAATATACAATCAAATCAGTTTTCAAATTTATCATCAATACTCTTATTTATTGTAGTGATAATTGTTTTATTTTGAAATTCAATTTTTGAAATTATCTCATCTTGTTTTTTATTTATTTCATTTTGAGTGTTTAGTATCTTGTAAGAAAATACTAAGAAACAAATCAATATAAGTATCATTGCGTAAATCATTTCTTTTGTTTTCATAATTATTCTTTGTTAAATTTATTTTTAATCCTTTTTTCTGCTGTTTCTTGAAGTTTCTCAATAGAGATATTAAAAATCATATTTCATAGGTAACTAAATAATGTAAATAGTTTACTTTCTCTTGAGCCTTTAAATATTACTGCAAGATTTTCAAATATAGATATTACTTCAAAAAATATAAATATTCAAAAAATTATAATCGGGATTATTCCTATAATATCTGATGTTATAGCTTCCGTGTGTCTGAGTCAAGAAGAAAATAAAAGTACGATAGAACATAACATAATCACAAGTGTTTTTTTTATCATCCCATCAATTCATATTTTACTCATAACCATCTGAGACTTTCTTGCTGAAAGAAAACCAGTCAAGAAGTCAAAACATTGTAAAACAAAAAGTGTAAAAAATAAAAATACTATTAAGTTGTATCAGAATATCGGAAAAGATAATCCAGCAACTCATATAATTGTCCAAGCTAGTTTATTTGTAGTAACCTCATTCAACATAATCTCCTTTTTTAAATAATAATAACTATACTCAATATAGTGATATTATTGTTTTTGTCAAAAAAAAACTCTCAATTAAGAGAGTGTTTAGGTTAAGGCAAGAATATTGTATCATACTTTTTTTATTTTTGCAAATATTTGAAGAAACTTTTTCAAAAAATCCTTACAGCAAAATAGAAAGTATAAGCTAGTATTACTTTATACCATACTCAGTTACTATCAATAAGTAAATATCTAAGGAAGCCAGTATCAGCTCTTATTTTATCTGCTTCTGTTCATCCTTCTTTATACGACTTATCGTGTAAGTTTGCATTACTTTCTTTAAATCAAATTACATCAGCGATATAATTTAGAAACCAATTAAGGAAAGAGAGCTTAAATCTCTTCCATCCTTTTTGATTTTTCCAGTCAGGTCAGTATCAGTTCATATTATAAATATCTTATTACTAATTCATTAAAAGCATTCTCAATATCTCCGAATAGGATTATTTGACTTTCTACCCATTCTTCAAGATTATCTCAAATAAATTGTTGAGCATTAATTCCTTGAAGTAAAGAGAGTACAAATTCTTTTGTAACTGTTTCGGGTCTTGTAATTCAAAGAGCTTGAAGTTTAGAAGTGATAACAAGTTGCTT
>Ga0100394_1005302_pt1 | contig 10478 bp, 9 predicted proteins | sample CryGeymeta201518_FD_81549 | JGI IMG/M metagenome (GOLD analysis project Ga0100394, IMG submission 81549) | Groundwater microbial communities from Crystal Geyser aquifers in Utah, USA - Crystal Geyser metaG 2015-18 | ecosystem: Environmental > Aquatic > Deep subsurface > Groundwater | place: USA... | reverse complement strand
TCCGCTGGCTGTTTTTTTACTAAAAGAGGATAAGCTTAATGTATATGGCGTTTAAACATATTCACCTGTTAATGGTTGTGCTGAGTGTGAGTTTTTTACTGGTTCGTTTTGCGATGAGTTTAAAACCTGCTGCAATATTACAAAGTAAATTTTTTAAAATTGCCCCACATGTTATCGACACCTTTTTACTTCTGAGTGCTGTTATGTTGATGCTGACATTACAACAATACCCGTTTGTGCAGCCTTGGCTAACAGAAAAACTTATTGCGGTTATTGCTTATATTGTATTGGGTGTCATGGCGTTTAAAGGCCGTACCGCCTATATACGCTGGCTGTGTTTTCTCGGAGCGTTGGGTTGGTTAGGATTGGTACTACGCGTGGCCATGACAAAGCAACCCGTATTTTTAACTGCTTTTTAAGCTGACGTCTCTCAGTGTAAGTTTTGGCAGTGTAAATTTTGGCAGTGTAAATTTTGCCTTTGAAAACGGGCAACTCAATTGAGATTAATTATGACAGGGCAAATTATTCAAGTAGGAGCTACCAAAGTAGCCAACCACTTACCGTTCGTGTTGTTTGGTGGTATGAACGTATTGGAATCGCGTGATTTAGCCATGCGTATTGCGGAGCACTATGTTGAGGTAACCACTAAGCTTGGCATACCTTATGTGTTTAAAGCGTCATTTGACAAGGCTAACCGCTCGTCGGTGCACTCTTATCGTGGCCCTGGCATGGAAGAAGGTTTAAGAATTTTTGAAGAAATAAAACATACCTTCAAGGTGCCGTTAATTACTGATGTGCACGAAACACATCAGGCGGCACCGGTTGCCGAAGTCGTGGATGTTATTCAATTACCCGCATTTTTAGCCCGGCAAACCGATTTAGTGGTTGCTATGGCTAAAACCGGTGCGGTTATTAATGTGAAAAAACCGCAGTTTTTGGCACCGCACGAAATGCGTCATATCATCACCAAGTTTAAAGAAGCCGGTAACGAGCAGGTTATATTGTGCGAACGTGGTAGCTGCTTTGGCTATAACAATCTTGTGGTTGATATGCTGGGGATGGACGAAATGAAGCAGTACGGTCCGGTTATTTTCGACGCGACCCACGCGTTGCAAAAACCAGGTGGGCGTGAAAGCTCGGCAGATGGACGCCGCGCTCAGGCTGCACAACTGGCGCGTTCTGGCATGGCATTGGGGCTGGCCGGTTTGTTTATCGAAGCTCACCCAGAGCCAAATCTGGCAAAGTGTGATGGCCCTTGCGCGCTACCATTAGCCAAGCTGGAAGATTATTTGTTGCAGATGAAAGCTGTGGACGATTTGGTTAAAAGCTTTGCGCCTTTGGATACGGCTGCCAATTAATAAACTTATGCCAAACGCTGCTCTAGGGGCAGCGTTTGGTAAACCTTCATAAAACTGCCATTTTTCTGTTGTGATGCTCAGGTAAGCTATCGCTTAAGCGTTATTGACGGAATATTCTGTTGTTGTCTTCCACTGATACAGTCTTACCTGAACTACAACAGCTTGAGCAGTTAATCGCTCAAGCTCCTGATCAATTGCATGTTGAAGTGTTGGCGCAGGTGCCGCATATGGCACAGCAATTACCACTATATTTGTTGTCTTTGGGTAACCCCGAACCGACCTTACCTGCAATTGTACTGGTGGGGGGAGTGCATGGTCTTGAACGCATTGGCACTCAGGTGGTGTTAGCCTATCTGCAAACATTATTAAGCCGTCTTTCCTGGGATCTGTGTCTGCAACATACTCTTCAACAGTGCCGAATTCATTTTATTCCTTTGGTTAATCCGGCGGGTATGGCTAATGGGTGGCGTGCTAATGGCAATAGCGTAGATTTAATGCGTAATGCCCCTGTTGAGTGCACTGAGGGCGCTGCATGGCTGGTGGGTGGTCAGCGCATTAGCCGCGCTATTCCCTGGCACCGTGGCCGCAGCGACAAAATGGAAACTGAAAGTAGTGCTGTGACAGACTTTATTCAGCGTGAGCTGTTTAAGCGGCCATTTTCGCTGGTACTGGATTGTCATTCCGGTTTCGGTACTACTGACAGGCTTTGGTTTCCTTACGCTAAAAGCCGACGCGAGCCAATAGCTCATTTGGCAGAAATGTACCGGTTGCGGCAATTACTGGCGCAAACCTATCCGCATCAAAATTATATTTTTGAACCTCAGGCCCAACATTATTTATGTCATGGTGACTTGTGGGACTATTTGTATGATTTAGCCTTGGCGCACAATACCATTATGCTACCGCTGACATTAGAGATGGGATCGTGGAATTGGGTACGTAAAAACCCGTTTCAACTGTTGTCCAGTTTAGGCATGTTTCACCCCGTGAAACCGCATCGCGTTAAAAGGGTGCTGCGCAGCCATCTTATTTTAATTAATTTCTTAATTAACAGTACGATGTCTTATCAAAATTGGCTACCCAAGGCTAATCGTGAGCAACTAAACGCAGCGGCCAGGCAGTTATGGTATTAAAAGACTCTACGCCAATACTCCTGATCCGTGGGCTTACCCGTGAACAGCGGCATTGGGGCGCATTTAAAACTGAATTAGCGGCTACGCTACCTAATCCGGTGCTAAGTTTTGATTACGCGGGTACCGGCGATTTATATCAGCTGCGCTCACCGGGTAATATCGCCGGCTTGCGCCAATCAGTACAGGAGCAGTTGCTAAAAGCACCAGAATTTAACGGCAAGGTGCATTTGGTTGCGATATCGCTAGGGGGGATGTTAGCTGCTGACTGGGCTCTGCAGTGTCCACATCAAATTGCTACCTTAACCCTGATTAACAGCAGTGCCAGACCTTTATCGCCATTTTATCAGCGCTTACGTTGGCAGAATTATGTATCGATATTACTCGGCGTGTTTATGTCTGGCGCGAAGCGTGAACACATTATTATGCAGTTAACCAGCGCCAAGCCAGCAGAGCACGCCAGTATTGTTACGAGCTGGCAGCAGTGGCAGCAACAAAGGCCAGTGAGTAAGTTTAATGCGTTGCGTCAGTTGTGGGCGGCGAGCAGATTTATGGTTAAGCCTCTACCGCAACGCGACATTTTATTACTTAGCAGCCTTGGCGATAAGCTGGTTAGCCCACAGTGCTCCAGCGATTTAGCGCGCTACTGGCAAGCGCCGCATATTCAGCATCCCTGGGCTGGCCACGATTTACCACTGGATGATGGCAGCTGGCTTTGTGCTCAGCTAGCTGCGTTTATAAGTCAACAGAACTAGGCAAATAATAATTAGCAAACAATTATTAGCAAACAATTATTAGCAAGCAATAGCCACAACGTTACAGCAAGCGCATTTGCAACTGCTCGCTGCCAAATTCAATTATGTCGCCCGCATTTATTTGCCGCCGTTTACGGGTTTCTATCTCGCCGTTCACTTTAACTAAACCGGCATCTATCGCCGCCTTAGCTTCGCCACCGCTACTAATCAGGCCTTCAAATTTCAAAATTTTATACAGTTCAACTGCAGGTTTACTTAATATTACGTCACGCATGGTTTGGTCTCCGGGTTTAGTCGTTTAAAGTACTTAAGTTTAAATGGGGTTTTCCGACAATATAGGCGCGACGAAATACATCAAAGTACGTGGACAACGCGTCGGCAGCGGCCATATCGTTTGCCAGTTTTAGCACCTCAATGGCAACTTCTGCCGTACACAGCTGGTGTAAATGTGCCGCCTCACGCAATTGATAAGCCGAGGCCTGCGAGGGTTGAATACCCAGCACGGGTAAGTTTGCCAGATAGGGGCTTTTAAACATTTTTTTAGCTTCGCGCCAGGTACCGTCCAGCATAATAAATAACGGCGTTTTGCCAGATTGCACCGTTGCTAACGAAAGCGGCGAGTCAATACAACGCTCTGGCGTGGCGTATTGTTGTGGAAATACCACTATTGGCGCGTAATCCGCATTTGCCAGTAAGGCTAGCATGTTAGTATCAGGGCAAGTTCTATCCCAAATATAGGCGTGGTTGTCAGTGATAACATCAGCGATGATCCTGCCAGTATTACTGGGCTTGTAGCACTCGCCGGTATACATAATAAAACAAAAAGCGCTGTTGCTTGCTACGTTGGGTTTGGCTGCACAAATACACTCAGCTTGTGGCAACAGACACATTTCACAGCGTTTAACTTTACTGCCTCTGGCATTAAACACCCTGGTTGCTTTTGCTAGTTCCTGCGTGCGCAGCAGCAAAACAGAATTTTTATGTGACATCTGGGTTCCAATAGTAGCTAAACGACGAGCGGCGGCCATTGTAACGGCTTTTATGCTATACTGCGCGCTGATTTTTATGCCGGAAAATATCGTGTCGATAGCCCGCCAAGCATCAGAAATAACCCTGCCAGCTGTCAATAACGGTTGGCAAACCGTGCTGCAGTTTCTCTGCAGTCAATTTCCGTTTATTGCCGAGCAGACCTGGCGCGAACGTATCGTCCAACACAAGGTGCATTGGTTTGAGGGCGAGGCAATAACAGAGCAAACGCCGTTTATGCCAAGTAAGCGTTTATGTTATTACCGTGAAGTGGTTTCAGAGCCGGTTATTCCATTTGAGCATCATATTTTGTATCAGGATGAGCATATTTTAGTGGCAGACAAACCGCATTTTTTGCCGGTGACGCCAGGCGGTGAATATGTCAATGAATGCCTGTTAGCCAGATTAAAACGCCAAACAGGTATAGATGATTTGGTGCCGGTACATCGTTTAGATAGGGAAACTGCGGGTTTGGTGCTGTTTTCGGTTAACCCTGAAAGTCGTGCTCAACTTTGCCAGCTGTTCAGTGCTGGAGCGGTGTTAAAAACCTACAAAGCAGCCGCGCTATTAACGCAAGCCTTACAAAATAGTCCCTTACCACAGCATTGGCATATCGAAAATCGGATTGAAAAAGCTCAACCCCGCTTTATTAACGCTATAGTGCCTGGTGCAGTAAACGCGGTATCCGATATTACCCTCAGCGCCCAATATAACGGTATTGGCGAGTTTACTTTGAGGCCTCATAGCGGAAAAACGCACCAATTGCGCCTTCATATGCAAAGTTTGGGCATGCCAATACTCCATGATAAATATTATCCGCGGTTACTTGCTAAAACGGCATTGCAGTTTGACAACCCGCTGCAGCTATTGGCGGCTGAACTTCGATTTATTCATCCTCTGACCCAGGTCGAACAACAGTTTTACTCCACATTCAACTTGAATGCGTTGCGTCCGAAGAACAAAAAATTACTTTAGAAAATAAATTCTATAATTTCGCTAGGTTACTGATAAAACTTAACTATACTTTCAACGATATAGGCCATTGCCATACATCTTGCACATTTAAACGGTGTGCTTGTCTTAGCGTTAGGATATCGACCTCATGACCAATACATTAAAAAACCTGTCAGTTAAAATGCAAATTTCGTTACCTATTTTGTGTCTTGCACTTTTGATCGTAGTGATTGGCTTGAAAAGTCTGTTCACGATAAATAGTGTTATAGAGCGAACAGATATTGCCATTGATAACTTAAGTCCTGCCACAACCGCTATTTTAAACGCTGACCGTGATTTATATCAGGCTGAATTGGCGTTGAGAGAGTTTGTAGTGTTAAGTGCCAGTGGGATTTCAACCACGGCAACTAAAAAAGATTTTGAGGACAATGTTAAGCAAGCATTTGATCGTATGGAAAATGCAGTCAACTTGGTTAAAGAACATGATGTTCGTGTGATGACGTCATCAGACTTCGCAGCGGTTTTTACTAAATGGCGTAGTCTGGCTGAGCAAGTTATCAGCCTGGCACAGCAAAATGACATTACGCAGGCTCGAACACTAATTACCGGCGCTGAGGGGAATGCATTTTCTCAATTACGTGAAGAGTATAATGGGTTAGGAGAGCGCATTGAAAACCGCTTAGTTGCGCTAGAGAAAGATTTGTCAGATTATGTTGTTGCACAAAAATCGCTTACTATAACCTTGTTAATTATAGCCATCGCCATTGCAGTAATAACCGTACTGTTTAGCCCTAATCTTATTGTTAAGCCACTTTCACAACTAAAAAATATGGTGAGTGAATTAGCCAGTGTTGGTGGTGACCTAACACAACGGATCCCACTGGATAGTGAAAATGAAATTGGCGATGTTGCAAAGAAAACCAATGCATTTATTTCAACATTACAATTGATGATGCAAGATGTTCAGCGCAATCTGGTCGAATTGGAGGCTGCTTCAGGCAATATCGCAGAAAAAACAGATAGCACCAGTCATAAAGCTCAGCAACAGACCGAGCATATTGAACAGGTGTTAACTGCTATCCATCAGATGCAACATGCAGTTCAGGAAATTGCCGGTAATTCCTCACTGACCAGCACGGCTACCGAGCAGGCAAATATTGATGCGGACAATTCGAGTAAAGTTATTCGTCAGTCGATGAATGAAATTAGTGTGCTGGCGCGTGACATCGACAAAGTGGTTCAGGCCATTTCAGAGCTTGAAACTGAGAGCCGTAATATTGTCTCTGTACTAGAAGTGATTGGCAGCATTGCAGATCAAACCAATTTGCTAGCGTTGAACGCGGCAATAGAAGCTGCCAGAGCCGGCGATGCCGGGCGTGGTTTTGCTGTGGTTGCAGACGAAGTAAGAACGTTGGCATCGCGTACGCAACAATCAACCAAAGATATCCATGACATGATTACGCGCCTGCAAAACGGCGTAAATAGCGCTGTGCAGGCCATGAGTAATGCTAAAACCCAAGTGTCAGAAACTGAACAACATGCAGATTCTGCAAGTCAATATCTTGAGCGCATTGTTACCGGGATAGCCAACATTAATGATATGGCAATACAGATAGCCGCTGCTACCGAACAGCAGTCAACGGTTGCGGAACATGTTAATCAAACCGTAAATGGCATTAGCCAAAATGCAATTGATTTATCAATCTTGGCCAGGGATACCGGGGATGACGGCAATAAAGTACGAAAACTGGTACAAGTGGTAAGTAGTCAGGTTGGTCGTTTTAAAGTCTGACCGTAGTAGATAAACCAATATGCTAAACCGTATTTATCATTTTGGGGTACTGCATTAATTGAGATTATTGCAGTGCCCTTTTATTAATCTATTGTTGATGTAAGGCTGCAGCTTGGTTTAGCGATGACGTTGTAGCAACGTATCTAGTTGATTTGCAAATGCCTGTCTGTCACTTTGATTAAGCGGTGGTGGGCCGCCAGTATGTACACCACTACCTCGCAGTGTCTCCATAAAGTCGCGCATCGTTAGTTTTTGTTTAATCGTATCATTACTATACAATTCGCCTCTTGGGTTTAATGCATAACCGCCTTTTGCCAGCACATCCGCTGCCAGCGGTATATCTGCCGTAATTACTAAATCGCCCGCTTCGCAACGCCTTACTATTTCATTGTCGGCTTCGTCAAAGCCACTACTTACCGTAATGGCCGAGATAAACCGCGAAGGCGGTATCCGCAAAGACTGGTTAGCGACCAACACTAACGGGATCTGTTTACGTTCTGCTGCGCGAAATAGTATGTCTTTGATCACGGTTGGACATGCATCCGCATCTACCCAAATCTTCATTTTATCCTTTATGATTTATTACCTGACTGCGCCGGAAACGTAACATGGAATTGTGCGCCATTACCATTGCTTTGCAGTAATGAAATCTGGCCTGCCATCACTTGTGTGACCAGATTATAACAAAGATGCAATCCAAGACCTTTACACTGAGCGCCTCTTTTGGTGGTAACAAAGGGGTCAAACAAGGTTTCTGTTACGTCAACCGCCACGCCTGATCCATTATCCTGATACAAGAGGGTACATTGCTGCGCTTTATACTCGAAGCTAATGCCAATTTTACCTGGGGTGTTTTCTGCAAAACCGTGTATCAACGAGTTGTTGAGTAAATGCATTAGGACTACTTCTAAGGCTTTAACGGGGAGCTGCAAATTCAGGTTAGATGGACATATTATTTCAACTTGATGAGGCTGGATACGCGGGCCAAGCAACTGAATGCGTTGTTGCAACCATTGGTATACATTGACACTTTCGACCACTTCCATTGTCGCATCAATCGCGACTTCTTTAAAAGATTGCACTAAATCGGCTGACCGGTACAAATTTGACATTAACAACGCCAGGTTTTCCTGACTTTGCTGCAAAAATTGCTGTAACTGAGCACTAGTTAAGCTTTTATGTTCAAATTGTAGCTGAAGTTGGTTAGTGGTTTCTTGCAGCAGGCTACTGGCTGTTACACTAATACCTAAAGGCGTATTAATTTCGTGCGCTATGCCGGCAACCATATGGCCCAGTGCCGCCATTTTTTCTTTTTCTGACAAAGATTTTTGTACAGCTTTAAGCTCTTGCGTCCGGCTTAACACCTCTTGTTCCAATTGCTTTGCTTGTCGTTTCAATCGATGGGTGCGCAGCTTCACTATACTGAAAATAGCCAAGACAACTGCGATTAATGCTAGCAATATAAACCAGTGGGTTTGCCAGAATGCCGGCAATACCTTTATGGTTAACTCAAGCGTATTGGGACTCCACTGACCTGCCCGGTTGGTGGATTGAACTAACAACCGATAGTTACCTGGCCAAAGGTTGGTGTAGTTCACTTTTCGATGTGACGCGTCAGAGTAACGCCATTCGGTATCAAAGCCGTTAAGTTTATGGCGGTATTTCACGCTAAGAGGCGATGATAAATCTAAGCCAGAAAACTCCACACTAAAGCCCTTTGCTTTCGCCGGAATAATCATGTTCTTAGTTGATAGTAATACGGGTTTATCATCAATGGTAGCTTGAGTAAGCTGCACTTTGGGCTCGTAACGCCATTTTTCAAATTTATTGGGCTGAACAACTAATACCCCTTCACTACCTCCAAACCACATTAAACCTGCTTTGGTTTTGGTATAAGAGCGGTACCAGTTAGTACCATGGTACACGCCGTCAGCAGGTGACAATGCATAGATTGTGTTGGTGTCAGGATTGTATATATTTCGCTGTGACCAAATTCTACCTTGGTTATCTTCCAGCAAGTTGGCACCAAAGTCAGAGTTTAGCTGGCCTTCATCGGCTATTATTTTTAGCAGCTCAACCACAGGCTTTGTGGTGTCATTAATGCGGTATAACCCCGAAGGAGTGTCAAACCAGAGCCGTTGTTGCTGATCAATAAGAAGACCCAACACCGAGCTATGCGCAGGTGGGGATAGGTCGGAATAGCGTACGACATTAGCAACAAGGGTATCGGGTTCAATCCTGAGTAGGCCATTGGCACCGCTGGCGACCCAAATAGTGTTTTTGCTATCTTCTACAAAGCCATTAATGTAATCAGTAAGTACACCGTTTTCTTTGGTTCGAATGCGTTGAATAGACTGGGTTTTGTCATCCCAAAGACCAATGCCTTCGTTGGTACCAATCCATAAGCGTTGTTTGCTGTCTACAAATAAGCGTCTGACATTGGCGCTCCAAAACTGGTTGGATTCGTCAATAAGGTTAAAGGCGTCATCTGTTGCAGAATACCGATAAAGTTGCCCTGGGTTAACGCCCAGCCAGATATCACCAGGGGTTAGCTCAGCCATGGTGGTTATCCAGCCATTTTGCAGTCGTCCTGGCTCACCAGGCTCTGCATTGATACGGCGCAACATACCTTTGTCCGGGTGCAGTACCTGAATACCTTCCCCTCTGCTGCCGAGCCAAATTTCACCGTTACTCAGTTCAATAATGCTACTTACGTTGTCTGTGGGTAATTTAAAAGGACCAGATAACATACTACTTAACAGGCTGACTGCTGGTTGCCCTTGATAAAGACGTACACCACTGCCGTATCCGCCAGTCCAGACCTGTCCGGCATTATCTTTCATTAAGGCTCGAATATCAGTGTGTGTAAGACTGTAGCTGGATGACTTGTCTGAGGTTATTTTTCGCTGCCATGAGCGGCTCTTAATATTTATCGCATCAATGCCGTCGAATCTGGCAAGCCACAGCTCGTTGTCATTAACTTGCAGAATATCGTTAATTGAACTTTCGTTAACCAGCTGGGTTGATAGTATCTCATCTGATGATACGATGCGTTCTGATTGCATCGTTGACAGATCAAGCCGATACAGCCCTTGATTGGCAGTGCCAATCCAGACGCTATCGTCGTCGGTGTAAGCCAAGCTTAATATCTGTGTCAGTAACTCCGGATTGTCAAATTTTAGTGTGAGTTTTGTTAGTGTATCCGTGTGGGTATTAAAAACGAACACCCCCTCTTTAGCTCCGGCAAAAACCATATGCTTTACTGACATTAAGGCACGTACCTGAGAAAGTATGCCGTGCGTGCTTTTGTCTGATATATATGTAAGTTTTTGGCGGTTTTTATCTAATCGAAACAGACCGTCTTTACCACCAAACCAGATATCCTGATGACTATCCGTTGTCATCACCCTGGCGTTTTCCAGCAGATATTTTTGGTTCTCGATCTTTGACAGTTTTATCGGCG
>Ga0100394_1005298_pt1 | contig 10482 bp, 15 predicted proteins | sample CryGeymeta201518_FD_81549 | JGI IMG/M metagenome (GOLD analysis project Ga0100394, IMG submission 81549) | Groundwater microbial communities from Crystal Geyser aquifers in Utah, USA - Crystal Geyser metaG 2015-18 | ecosystem: Environmental > Aquatic > Deep subsurface > Groundwater | place: USA... | reverse complement strand
CCGGCTATAATTTATTGCTTGTTAAGGCTTGCTTACGAAAATCCTAGTGGATTTTATAGCCGTTTTGTACTTGCTAAATTCATTGTCTTACCACGCAACAAATCATAGCCATAAACGTTGTAGTGCATTAAAACGACACCACAACAGCGGTTATAAAGCAAAAAAGTAAAAGCCTTTGCGCTCTTTTCCAACGCACAAGCAAAAGAGCTGTGAAAAACAGCACATTTACTTTTTGTCCGCCTACCGCTTTGCTATCTGTATTCTTTTACCAATATTTTCTACTACTTTGGTTGTTACTGCGTTGCCACATAATTTATATCGTTGGGTTTTACTTATCTCTTTAATTTCACCTTCATAATTGCCATATCTGGTCCAATCATCTGGAAAGCCTTGTAGGCGTTCACATTCTATTTCGGTTAATCTTCTAATTACTGTTTTTTCTAAAACGCCTTGATTACATTGGGTATCTAAAGTTTGTGCAACACCTTTACCAACACGTCCTCGTCTTGTTTTGCTGTTTGGTACAGAAAAATTTAAACTATCTTCTTTAGTCATAACATCATACCCTTTTTTAGTATTTGTTGCGATCATAACACCGTGATTATCTTGGCAACTCAAAGTAAATGCTGGTTCTCCATTTTCTTTAAATCTTCGACCGTTTTGGCGTTTCTCTTTTCTGTCTGGAGTTAATACAGGAATCACGGTCATATCACTATGCAAACCGCCACTATGGCCACCACCAGTTAAACAACCTGCTTTTTTTGGTATTTTAATAAAAGTATCATCTGCTTTCATTGCACCAGAAGCTTTTAAGGTTGTACTATATTCGGTTTGTGTCCGTCGTTCTTCTGTTCGCTCCGGCTCATTAAATAATCCGTCATTTTCTGTGATAGGAAATACGTTTCCGATACTTCTTCCTGCAAAATGTCCGATAAGGTAAATTCGCTCTCTATTTTGGGGCAAAAACCAGCTTGTATTAAGCAATTGCCATTCAAGTCGATAGTTCCCAATGTTGGTAAAGGCGTTGAGAATTGCCCAAAAGTCTGCGCCATCATTTGAGGAGAAAGTTCCTTTAACATTTTCCCAGATAAAAACACTTGGTTGTATTTCAGAAATAAGTCTAATTGCTTCCAGGATAAGGCTACTTCTTTGTCCTTCCATCCCCTTTCTGTTTCCAGCCAAACTAAAATCTTGGCAAGGGCTTCCGAAAGTGATAATGTCTGCTTGACCTCGTGTTCCTCGAACATCTGTAACTGAACCAATGTATTCTGCATTTTTAAAATTGTATTTATAATTAGCAATAGCGTGTTTATCTATTTCTGAAAAATAATGTTTACTAAAAGTAAATCCTGCTTGCTCTAATCCTAATGAGAAGCCACCAATTCCACTAAACAATTCCATTATTTTTATCTCATTCATAATTTTAGTTTATTACCGCAAATAGTTGCGAAAAGCAACCCTTTGCTACACCTGTAAATCCGACGCTTTTTTTACTTTTTCGCTTCATAACCGCCATACGTTGTAAACCATTACAGCTCATCAAGCCAACGCTTTTGGCGCAGGTAGGTATCTGGCAATGCTTTTGCGGTGCCTTTTAGGCGTAAATTATTGTCGTACCTTTTTATATATATAATGGCGTTAAACTTATCGTCGTTGCTTAGTTTTTCCCAAAGCTTTTCGGCAACTGTCTTTTTTTGTTTTTCGTTGTAGGTTTTCCAAAAGTTCTCAAAGCTTAAATCTGGGTCGCCTTTGGTAACGGTAAACTCGCGTATGGCCTGCCAGTTTTTCATTTGGGTTTCGTGCACTGCTATGCGTGGGTACAGCCATTTGCGTTGCTTATCGGTTAGTGGTTCGCCCTCGTATTTAAAGAGTACCAAATCGCCGTTTAAATTGAATTTAAAGGTTATTTGCCCGGTGCGCTTTCCTGTTATAATGTAGGTGGTTTCTAAAGCCATGGTTAAGCCAGTTTTTGGTCTAGTTGATTTATTACCACTTGCACATAGTGCCTATCGAGAACGCTGTTGTATTTTAAAAGGAACTCTTTTAAAAAATAGGCTTGAAAATATTCCAACTCCAGTTTAAACGATTTTGTTTTGTGCCTATTGGCTATTTGCTTTTTTAACAGCTTTTCCAATACCATTTCTAAAATGCTTACGGTGGTTTTGTGCCATTGGCTTGGTAAGGTTGTATCTAATTGCGATAAGGCATCTACTATGGCCATGGTTTGCGCTGTATTGATTTCTATTTTTATGTTTGGTATAATGCCCATTATGCTGGTATTTTAATTTGATATTCGATTACCGGTTGGTAATAATCTTCTAAAGTCATGCCCTCAATAAGCTTATTTTGGAGTTTTAGCCTTCCAATTTCGGTGACGAGCTTTAGCCTACTTTCGTGGCTTAACTGCGTACATGGATGAAACAGATAGTCCATATAGCTTTGTATGGTATCTTCGTTTTTTATATGAAGTTGCTGCCAGTTCATGTTAGCAATCTGTTCGTTTGGCCAGTTCTTTGCCACAAGTGTCGCAATAGGTTGTAATTTCTTCACAAGTGGTGCTAGACCAGGTTACCACATCGGTTTTTTGGCCTGTATGGTTGCAAAATATGTGAAGCTCTACATATGGTTTTTCGGCGTGTATGGGCATTTCTTCTATATAACCTTCGTCGTTATCTAAATCGTCATCATTAAAAAATAAATAGGCTACTATTATAATAGCCGCGCTGCATAAGGCTAAGGCTATGGTAATTAATTGGTAGTTTTCCATGTTTTTAGTTATCGAGTGTTAGGGTTAAACCAAAGGCCCCTTCGAGTATTTTTTTATCCACTCTGGTTTGGTACTGCAGCTTGGCAGTAAACGCCACGTTTTGGCTTAACCAAATGGTGGTTATGGCTCTGGGGTTTATGTAAGATGATACAGAACCCGACGGTTTCATAAGTACCACGCTGTAATAATTGCCCAGAGAAAAGTCAATACCGTTTATTATTTGGCTTTTTTGCCCGGTAAAAGGGTTGTACAGGTGTATTTTGGTGTTTCTAAGCCATTGGAAGTAATAATCTAAACCTGCGCCATAGTTTTTATAGTTCATGGCGTTAAACTGTCCGTAAAAAGCATACACGGCCACGTGGCGGTCTCTGGCACCTATTTCAATATCGAAGTCCAAGCCTCGATGATCTACCACGGTTCGTGGGTTGTCTTTTACGCCAAAAGCCTTGTTTACATCAAAACTAAAGTTGGTATAAACATAATCGGCATTGTTTTTTTCGCTCCATTTAAGGCCGTAATTTTGGGCATTGGCTATACACATACCACCAATGATGATAAGAATGGCCACAATAATGTTTCTAATTGTTTTCATGATTTTTGTTTGTTTATTAAAACGTACAGTACCACTGCCGCTCCAAAGATTAATGTTAGTATAGGTATTATCATGATTTGGGTTTTTAATGGGTTTTTAAAGCTTTTTTAAATAGCCTTTATACATGCGCTCAAACACGCTTACTACGCTTGGCAGTTCGGCCTCTGTAAAATCGTTCAAGGGCTTTTTGTGTGGGTTGTATTTAATGCACCAGGCGTTTACCCTATTTATATCTACTTTACCGTTTGGAAGCTCCCAACGAAGCTCGTGTGCCATGCTAAGTATTTTGCCCACCATTTTTTCTTTGGCGGTTTTGGTAGCGCCTGCCTGTAAGTGGGCAATGAGTGCTATGGTTTGTTCTTGCGTTAATGAATCTAGGTTGTTAAATGCGCCTTGGCTAAACTGCAAACACAGCTCGGTTTCCATAAAAGCGAGGCCTTCTTTGTTCATTAATTGTCGTGTAAAATATTTTTGCTTTTCGGTCATTTTACTTATTTTATTGTTTTTCAATGGTTTAACTCTTTTTTTTTGCATATACCCCTATGCCTTCGCGGGTGTTTTTTACATATACCCCTATGGTTTCAAGGGTGTTTTTTGCATAAACCCCTAGGCTATGAGCTGCGTTTTTTGCATTTACCTCTTGTTAAAGAACAGTGGATTTCGCTCTCTAGCCTGTGCCTCAAACACCACAAAAGGCTCAAAACCCCCATACCTGTTTTTTTCTGGGTAAGCGATAAAATCTTTTACAAATATGCCCATGCCACCATCAAAAATGATGCGCTCGCTTATACGCTTTTTAAGCGTGCCATTTTTGGTGCTGTGGCTAATAAAGATGATGCCTTTACGGTCGAAGTATTTATTTTTCAAATACTCATAATCTTCCCAATTAAAGCCGGTATAATCAAGGCTATCAATAACCACGTAATCGGCCGCGCCACGGCGTTCTAAATAGTTGTCTAAATCTTCCAACAGGCTTACGTTTGTGGGCAAATCTGCCAAAGGATCGCTAACCAGAAACTTTCCTGTTTCTTGCTCCATACCGTTGCGCATGGTAGCCATTTGTAGGTCGCTGCCGTGGCGCTGCTCGTAGCTTAGCCATAGTACTTTTCCGTATTTTGATAATTCTTTTACTAACATGATTACAAACTCGGTTTTACCGTTGCCCGAGTAGCCATAGACCACACAGATAAAATATTTAGGCACTTTGCCCAGAACGCCTTTAAACTTGCTTTTTGATAGGTTGAGGAACTTGAAGGTTTTTTGATGAAACTGTTTAATTCCTAGTACTTTCATTGAGGGCTATAGGCTTGAAAATTGAATGTCTAGGTTTTTATATTTGCCGTTTTGGTCTTTTTCCCAAACTCTGTAATAAATGGAGCTGCTTGAGTATCTTGCGGCCGTACTTAAAAGATCACAGGCTTCTTGAAATAGCTTTACTTTGCTTCGGTTTTTATAGCCAACCAGTTTATTAATGCGGTTTTTGTCAAGCTGACCATTACGGCTTTCAAAGGCTTCAATGATCATGTCTTTTATAAAATCTTCGGTTCCAGATATGTTTTCATTCATGTACTGGTCAAACTTTATTTTTGCGGCTTCAATGGTGGACTCGTCAAACGTTGGGTTGCCGTGTACGCTTCTTTCAACCTTTATGGTACGGTTAAAGCAAAACAGGCTGTAGCTGCCCTTTCTGTCGGATGGGTCAACGCCTTTGCTTTTCATATCTTCTTGGTAGCACTCTTCAACTAAGGCAGTTACCGTTTCTTTTAAGGCTTTAAGCCTCTTGGCCTCGTTAGCCCATTCTTTGTGTATCTTGGCAACGCTTCGTTCTAATAATCGTTCTGTTATGGTAATTCGGTTGTATGGAATGGCCGTGCCGCTTTCATCTGCCCACATTGGGTCTTTGCTGGTTTGAATTGTTTTCATTTTATAGTGTTTATGGATTTAATTATTATCTCTTTTTGCTCAATAATGGCAAGGGTTTGCTTTAGTTTTAGTTTGGCATCGGCATAAATTTCTGCCTCGTAGCCTAACTTTCTGTAGCCTCTGGAAACCGATGCAATTGACCTTTGCAAATAGGCAGCTATCTCTTTGCCCTCGAAACCTTTAATGTGCATGACATACATGATAAGCTGTCTGGCCTCGTTTAAATGCTGCCGTTTGTTATGGTTAAAAATTTCTTTTTGCTCAAGGTTGCAAACCTGTAAGGCCGCATTAATGATGATATTTGCGTAAATATCTTTTAGCTTTTTAACCGTCATTGTGCACGCTATCTATAAGGGTTCCTATCATTTCTTTATAGCTTTCGCGCAGTATGGTGGTGTGGGGCTTAAACACAATGGCTGCCGGGTTGTGGTGCAATTTGTAGGCGGCATCGGTAATGTACCCACGATGGCGTGGGTTGTGCTGTAACCACACAATGTCGCGCTGTGTCCAGTGGTTTATCCACCAGTTCCAGTACACACGGCTTTTCATAAGCTCTTGGCTTAATGCCGGAGCGCAGTCCAGTTCTTGCTGTAGGTAGGCTTCGCCCATGGCTGCTTGAAAGTTGCCGTACTGCAAATCGTCCCACTGTAAAATCTTTTGCACTTGGGCTTTAACGGTCTCGTTTTCTAGTTTAATTAATTCTGAGGTGCTCATACTTCGGCTTGTTTTAATGAGGCGTGTACCAGGCGTTTTACACTTCGTAAATCGCACTCGCTTTTGTTGTATATGCCTGTTTTAGTGAGTTCGTCCGTAATGCCATTGGCTTCAATAATGGCGAAAATGTCGTTTTTTGAAGGCTTTGGCACTTCCAAAAAGTGGCGGCCAATGCGGCTATAAATTTCTTGGTAGCCTTTTTTACTTTTGTGAACGCCATCGTCAATGCGTTTCTTTAAATAAGGCGTAGCCATGATGATAAGCCCGCATTTACCCTCTAAGGCGTTGTAAAGAGATATGAAGAAGTACAGCACTTTATCGTTTAGTTTATCGGCTTCGTCTATAATGATTAAAGGCGATTCCAACCTAAGCAATGTGTGTATAATGACTTCCATCATACTGGCCGATGTGGTGCCATAACCGCTTTTACCCATAAGGCGTAAGAGCTCTTCTAAAAAGGTGCGCGATGTAAAATACTCGTTACTCTTTACCACAAACACATTGTCGTTGCCTATATGCTCGGTGGTTTGGGTTTTACCATAACCGGTATTGCCTATTATGCCAAAGGTGTTGCTGTGCAAACGCGCATCGGTAAATAGCATGTTTAGGAATTTAAAGCCTCTGGTTTGCACTATTTTCCATTCGTTGGTGCTTCCTACTTGCTTTTGTAGGTTTCGCCACGTATCGTCGCTTATGGCGTCCCATTTCTCGTTTAAGATGATGCTTATGTAACCATTGCTTACATTTTTAAGCATTTTACTGGCTTTGTTGGCACTGCCTCCAGCCATGGTGGTAATGAAGTTGCGCAAGTCGTCGGCGATTTGCTTTTTTAATTCCTCTGAAATTTGTTGCTTTGTGTCTGTCATTTTTACTGATTTTTAATTAGTCATTATTGATTTAGCGGTTGCATTCGTGGTGCAGCCGTTTTTTTTTAGCTTGTTTTTAGCATTTGGGCATAAATATCAATGTCTTCTTCATCGTCCAGTTCTACAGTGGCTCCGTTGTGGAGGCTGCTTAAAAGCTTTTGGTCCTGGTGCGTTATTTCTTTTACCATTACCCCTGCCTGTAAGCGGCTTTCGGCATCAATATTGGCGCGTTCCAAAACCTCTTTACGGGTATCTATAAGCTGTTGCATTTTTGGTAACAGGGTTTTCTTTTCTAATAGTAAGTTATCGATGCGTTGGCGGTCGCCATCTTCATAATCTGAAATGGCACTTGGTAGTAGCTTGTATTCGTGGGCTAAAAAGCGTAGGCCTTTACCATCGGTTACCAGTACTGTACTTAAATCGGCTTCATCATAAATAACCTGTACTTGTTTGCCAACATGCTCGAAAATAGCGGCTTGAGATAGCTCGTAAATGCGTTGTTTACCTAAAAGGGTTGGCATAATACCACTGGATTCAATGGTATTAAGGTGCGTATGCTGTTTTCCAAATATTTGAAGGCGCATATCTTCGCTCAATAGTTTTTGATGCGATTTTTCACTGGCATTAAATGCAGCTACCCATTCCTGTTGGCGCGTTAAACCATCTTTTTCGCGCTTGGTTTGGCGCATAGCCCCTATAAATGTGTCCACTTGATGGTTGGCATCTTCTATGTGTGGAAAATTGGTAAGTTTTAAGCCATCTGGGTTAAGCTTCTTTTTTGCGGTAATGTTATGCCCAGAGTAATTGCCTGGAAACATTTTTTTAAGAGTTTCGTGCCATACCGTACCAAAAGAACGCTCTATATACTTGGTTTGGCTATTTTTTAGTCCTGCAGGCGTGCTTATAGCCATACTGTTATAGAATTGCTCCAGCTCTGTAGTGTTCTTGCCACTAATGCCCCAATGGTCGGTTTGTAGTTGTTGCCAGCAGTAACTGGCACCGGTAAGCTCCATAACATGGCGGTTGGCGTTTCTGTAAGCCTCGTAAACTAGCTCTTTGGTAACGCTAGCCCCAACGGCATACCCTAAAATATAGTCGTTAAAGGCGTCAATTACCACATACACGACTGGCCTAAACCAGTCGTTCTGTGGCGCTCGGAAATAAATATCCAGCACGTTATCATCGCTATTAATCAACAATAATGGTGCGCTTGGGCGTTTACGTTTGCCTTGTTTAGAGAGTGTGGTGTATGTTTTACCCATACCTTCACGCTCTAAAATTAGCTCGTTACGCCACTTTTTACGCCAATACCCCACAGCTTCGGGCGTTATGGGCTGCAAACTATTTTCAATAGCCCATTTGCTGTATTCTGCGGCTATAACGGTATCGCTGTGTTTGTTTCTTAGGCTTAAAAGTTCTTTTAATAAGGCTTCGGCAACTTCGCCCACTATTTTTTTACTGTAATCGTTGCCAAATTTGTGGACTTCAACCAAATAGCCATAGCCTTCGGCCTGGTAGCCTTTAAGCTTTTGGGTTAGGCGTTTATAGGAGTATGGCAAGCTTACTTTTTTGGCTTTCATGAGGTCTATACTGGCTTCCCAAAACTTGCCAACGCTTATGTTAAGCTCACGTTTTAAAGCGGTTTTGTCTTCGGTTAACCGTATTAAAAGGTTTAGCCAACTGGCGGCCTCGGTATATCGTTGTACGTAGTTTATTTGTGGCTTTCCCAACAAATTATAATTGCTTGCTGGTAATAGATCACCATTTGGTAAGATGTATGTTTGATAGAACTCTTGGGCGTTATAATCTAATTTTAATGCCTTGAAAATAGGCTCTTTACTGGCGTAATTGTATGGGCAGCCGTAGTAGTTTTTAACGGATTCTTGGTGTTTTGCCGGAAGACTTTCATAAGCCACAAAAGTTCCGTTACTATTGCCCCTGGAGCCATATACCTTTAAATTGGGGCGATGATGAAAATAGTTTCCTTTAGTCATTACCACCGGAACCAACTCGCTATACTCTAAGCATAAATTACCCTCTATATAAGTCATATCTACAGATTTACAACACGCTTAATTTCTTCCATAAGCAGGTTTTTGCTGCCAAATGCTATTTCGTCAATTGCGGATATGCGTTGTGATAGTGGAGATTTAATATCTACCGATCCTTCACGTATTTTTTTAACATAAGTAACCGAACATCCTGCCAATTTTGCCACCTCTTTTTCGCTGAGGACATAATTTTTTTTAGGACTTCTTGTTTTTTTGTTTGTATCTTTACTCATTGTTTTTATACTTTGAAGTACAAAGATACGAAGATTATCGTATTAGCAAAATAAATGACGAAGATTATCGCTACATCTAAAGAAAGATTAATAAAATACCTTGATTACAAAGGTGTTAGCCTATCGGATTTTTTTAAAGGGACGACCATAAAAAGGGGCTTTTTAGACTCTGATAAGCTAAACGCAACGATAAACGACGTATTTCTTGCGAAGATTATCGCTTTTTTTCCACAACTAAATATTAGATGGTTAATTACCGGATATGGAGACATGGAAGCACCCATTAATGTAGTTTCTGAGCCAAAATCTATTTACAGGCTGCGCACCGATCGGGTGTTTGATCATCAGGCTATTCCTTTATATGATATTGAAGCAGTTGCCGGACTGGTACCTCTTTTTGAAAATGGCAACAATAAAAAACCTATCGATTATATTACAATACCTCACCTTCCAAAGTGCGATGGCGCGCTTAAAGTTACCGGAGATAGCATGTACCCATTACTTAAAAGCGGAGATATTATCATGTACAAACAAATACACGATATTGCTAACGATATATTTTGGGGCGAAATGTATCTGCTATCCGTGGCCACCGAAGATGAAGAGTATATCTCTGTAAAGTACATACAACGAAGCGAAAAGGGCGACGAGTGGGTTAAATTGGTAAGCCAGAATCAGCACCACCAAGATCGGCACATAAAAAGAGATCGTATAAAAGCACTCGCCCTGGTAAAAGCCAGCATTCGTATAAATAACATGAGTTAAAATACATCTACCCCACACCTATGTAGAGCGTTTTTTATTAGTTGTTATTAAAATGATACATTTACCCTAGCCGTAAAATCACGTTTTTATAGCCTTAACTACACCTAAAAACTACACCTATCACTAGACCTAACTACCCAAAAAGCATAGTAAAAAAAGTATTATTGAGGTAAATTTAGGCATAAAAAAAACGGCTATAAAATACCGTTACACCAATTGTTTTAAAAGCCTTTTAAACCCTTTTTACCCTTATTTTTGTTATACTTGCAGTGTTTTCAAAGCCAAATTAAAAAACCTTTTAAAAACAATTTAAAAAACCTTTTAAATACTAAGTCATAATTAAGCCTAATTAAACCGTTTTGTACATGTCGTTTTTTGTAGTAATCTTATTAACCCCTTTAAAATCAAACCTTTTTGAACCTTTTTGTATTATGGTTTTAGGTCTTCTGGTTTTTACCCCCTTATAAATTGGGCAGGTTTTACAAAATCGTTGTAATCATCTTCATTAAATTCAAGAGCTCTTATTGAAATACCAGCTTCTAAATTGGTTTTTATTTTAAGCAATACTGCT
>Ga0100394_1005293_pt1 | contig 10490 bp, 22 predicted proteins | sample CryGeymeta201518_FD_81549 | JGI IMG/M metagenome (GOLD analysis project Ga0100394, IMG submission 81549) | Groundwater microbial communities from Crystal Geyser aquifers in Utah, USA - Crystal Geyser metaG 2015-18 | ecosystem: Environmental > Aquatic > Deep subsurface > Groundwater | place: USA... | reverse complement strand
CGCGACCGGGGCAAACCCGGTCAAGGGTTTGGCCTACGGGAACCCGAAACCGCGCTTCATCTCGAACGGCCCCGGCGCGCGCAACAACCGATCGTTGATCTGCGCGATCAGGTCGAAGCCATGCTCGAGCGTGGCGATCGCGAGGTCGCCGGCGTTCGCGGCGGTTGCCGCGGCATCGCCGCCGTCGCCGCCCGCGATGACATAATCGCCCGCCTGGCGCAGGGTGTAGAATTCGTCCTCGCTGTCGAGCACGATCTGCTGAATATGGCCGCGCGTGATCTCGAGCAGCTTTCGCAGCAAGCCCGACTTGCCGCCGCCCGAATTGGCGACGATGCCGAGATGGCCGCCGACGAGGGCGGTGAGATCGAGTGTGAGAGGGGCGTCGCCGGCGGTGCCGAGGATGAACTCGGTCACGGCCGGGATCCTCCAAAGAAGCGGCGCAGGTCGGCTTCGTGCTGTGCGTGGACCGCCGCGAGTGCTTCGGCGGCGGGCAGCTTGTTCTTGCGGATCAAGTCACGGTAGAGCTGGCGATAGCCGCTCGGGATGTGGCGCATTCGCGTCTGCGAGACTGCGCGGCCGCGGCGCGCATGAGCCTGTTCGTTGCCCTGGAGCGCAGCGTGGCCGAGCTCCGACAGGCCCATGGATCGGGCGCGATCGCTGCGCCGCTGGCGCTCTTCGGGACGGCGCGCGGCTTCAACGATGATCTTTGTCTTGGCAGCGCGGAAGGCGGGATCGGTCGCGTAGCGCTTCCTCAAGCCGGCAATGCGGCTCGCGGTGAAGCCCTTTCCGCTATTGAGCTTGCGCATCGTGCACGATCGGCAGCGCCCGCCTTTCGAGTGACGGGTAATTGGCGACGGGCAGTCGCTACAAGCCAGCGTCCCCGTCATGTCCTTACCTCGACCACAGCTTCCTTGACGGGCATGCCTGTCGCTTGCGCGTGCGCGATGATCGAGGCGCGAAGGGTGCCCAGTTTCTCGATTGCGATCGAAATGGCGATGCCCGATGCGCAGCCCGCGACCTTAGGGTCGCCGCACTGATCGATGATCCGGCCGAGCGAGGCGACCGCTTCGTTGGCCGCATGGATGGAGGTATCGACAACGCGATCGACGGCGTGGCTCGGCACTCCGTTTTGCAGGAGCGATTGCCGGAGGGCGGTGCGAAGCGCGGTGTCGCTCATGCCGCCACCTGCTCGGTATCGGCGGGCGTATCGTCGGCGGCGTTCTCTTCAGCGGCGATTGCGGCGGCTTCCTCGGCGAGCTCCTCCTGTTCGAGGTCGTAGCGGCGGGCGGCTTCGGCTTTTGCAGCTTCGACGTCCGCCCTGGGCACCTTGACGAGCAGTGCGACGACGAAGTTGCCGTCGTCGTCTTCCTCGATCGCATCGATCCAACGATCGCGCGCATTGGCAGGCCAGAAAGCGCATCCTTCGAGCGCTGTGCCGGCGACACTGGGGGCGGCGAGGCGGATCGCCTTGACCTCGATCGCCTCGTCGCGTTCGCGCGCGGCGCGTTGTTGGGGCGTTTCAGGTGTGTAGGCTGTGCGCTGATCGTCTCCATCGCGCGCGGTTGCCGGAACGAAGCAGTTCTGATGCAGCTCAAGTCCCTGGCCGTCGTCAGCGATGGCGAGTTGGGCGACGGCAAGAGCGCGCTCGTTCTTCTCGAGGTTGTTCGCGCCGGCCCATTTAAGATCGAAACCATCGGGCGTTTTGGCGTCGCTCCAGTCCTGGCCAGTCCATGGTTTGACGACGGCGCCCGCCCAGCCGTGCTGCTCAGCAAAGGCGGTGGCATCGGCTTCGGCCTTTTCGCCGACGAGCTGGTCGACGATCGCGGGGTCGAGCAGCATTTCGCGCTCGCCTTCATCGAAGAACAGATCGGCCTCGACGCGACCGCCTGCAGCCCGATAGGCATCGAGGCCGATGTATCGCACGACTTTGTGGTCGACGGCATAGGCCTTGCCGGCGAGTGCATCGCGGATCGTGTTAGGGGCGTGAGCGTTCCAGGTCGCCTTTTCCTGCTTCCTGAAGACCTGCAGCTGCAGCTTGTGATCGGGATGAGTGGCGTACGCACTGGCGGCGGCGATGGTGATGGTGCCCTGGCGCAGCGCGTCGAGAATATCGGGCGCCAGCGATGCGAGGGCGAGGCGCTGGCGGACGTAGCGCTCGGTGCGGCCGAAGCGGCGGGCGCAATTGGCGATGCGCGTGGCCTGATCGTCGATCCCGCCTTCTTCATAGCCGGAGACGATGGTCGCGAAGGCCTCGACCTCGTCGGCCGGGTTCATCGCGATCTTCTGCAGGTTTTCCGCAAGGCTGGCCTCGGTCGCGTCGTCGCGGGCGATGACGTGAACGGGGACCGGCCAGTTGCGCGCGAGATCCTTGCGCGCCACGAGCAGCTGCAGCGCGCGCAGGCGGCGGCCGCCGGCATCGACCTCGAACAGCTTGCCCTCGGGCGAGGGCGAGACGACCAGGTTCTGCAGCAGCCCCTTCGAATGGATCGAATCGGCGAGGCTTTCGATGTCCTCGTCGCCATTGGTCTTACAGACATTGCGAGGCGAGAGGATCAGCTTGTTGAGGGGGACTGTGTGGCTGGCGGTAGCATTTGGCATGTCATTGCTCCTTTGGTGACGGGTGAAAACCGGGATTACAGGGTCGGGCGGATGGGCGGATCAGCCGCTCGCCGCCGCGGCGAGGACCACGGCGGTGAGCAGGACGAGGGTGGCGGCGAAGATGCGGCGGCGAGCGCGGCGGGTGCGTTCGTCGAAGATGTCGGCGCGTTCGGCCTCGGCGACGAGGATCGCCTCGCGCGCGTCCCAGTCGGCGGGCAGTCCGGGCGGGAGGCGGCGCATCAGGCCGGGACCCCGAAGAGATAGGCGGGGCGATGGAAGACCAGAACCTGGTCGCCGCAGGTGGCGAGGCCGGCGGCATGGGCGGCGGCCGGCGTGATGCGGATGGTGCGCAGCGGGCCGCGGGAGCGGGTGATCCATCCGCGCGACTGGAGCGCGGCGATCATGCGGCTGGTGTGGCCGACGCTCACCCCGCGACCGGCATAATATTCGCGGGACAGGGCGCGCAGGGGCGGGACGCGGCCGGTGGCGCGGACATGGCCAGCGATGAGGTCGAAGAACGCCCGCTGCGAAGGGGTGAGGCCGAGCATCAGTCGATGCCCAGCGCCGCACGATAGGTTTCGAGGATGGCGTCCATCTCGGCGCGATCGTGCGGCTGCATTTTGCGCAGGCGGACGATCTGGCGCATGATCTTCGGGTCGTAACCCTGACCTTTGGCCTCCGAATAGGCGTCGCGGATATCGTCGGCGATGCCCCTTTTCTCTTCCTCGAGACGCTCGATGCGCTCGATGAAGAGGCGCAGCTGATCCTTGGCGATGGCTCCAGGCGAAGGTGAATTGTCAGGCATTGAACAAGCTCCAGACGGCGTGGACGAGGAAGCGACCGGGGACGGCCGCGAACGCGATGACGGCGGCCTCGATCGCGAAGATCATGAGCGCGCGTTCGGCGAGCGAAGGGGCGAGGCGCGAAGGCAAGACATCGTCGAATGAAGGCGGCGCGGCCGAAGCGGCTGGCGGGAGGGCGGGCAAAGTGAGGTCGCGGTCGGGACAGGTCATGATGCCACCGCTGCAGCTTGAACGGCGGCAGCCAGATCCGCACACTCGTCCATGACATAAGCGAAATCGCGATATCGATCGTCAGGATCGATGCTTTGGCGGTCGAGGATGATACGGTCGCCGAGATGAGCGCAGTCGAAACCGAGCCAATAGCCAGCTACGGAAAGACGATCGAATTCATCGGAGAAGGTCAGCCCACCATGAACGTCGGGATGAGGCCTGACGGAACCGTAATCGAGACCATGCCAAGGGTGCCCGCTAGGAACCCGTACATAGCCGCAGAGATGACCAGCCGGGGCGCGATTGACCAGACAGCCAAGTCCGCTCCGAGGATCAGTCCATTCGACCCTGTCGGGCTCATCGTCCCAAGGCCCTGCTTCCCAGCCGCTGCGTTTTACCAGATCGTGGGTCGAAATGCATAGAGGAGCGAGGCGCGGGTCGATCATGATGCCACCCGCAGCACTGGCGGGCAGGCGGTGCAGCGATCGGGCGCGCCGGCGGTCGCGGGGCGCCAGGCGCAGAAGGGGACGCCTTCGCGACCGCCGCACGGATCGGTCCAGGTGCAGCCGCAGCCGGTGCAGATCGCGGGCGCGGGCAGGCCCGCGGCGGGGTCGGCGGCAAAGCCGATCAGCGCGTAATAAACCGCGGGGCTGAAGGGGAAGACGTGCTGCAGCCGGTCGACCAGGAGCATGTGGAAGGCGGGGCTGAAAGCGGCGCGGTTTTCCTCGAGCTGCTGGAGATGGCAGGCGAGAAGATGCGGGGCGTGCGGGTCGTAGGCGAGGAGGAGGGCGACCTCGTCGCGATCGAGCCCGGCGGCTTCGCGGCGTAGCCGCAGATAGTCGCCCGGCGACATGGGCGACGGCGCGCCCGAGCAGCGCGGCGCCCCGTGCTGCGTGGCGACGGTTGCCGCGGCGAGGTTCGGCAGCGGGCGCTTGCGCGAGGCCGGCTCGATCAGGCTGGACATGAGGGCGTTCCTTTCGACGGACGGGGGCAGCAGAAAGGCCTTCCCGAAAGCGCGATTGCGAGCGGGCCGGCTGGATCAACGGAAAAGGGAGAGGCGAAGAGGCGGTGGCGGGCGATCAGGGGCCCTGGGCGGCGGAATCGCGGGTCAGGTGATCGAAGGCGCCGGGCCCGGAGAGAAGCGGCCGGGTGCGCCGAAGGGTCTCGATCGCCTCCTCGATCTCCCTGGTCGCCCTGGCCCGTTGCGCGGGGCTGGCGGCGGGGAGGGCGGCGTCGACGATCGCGGCGCTGGCTTCGCCGCATTCGCGCACGACAGAGGCGGCGTGGCGGGCGAGGGCGATCTGTTCGCAGTCGACGAAGGCGCCATTGAGATCGAGCCGGGCGGCGTAATATTCGAAGATCGGCGCGCCGAGGCCGCCGGCTTCGCGAAAGGCGCGGTCGAGGATGATGGCGTCGCGAACGGGGATCTGTTCGCGGCGGGCGGGGTCGCCCCAGGCGCGGACGAGGCTTTCGCGGCGATCGGTCGCCTCGGCCATGTCGGTCCAGCCGCCGGGCAGGGTGCCGGCGATGCGGGTGAGGGCGGCATCGATGCTGCGGGGGGAACGAGGCTTCGTCATGATGCAGCCCGATCGTCGGCGGGCCGGCGCGATGCGCGGAAGAGGCGAAAACGCGGGCGCGATTGCAGCGGACGGCGCGCGCGCGGCGCGCTAACCAGCGAAAAGGCGATCTGGAGAAGGCGCGCGGTCATGCCGCGGCCTCGCCGATCGGGGCCGAAGCGGCGCCCCGGCGCGAAGCGGCCGGGGCGCCAGGGTCCGCCGGGGACGCGCCGCGAGGAAATGAACGGCGCGTGGCCAGTGAAGCACCGGCGGGTGACGAAGAGGATGGAGGCATGATGGGCGAACAATGATCGGCGTGGACGACATCGACGCGGGTCGCGGGGTCGGCGATCTCCTGATCGTCGTCGGCGAGCGGATCGAGCGGCAGCGCGGAGACAGGCGCAGGGGGCAGGTCGCGCGGATAGCTGTCGGGGCGCAGGTCGTGGCGCGAAACGCCGTAGAGGCGCTCCGCGGTGAGGACGTGCTCGGCGGGCATCTGCTTCGCCTGGTTGATCCAGCGCCAGACTTTCGGCTGGGTTTCCCCCAGGTCGCGTGCGAGGGCGCTGTCGGACCCTGCTCGATCACGGCAAGTGAGCAGGGCTTCATGACGGGTGAGTCGTTCGGTCATGAGGTGTGAACTATACGCCAACGTATATCAGGTCAACGGAAATGTTGGGTGTGTGGCTATTCGCAGACGTATAATGGCAATATATGGCTGAAATTATAGGGGCACGAGTAGCGCAGCGGATGAGTGAGCTCAGGCTTTCTCAGTCCGAATTGGCGCGTTTGTCGCATCTGCGTCAGCCATCAATCGGCCGAATCATCGCAGGGGAAACGCGAGAGACGGGCAAGCTTACTGAAATCGCCAAGGCTCTGCAGACCACTCCAGCCTACCTTACGGGCGAAACCGACAATCCAGATGCGAACGCACCGGCGCTCCCTACGCCCGAGCTGCTCGCCGAGCAGCTCGGCCTCGCGCTGTTGCCCGAACTCGAGCTCGGCTATTCGATGGGCGGCGGTTCGGTGTTCACCGAATATGAGCAGAAGGGCGTGGTGCCGTTCCAGCGCGACTGGCTGAAGCCGAAGATGAAGGGCAGCTTCGCCGAGCTGTTCGTCGCGCGGGGCGAGGGCGATTCGATGCAGCCGACGATGATGGACGGCGACATCGTGGTGATCGACACGGCGCAGAAGGACGTGCGGCAGCAGGACCGGATCTGGGCGCTGAGCTATGGCGACCTGGGCATGATCAAGCGGGTGCGCAAGCTGCCCGGCGACGGCGAGGGCGCGGGCGGATACGACATATTGTCGGACAATCACGAAGCGGTGGCGCCGTTCCGCGCCTATGACGGCGAGATGCACATCGTCGGCCGGGTGATCTGGATCGGGCGGTGGATGTAGGTTTCGGGCAAAGCAACAGGATTGCAACAGGGGGTAGGCGCATGAACAGGAAGTGGATCCTAGCGGCAGTGATCGCGGGGCTGGTCGCATTCGGAACTTGGTATTTCGCTTCGCCGGCGATGGCGCTGAGCGGGCTCAAATCGGCTGCGGAGAATGGCGACGCCGAGGCGTTGAAAGACCATGTCGATTTTGTCGCCTTCCGTGAATCGGCGAAGACACAGTTGAAGGCGCAAATGGCCGCCGAGATCGCCAAGCCCCAAAGCGACGAAGATCCATTCCGTGCGTTTGGAGCCATGATGGCGATGGGGATGGTCGACGGGATGGTAGACGGCTTCCTGACACCCGAGGCGATCAGCGCGATGATCCTGCAGCAGAAAAAGAACGCGAAGGGCAAGCCGGTTGAGACGGAGGCGCCTGCCGAGCCAGAGTGGGCGATCAATCGCACGGGCATCAGCAGCTTCGAACTCGTTGCAGAAAAGGACAGCGAGAATTCGCCGGCGCTGCTGTTTCATCGAGACGGCCTGGGATGGAAGCTGATCGGCATCGATTTGAAGGGCCAGAGCCTTAGCGGCAATCCCATGGCCGACGCAGCAGCTGAGGCAGAAGCGGAGTGATCGCCGCTGTTGCCGCGTGCGAGGCCGAGGATGAGGCGAAAGGTGGGGCGTGATGACAGAGCCGGCCAGTGAGGGGATATCAAAGGAAGGTACGCGGAAGGCGGAAATCATCGTTGGCTCGCTATTCCTAGCCGCGATTATGCTGATCGCGCTGTACAGCTGCAATGCAGATCGCCGCGCCGCGGAGGCGGAGGTTGCCCGCAATCTGAAGGACCCGCAATCGGCCCAGTTTCGCGACGTGATCAAATGTCCGGCAGAGAACTGGCTGTTCACCGGCGAGGTCAACGCAAAGAACAGCTACGGTGCCTATAACGGTTTCAAGCGCTTTTACGCTTCGGATAGCTATTCATACATCGAAGGGACGCTGGGCGATGATTTCGACCAAGAAAGGGCGGTCGACTGTTTCGGGAAGGACGCAGCCAAGCTTGGCTACGCAGTCGACTATGGCGACCTGGCGTCGGACGAAATGATGTCGGAAGATCCGGACGATGCGGCGATGGAGGCGGCCGATGATGCGATGAAGGCGGCGGACGAGGCGCTCAGCAATGCCGAGTGATGGTTCCGGCCGGGCTTACAATTCCCCTCGACGCGGCGAGTCGCGATGAGTAATCCGCTGCAAGGCATAGATTTTGACAGGATACCGTTGGTCGTGATCGCGATAGGCCTTGCACTGTTCCTCGGCGCGATGTTCGCCGATAAAATGCTCGTCGCTGGCATCGCCGGGGGCATGATGACGTTCGGCGTTGGCGAGCTGTACAATCACCAGCATCGTCAAATCTGGTTCAGTGGCGGCAAGATCGACGATCGTTCGCGGCGGAACACGCTGTTCGGGGTCGCACTGGTGGCAATCGGCATGGCAATGACGGGTTGGTTCACATTCAGAGTTATGGCGGGTTGACGAGCGGCACCTATCCGATCGGGCTGGTCGGCACCGTTCATTACCGCGCGGCGATCGGCCGGTGCGCCAGGGGCGAGCGCGCGGTGCTGCTGCGCGAGCCGGACAATCCGCACGACGAGGGCGCGATCGCGGTGGCATCCGCGCGCGGCGAGACGATCGGCTATATCCCGCGCAGCTGCTGGCTGCGCGAGGCGATCGTCGACGAAGGCAAGGGCGCGAGCGCGACGATCGAGCGCGTCGAGTGCGCCGAGACGGTGGCGGTCGTGCTGGCGGTTGCGCTGAGCGATGCGCCGATCGGCGAGCGAGCGTTTCGCGGTGCGTAAGCCGCCAACGATCAGGAGCGACATCCGCCCGAAAGGCGGGGCATGGGAATGGACGGTCTATGGCGAGGACACGATCACGCCATATGCGGGTGGGATCTGCCGCAGCAGGGACGAAGCCAAGCGCGAACGCGACCTTGCGGAGATGAATTTCGCGATGGAATGGGCGGAAGCGAACCGCGAGATCTAGCGACGGCCGTCCATGCGATCGACGGTGCGGAAGTGTTCGAGCCCCTTGCGCAGGGCATCGAGTTCGGCCCATTCCTTGTCGACGCCGCGGCCGACGAAGATCGGCCCGATATCGGGCTCCTCCTGAAACTGCACCTCGACCAGCCATTCGTCGTCGTGCCGGCGGGGGATGCCGATGCGTTGGGGGTGGACATTGTGGCGGCGGATCTCGACGAGCATCTGCTCGCGGGTCATCAGAGCCACGGTTCGACCAGGTAATAGATCTGCATGCCGATGAAGTAGAAGGCCATTGCGAGGGCGAAGCCGAGGACAATGTTGCCGGACCGCTTCGCCGGCGGCCGCGGGTCGGGGTCGCGATATAATTTGTCGCCGGCGCGAGTCATGCGACAAGTTTGCCAGTTTTTCCGCAGCCTAGCAATTCCCGATATTCCCGCTATGTTCTCAAAGCGAAGCGGGACCGATGCGATGAACGAACTATCCCAGTCGACCGGCGGATTGCGCCTGGGTCCCGAGATGGCCAGCTTTCGCCTGCTCGTGCTCAAGTTCGTGCGCGATTATATCGGCCGCTGGGGCCAGAGCCCGTCGTACGGCGAGATCGCCAATTCGCTGCAGACCAACCGAACGCGGATCCGCAAGGCGATCAAGAGCCTGGTCGCCGAGGGCATGCTGCTGAATGCGCCGGGGCCGCGCGGGCTGACGATGCCGACGGCGCCCGACGACGCGTTGCGCGTGCTGCGCGCGCTCGGCTGGGCGGTCGAGGAGGATATCAAGCGATTGCGACCTCCCGGCACATGCAACGGTGTCACAAATCGGCCCCTGCTGCCGCCGGCCGCGCTCGATTATATCGACCGCAGCACGGCGGGAGACGGACATGCGAAAGGCGAAGCGCGACGCAGTCAAGGGGGCTGATGCCAGGCGGCGGAAAATCCATGCCGACTATGTCCGTCGCCATCCCGAAAAGGCGAAGCAGGAGCGCGGCTTTCGCAAGGCTCAGGCGAACCTGCAGAAGGACTGGGGCCACAAGGTCAACGGCACGGTCGAGACGCACGCCAAGGCGCGCGACACGAAGCAGGGCGCGCTGGCGCGGCTGTTCATGTCGGGGGCGATCGACCAGCACCAGCTCGCCTGGTCGCAAGAAATTCGCAGTGTCGCCGAGCGGATCGGTGCCGATGTCGCGATCGGCACCGCGAGCTACGAGACGCGCGTCGACCAGAGCCGTGCGTACGACGGCGGCTTTCACGAGCGGCTGGGCGCGGTGCGCGCCGAGGTCGCCTATGGCGAATGGCGCGCGCAGCTGACGCGGTTCGGGCAGGGCGGCCCGGCAGCGGTGCTGGCGATGATCGTCGAGGACGTGAGCTGCGCGGAAGCGGCACGGCGGTATCGGATGCGACCGGCCCGGGCACGGGCGATGCTGATCGGCGCGCTGGACGATTGGGGCAGCGCGATTGCGGCCGCATGCAACGAGGTCGACGAGGCGGTGCTGGCGGCGGCGCAGGCGGGGATATTGTGATGCGCTGCAGTTGACCGGCAGTGCCTTACTCAAATAGGGCGCGGGCTAAGATAACGTTCGCTCGACAGTTCAGCGTGCGTTAGAATGTTCGCGCTAAATTGGGGGTATCATGGCAACTGTCACTCTCACCGACCGGGAACCTTCCGCGCCGCGTGCCGACTTTGGTTTCGAGATCGATTTCGAACGTGGGGTCGGTCCAGCATCGCGCGTTTTTACCGCCACCCGGGACTTCATAAAGGTCTGCGAGGCGCTGGACGAGGAGCTCGTTCGATCAATCGATTCGAGCATCGAGACTATTTTGGTGCTGGAGGACATCGAGAGCGGGTCGATCAAAACGTGGCTGAGAAACGCTTTGGTGGCCGCTGATGATGATGCTTTGAAAGCTCTCGACTGG
>Ga0100394_1005268_pt1 | contig 10516 bp, 10 predicted proteins | sample CryGeymeta201518_FD_81549 | JGI IMG/M metagenome (GOLD analysis project Ga0100394, IMG submission 81549) | Groundwater microbial communities from Crystal Geyser aquifers in Utah, USA - Crystal Geyser metaG 2015-18 | ecosystem: Environmental > Aquatic > Deep subsurface > Groundwater | place: USA... | reverse complement strand
TGATCTAGTTCACCTATTTATTTTGGCAAACGGTGCACAATAAAAAGAAATCAGAAATCATGCTCATCCATGGATAAGAGATGCAGCCAGCAGCCATGAAAAACATAGTGTTCAACTCACCAAAAATTCCACCGAAACCATTACTCATGATATTCTCCTCTCCGGCCACCTCTTCTGCTTTTGCCGTAGCTGCAAAAGACACACTAGTTCTGTCTTTGGCCTGATGCTGTCTTCTCAAAGCTGCATCCCGCTTTACATCGCGTTCTGCCGCCAACAAATCCTGGTAGAGATTGGCACACTCCTGGGCATGCGCCATACGTCTTTGTTCACGTCGAATTTCGTTTGCATTTGCCACCAGCGCTTGCAGCTGAGACAGCTGGCTTTGTTCCGTTGATTCCGTGGCACTTAAGACTGGATGCAGTTGTGTCAAGAGGGAGTGCAAATCTGGAGGGAGACTCGATAGGGAGGTCCCTATGTGAAGCAGGTTTTGACCGCTCTGGGAGGATGCCAATTTTTGAGTTAAGACTTGACTATGCTCGTTGGACTTTTCACGGAGGGTCCGAAGTTTAGATTCAAGCGCAGACGTGGACATTGCTACTATCCCATCATCCTCTTTCGCATTCTCATTGTGACTAGCACCGCCATTGCTCGTAATGGCCTGAGGTGCATCAGTCATTGCTGCAACCTTTCACGCAAAAAAGAATTGCAAGGAAGAAACTTAATCAAATTAATTCAATCTATAGTCCTTGCTTTCCTCTGCTTCTTTCAAGCACTTATCACTGAAGGTAGAGGTGTCCTCTGGTCGGCTTGCAAGGTCTCTCGAAGAGGTTAGACCAACAATGAAGTTAAAGTTGTTGGAATATCTTGTTTGTGAATGTAGCGCGCACACTGGCGGTCATCTACTAATAACAGTAGTCTAGTAGACCCGCCCTCCATGTACTCCTACTACTAGTAAGTAGTAGTGGTAGTAGAGTACTACGGTAGCTACTACTCCTGTGGTAGTAGACTACTACTACTCTAGCTAGAGTAGTAGTAGTAGACTAGCTACTACTCGAGTAGTAGCGAATAGATTAGAGTGGATATTTTGGAGACCTCACAAATCAAATTCTATTCAGTCTGGCATCCGTACGTTCAAATTATCATCAAAGAGTAGAAGCGGTTCATTTTAGGTCGGATATGGAATGTTATTATGTTTTTTTTTCAACAACAACAAATACTTGTTGTTTGACAGTTCCGTCACCAGCCTCACCCCCACCCGCTCCCGAGACCTTCTATCGATAGCCAAGGTGAGAATTAAAATTCACTAAGTTTGCCTTGAAGGGACTGCAAAAATATTAGGCTTCTCCTGGATGTTCTGTCCAATGACGTTGCTGACAATTACCATCATAGTACCTGGCAGATTTACTGACCCTATTGACATTCTTGCTGGCTAACTTGTTCAAAATCGATTCGATCGCTAATACTTTAACTAACCTAACCGCTACTCTTCTTCTTCTTTTTCTCGTCCTCCTCTTCAAATGTCGTCCTGTCGATATACTCGACCCCTGGTGGCAAAGGAGGGATTGTTTTAACGCCCAGCATTTCATCGGATGTTGGCAATCCCTTTTCTTGTTGCTTTTGATCAAACATTATACGTCGCAATTGTCCTTGTGTGGCCTCATCGTAACTCGATATGTGACGCCGCGAATCCACCATGGACGTATCAATCTTTTCGTCGCCTTCGATAACGGTATCCCAAAAAGTTTTCTGGACTTTGGTAAGAATGATGATCATGACGCCACCTTCCATGCTCCACGTTGACTCGTCCGGCTGTATGGCGTGCACTAGAGGACCCTTGAGAAAAACGGTTTTGGGATTCTGTTTGGATTCATCTTTTTCTTTGGTCTGAACGTGAAGATACATAGATTTGATAGACACGTCGAGATCCTTTGCTTTTAAACCGTCCGGAAGTCCCACTAGCACGGTACATTCGTCAATCGTCTGGGTCCACTTGTAGCGTTTGGTGGATCCCCCATTTCCAATCGGAATTTGCAACCCTTCTTCATTGTACCGAACCACTTCTGTATCCAAATCTGCTGCTTTCGAAATTTTCTTTGATGATTCTGCGTCTCCCTTCTTTGCTGCATTATCTATTTTTGCTGCTGCTGCTTCATCTTTGGATGGTGCTGTCGGTGTCGATGCCGGAGCAGTGGCTTTGGTATCCACAGCAGCAGCTTCTCGGGTTGTTATTACCTCCTTTTGTCGGGGAATGCGACGAAGCGGAAATTGTCGAAATGCTGCCAACAGAAATTTTTCAGCTTCTCCTTCCGGAAATCCCATCTTGGCAGTGCCTTCCTTCAAATCGTCCGGATGTGGGACGAGATAAAAGTCGGTCCGACGGTGTAGGAAACTAAAAAAGGCGTACAGGAGCTTTCGCATGTCGCCTCCCGCACTGTTGGCCAGAGCCATCATGGGAGCTTCCATAGCCTTAAGTACTTGGGGGTCCATGGTAAAGGTACTTCCAGGAGAAGATGTGACGGAGGGCGTGGGGAGACTCATTATTTAAATAATAATTATTTTTTATTCGTGTAGGTAGGTTTTAGGTTTATGGTTTATGATGTTTTTCGGTTGGCTCCGTGATAAGGGTACCACTCCTAGACTAAAATAATACAGTAATAATAATAACATCGTATGTTCGGGATCTGGCTAGGATACAGTTTTAAAGTCGCACACTTGCTTCGGTAACGAATATCCGAATTCAAAAAACCATTCCCCCTTTATTAAGATCTATTGTATCATTATATCACAATTGTACTGTAGTAGGCTGCCGACGGCTAGCGGTGGCTAAATCGCTCTGGGTCAAGGCCAAATCAAGCTGACGAAGAGCAGATATATCAGCTTATTAGATCCCACAGCGCACCCAACTGCAAAATAAAAGTAATGATCTCATGGTTAGCCCAAGAGGGCCCTCATGCTAAGAAACATCATGGTTGGGCCCATCCCATCGCTGTCTTGATCATTCATTACACTCTTTTGATATCGTTTTCCATTTTAGTACAAGATCTTTTTGTTCCCTCGACACCAATGCAACACATCACTCCAAGAAAAACAACCTGTCAATCTTGGAGACAGTCTGTGGGAAGCTTTCTCGCTGTCTATTCCTTTTGGTTATTATTGTGGCGTCTACTATTTTGTGCTCCAACCATTCCACGTCCTTCCATCATTTACGAATATACCTGGTTGTGCAATGGAACGCTGGTATTGGGATCGTTGGCTTGCTTTACCGATCGACCGGTACTGGCCATGGCGTGTTGCGTCACAGTAGGTATCGACCAACTGCTTTGGTATGTAGATCTTTTGGGATATTTCATCAGGTACGCTTCAACAATACTATGTAATGATAACGTTTTCAGATTCATCGATAAAAACTCACAAACATCTCAAGCGGTAAATTCGTGGTCGGTGTGGCCAAGTATCTCACCTGGCCTCAGACGAGCTGGTCCTCTCGTGTTACCTGCACACATCATTTATGGACCATTCCTCTCTTGATGACTACCAGTGGTGGTGCTGTTCCTTTGTCGGCTCTGGGCTTGTCCTTTCTCCTCATGACCCTTAATGTTTGTCTATCCCGGTTCATGATTCCCTTTCACGTCATTGTTCCATCGTCCCATTGCAACAACGACCCAAAAAGAATTCACACAAAACAGCAACAAAACACGCAACCCATTATCCAACAACGGAGTAAGTACTTGAATGTCAACCTTTCCCACGAGTTATGGAAAGATATCAAGATTGAATTGTTGCAAATCAATTACGACGATCCTCCGGTACTGCTGTACACTTTTCGATTGTTGTGGAGGTGGCAAGGTTTCAACACTCTTGTCTATGGAGTACTGATGGTACTGGGAAAAGTTTTCTTTGATGGGGATAAACATGTTTGTTATCCCCAGTACTTATAAAGTGTTTTTTGATCCTATATAATTTGACCCAGGTATTACTAGTACTAGTACTATCTCTACTGGGTATCGTTTGATGCATGGACTAATAATATATTCCAGTCAGTTGCGGGGTGTTGCTGGATTATTGGAGAAGGGGACTCCATTCCAAAATCTGAAATTAAGAATGCTGATTGTTTAAATTTCCTTTTGGACGGTTGTTCTTTGGCTGCTGCTCTGAATACACTGCACAAACTCGAGCATACAGGTTCATTGACAAATTTGACAAATTCAACAACACTTTTTAAGCATCCCCTCTTTACCAGTATTGTTCAAATCAATACCTTCCTTTTTGCTGTCATTTCCGTTGTTGCCTGATGCTGCACGCTGTCGAACCAGTTCACCCGCCATGGTCAAAAACGCTTCTTCCACGTTTTTGGAGGATTTGGCACTCGTCTCCAGTACGGCAATTCCCAATTCGTCGGCAAATTCCTTGGCTTGTTCTTCTGTGACGGCCTTATCGGCTGTCCGGTCGCATTTGTTTCCCACTAATAGTTTGACTGTCTTTTCGGCAGCGTACCGATTCACTTCTTTTAACCAATCATTGACGTGATCGAACGATTCTGCATTGGTAGTATCGTACACCATAATAATGCCGTCGGCTCCACGGTAGTAGGCAGATGTAATAGTACGAAAGCGTTCTTGTCCGGCCGTGTCCCAAATTTGAAGTTTCACCGTCTTGCCATCAATTTTGACGGTGCGGAAACGAAAGTCCACTCCAATGGTCGAAATATATGATTCCGTAAATGCATCGTCCTTTTGAAATAGTAGTATGTTTATCGTGTCAAAGGTAGGGTACAGGGGGTAACGGGTTAAGTGAACAATAAAAGATAAGATAACTTATTTGAGAGAACGAACACAAAACATATCTCAAAAACCGACCAAACAGCGATTCAATCACGCAAGAGATGATCTCTCGAAGGAGGATACCAAATTGGAGCACCAACTAAACAACCTACTGAGAACTTACCGCAAATCTCAGCAATAAGCACGACTTTCCAACTCCACTGTCTCCGATGAGCACTAATTTGAAGAGGTAGTCGTAATCTCTTTGTTTTTGCGCTGATCCTGGTGCCATGGTGCCGTCTTCCGCTATTTTATTGGTTAAGCTATGTTGTGTAATATTATTGCTCCGTCGATTTTTGGCGATTTCCAATGCTAATAACGCCCGTAAACGGTTGCGTTAACTGAAGTGGCAAACAGTATCCACCCGGGCAGGATAACATTCGGGTACTCCAATACTCCGATGCGAAATCGAATCAAGTTTCAAGTGCCGTAGTAGACTCTACTCTAGTTTTAGTAGTTGAATACCTACCGTACGCACTCAAATAGTATTAGCCCCAGCAGCTCAATGATTTGATATATCTAGGATTATAAGTGTTCGGTTAGGGGACGTCTCGCAGTCTGGTTGAAGTGGAGCCATCTTCCACCACGAAGTAGTAGTCTACTGAAAGTCTTGGAAAAGATGATGATTTCACCTCAACGTGAATGCTACCTGGTAGCAAACCACAGCGCGCCATACAAGGAAAATTGGTTTCAGAATTCAAAATATGTATACTAAAAAAATCTTTCTGTATCTCGTCCAGCATGGTCGTCCTTCAGTATGCATAGCTCAGTGCTCGAGATTTTTTATTGTTAATACCATTCATAATCTTCTTTGTCTGTCACAACTATATCTCCTTCATTCAATCGCCTAAATTCCAAACCTTCATAGCCAGCCTGGGCTCTCCGCTCAAACTCTGCAAAAGTTATTGTTTCATCGGGCCCAATTTCCCTAAAAATAAAAAATCCTTAGTGTAAGCAAAAAACGATACATTCATGATCGTTCAAATAGCATCGTATTACTCCATTGATTTGGTCGTTCTTACCGGGCAATTTGTTTAGCGACGCCAACTACTACACAGTCCGTAATGACAGTGTCCTTCATGAGTTCTCGAACGCCCGCTTCCAATTCTGCTCCTGTGATTTCTAATTTCGTTGGTTCTGTAAAGTCATTACTTCCAATAGCATCAAACAATGCCCTCGTTAAAGTCCCACCCTCTTGGATGGCTTCGCTCACGGCCGCATGATTTTGTGTGGAAATCATCCAACGAGCGTGGGACTCCCCGTGAGCTGACGACAGTTTGAGAGAAATGGGCGTCCGACAGGACTTGGATCGATCGAACCGATACAAAATGGGCACCGAATTGGGAACGTAAAGTTTACTGATCAAATCTTCGTCGACATCATCAAAATGTGCCATCAATGATCGAATGGTATTGGCGTGTGCCACTACAATAATCGTGCGATCGTCCGGAGGAATGGGCAGGCCCTCTTCATCAAAAAGTGCCGGGGCAATGGAATCTTCCCAACAGCTCAAGACTCGCTGTTGACAATCCCAGAGGGATTCCGTCAAGGGCATCGGCGGCGGTTGATAGTATTCGTGATCTGGCTTCATGGGAGGAGCCTTCCCGTGCAAGGATCGTCTCCAAAATCGCAACGTGTCTTGACCAAATTGTTGTTGCAATTCGGGATCATTTTTGAATTTTCCTTGCACAGCACCGTAGTGTCGTTCGTTCAATCGCCAGTCTCGTCGGATCCTTTCACTGGACCAGCTATCTTGTTCGTGACCGGCCATGCTCGCCAGTGACAATTCACAGGTTTCGTAGGCCCGTTGCAATTCCGACGTAAAGGCGACACAGACTCGATTGGCCTTGAAGCCACGAGATCGCATCAATTGTCCTGCTGCAACAGCCTCGACGCGACCTCGAACGGTCAAGGGGATATCGCACCAGCCCGTAAAACGGGCTTTGGGACCGTTCCATTGGGATTGACCGTGTCGTAACAGTATAAGTGTTGAGACAGACCTCTGTGTCTGCTGTGGTATTATGGTTTGTCTAGAATGATTGCTGAGGAAATTCCTGAAAGGGCTTGAGTTTCTCAGGAGCGCGCTGGCGCCATTCCTCATCGTCGCTGAAGATGCCATCCTCTGTCGATACTGGAACGTCTAATTAATACTGTTGAAACAGCAAAAGGATGACCAGGTCACTTTCGATTATAAATTTAATACTCCGGGTACAGTAGTAAGTAGTAGTATTATTGTATTGAATATTTTTATGAAAAAGGTATCCTCTTGGTGGTGGGAAATTCAATTATTGGAAGTGAGAGGATCAATAATTAATTGTAAGGTGAAAAATGCAAGACGTGAGCGAGAATATCCTCTCGTACGTGGCATTATTTCAATTCTGAAGGATGGGAATATTTGAATCACGAACGAGATTAAAACCTGGAGCAAAAAATCGTCGCTTCACTTTTTTCAACGAAACAATCAAACACAACAACAGATTCAAATCAAGCATTACAATAATCCTAAAAATCACAGCCATGAGTATTACTTCCCATAACGCATATGATTGCCGGAACAACAAGGAGAATGCGCCTCCATCTCACAATAAGCGCATGGTCGGATTTGCACTGAACGGCGATGAAAACGACGACGACGACAATGCTGGCGGTGTCGTTCATCGTCGTACTCCTCATCCCGCCAAGAAACAAAAGGAATTGGCCTTGTCGTCCGATTTCAAGTCAAAGCATAGTTCGAAGTCCATCTTCTCGCCAGAAGTGTTGAACACAGGCACCGATATGACAGCGGAAATGTACAATCACGACGACGAGCTATTTAAGGTACGCTGCGGTAGTTAGATTCTTGTTTGCTTCTGTTTGATGTTCTTTGTTGGTGATTCTGTTTTCCTGGCTTTGCTCTTAGCATCATACCTCCTTTTTTGATTGCACATGCGTAGGCGCCTACCGGATTCGGTGCCAAGAAAGGTGGCGACGAACAGGAAAAACAACAAGACGACATTCACTCCAACAACAACGCCAGCAAAAACAATGACGACGCAGAGGACGTTCAAGGCGACGAAGAAGAGAATCAGGACGATCAATTGTGGGCTAACTTTCTTCTCTCCAAAAAGGAACACTTTGAAGGCGTCGAAGGTTTGACTACCTTTCTCAATTCCCAAAATCGTTGGAAGGCTGCCAATGACAAACTCGAACGCGCACTGAATACGTATACAACGGGCATGAACGACAATCTGCAACTGGTCGTTCACGATTTGGTCTCCCAAATTCAATCCAAGTTTCATCGTTCGGTAGTGGAAGTTTCCGACAAGTGCAAAACGCATCTGTTGGACAGTCATACCCGTCGCGAAAAATGTCTTCAGAGTTTGACGGAGGCGGATCGCAAAAGCAAGCTGGCTTTTCAAACGTTGATTGTCAAAACCATGGACGAGCATCCGTCGATGGACATGGAGGCCAGCAATGTAAGCTTGTAGAATCTCATGTGATGTGTTTCTGGTGGGGTGCACCATCGACTGTGTTCCGAAGTTCTCACTAGTACCTTTCTTTGTTCCTTTTTTCATTCTTCTGTAGGCAATGGGCGATCTGACTCGCCAAGACAAAGACAACACTGGCAACCCGAAAAGCAACCAAAGTGATGAAGAGGAAGAAGCGAAACTTTGGAATGATATTTTGCACGACTCCAATATCAAGCGTGCGAAAACTGCCAATCGCTACCTGGACGGTCAGCAGCGATTGGAGGATTCACATGCTCGTTTTACTCAAACACGCCAAATTGCTCAAACCGAATGGAAACAAAAGATTCAGGGCGTTGTTAATCTTGTAGTTGACATACACGAAGAAATGGAATCTCAGGTTGTAGGTACCGAAACCTACATTCGTTCTCACATGGTCACCAATGATCGTCGCGAAAAAGAATTTGAGGAGAAGATACGTCTCGCCAATGAGACGCGTCAAGCTTTCTTCTCTGGTCTCATGACAAAGGTTGCCGCCAAGGCAAAGACAATGGTCTTCGGAAAAAGCAGCAAGGGTTGCGACGGTGACAAGAATTAGACAGAAGAGTACAACGATAATGAGGGTGTGACCTCCAACACTTTATACTTTATAGGGTTGCCCAAAAATGAGAGATCCGAGGGAGACTCTGACAGGTAGTCGATTTTTTCGTGACCACCTGCCCAGAAACAGTTGGATTCCAGAGGGAGTAGTTGTTATTATTTGTTGAAGACTGAAACTAAGAAGGACTGGTTCTTTGAGAGTCCCCTGAAAGCGTGTTTCTACCAACATAAACTACACTACACGTTGGTCTACTAGTTAGAAGCATTCGTGTGTGTTTGACGCTGTGGCTGCCATGTTCGAAGCAAGGTACGTGGCGCCCAGCACCACTACTTCAGAGCATAAATTTCTCTTTTGAAAATTTCTCAGCTACTGGAGTGGTTTTTGATCGCGAAATGTCACGACTGGCGCATAAATTGCCACACTGTCCACAAAAGGGCAACGTTTGTTCGATAAGACCACTACTGCCAAGAGAGTAGTACTAGTAAAGCGACTGTATGTATGCAATACCTACTACTAGCTAGTAGAACTTTTCATACTGATGGCGAGACGACTTGATTGGTGCAGCCTACTACCACACCTAGTAGTAGTAGGCTGGCTTTGACACTTCGACCTTTAAAGCGAGGTTAAAAAAAAACTACAGAGTTACAGTATCTCAATAGGCAAAAGTCTGGCAATAATTGCAGAGAACAGTAGTATATGAAACAAGATTGAATAGGATGGGGAGGACAATAGAATCGCGCTAATAATAATTCTGGACACGACAACAAAACCTGAAATTAAACTCCGTGTGCACGATTGGCTTCTACGAGTACTATTGCGTAATTCCAATGAGATCCTGAAACAAAGGTGATGATGTTGGTCATCTGGATTGTTTGAAGAGTTGCACCTCCGGTCATAAGTCTCTGTTTTTTGGTGGGTTCTGTCTTATTTTTGGCATGTTGGCGGACCAGTATTGAAAACCAATAAATTCAAAGCAGCTCTCTACCAGTTAAGTATTATTGAGACCAGCTAGTACTCGTGGTGCCATCTGAATGTACCAGTGAAAAGATTGGTGACATCCTGGGTTGTGAACTGTTGATGTTGATTCGGCATCCATCGTGAATAGAAAGCATCTTATGAGGGAATAACTCGACGGAACCTATCGTGCCAAGTTACCAGTTAGTACATGGTACTGGTACCAGGTAATGAAAATTCACCTGGTATTGCACACACGTGTGAGGTGAACTGGGTGATTCAACACTCATCAGTCCAATTGAGATTCATCAATTCTTTTCTTAACAAAAAATGTATTCAAGGAAGCTGAAGAGTAGACTAATCTACACGATTCAGATAATGACTTTTGCAGGTCTGAAGAAGTAGAACCAACCTTCCTTCATAAAAACGAACACTCAAAACCTCCACGGCAGTCCAAAAACAAACGACGTAAAACAGAAGGAAAACGAATGATCGTTCACAATCATTATAATAAAAGCATCACAACTTTAACCGACCCCACCATGAACCGCAACGATATTCCATTTGGGAAGGATATAATTCAAGAGCTTACCAATACGAGTACCTTCACATTTCCTTTGACAACGGCCCTTCGAATGTATCTCCACGAGAACACCACGTCTCATCAGACACGTGAAGCCAGCTGTCACCATGCT
>Ga0100394_1005266_pt1 | contig 10518 bp, 9 predicted proteins | sample CryGeymeta201518_FD_81549 | JGI IMG/M metagenome (GOLD analysis project Ga0100394, IMG submission 81549) | Groundwater microbial communities from Crystal Geyser aquifers in Utah, USA - Crystal Geyser metaG 2015-18 | ecosystem: Environmental > Aquatic > Deep subsurface > Groundwater | place: USA... | reverse complement strand
TTATGCCAAACGAACGGTTGATGCTTATGTGTACTGGATAAAGGCGTATATCTTGTTTCACAAAAAACAGCATCCGGCAAAGTTAACTGAGCAGGATGTCGAGCGCTTTTAACTTATTTAACTAATCAGCGTAATGTGGCGCCGCGCACGCAGGCGTCGGCATTGAATGCCCTGAGCTTTTTGTATAAAGCGGTACTGCAAAAACCGCTGTCGTTAAACCTTAATTTTAATCGCTCGCAGCTTGCGCCTAAGCTGCCAGTGGTATTAACCCGCACCGAGATAACGGCGCTGTTAAGGGTTATTGATCCGCGCTATAAACTGCTGGCTCAGCTGATGTATGGTAGTGGTTTACGGCTGATGGAAGCCGTTAGGTTGCGGGTGCATGCAATAGATTATGACTATTTGTCTGTTATGGTATGGCAAGGTAAAGGCAATAAAAACCGACGTACCACGCTGGCACCAGAATTAGTTACAACACTTAAGCAACAGAGCCAGTTTGTAATGCAATATTTTGAGGCCGATTTGGGAGAGCTGTGTTAGGCGCGAAATTAAAATTGCTGCAAAAAAAGCGGGTATCACTAAAAACGTGACCTGCCATACGCTGCGTCATTCTTTTATAAAATGTGTCCATACATTTTCCCCGTCGGGCCATCCTGCGGATGTTCAAATTCATTCCAGATGAATTTGTGCTACTCACTTGCTGGAAGCCGGCGCCGATATCCGTGCCGTGCAAGAGCAATTAGGCCATACTGACGTGCGTACCACACAAATATATACCCATGTACTAAACCGCGGTGCGGCAGGCGTAAAAAGCCCACTATCGCAGTTACTCTAAAAAGGGCGCAGCAGCGCCAAATGATTTTTGATAGAAAGTAATATTGGCCGCATTAACAAAAATGGTCAGGATACCGGCCTTTGTTAGCTATAACGTTGCCGTGTTGGCAAGCCAATGCAGAAGACGCTGGCAGCCATAGCCTGAAACAAAAAAGCCAGACACACAGTCTGGCTTTTTAGGTAAGTAAGAACTTACTTATCGTGCTGTACACGCATATGCGGGAACAGGATTACGTCGCGAATTGAGGCGGCGTCGGCCAGTAGCATAACCAAACGGTCGATACCGATACCCTGCCCTGCGGTTGGCGGTAAGCCGTGCTCTAACGCAGTAACGAAGTCGTCATCGTAGAACATGGCTTCGTCGTCGCCGGCGTCTTTTTGTGCTACCTGCTCACGGAAACGCTCGGCCTGATCTTCAGCATCGTTTAACTCGCTAAAGCCGTTACCCAGTTCGCGGCCGCCGATAAAGAATTCAAAGCGGTCGGTAATTTCCGGGTTATGGTCGTTACGGCGTGCCAATGGCGATACTTCTGCCGGGTATTCGGTAATAAAGGTTGGGTGGCGCAGCTTGGTTTCTACCAGCTCGTCAAACACTTCCATTAAAATACGGCCGTGACCATAGTTATCTTTAACCTGAATACCCAGTGATTTGGCCAGCTCTGCTACTGCTTCAGGCGTGGCCAGTTGTTCTTTAGTTACCGTTGGGTTGTAGTGCAAAATAGACTCGGTTACCGACATGCGCGCAAAAGGCTTGCCAAAGTCGAACACTTCACCCTGGTACGGCACTTCGGTGCTACCCAGTACATGCTCGGCTAAACCACGGAATAACTTTTCAGTTAAGTCCATCAGGTCGTTATAATCGGCATAGGCCCAGTAAAACTCCAGCATGGTAAATTCCGGGTTGTGGCGGGTAGACACACCTTCGTTACGGAAGTTACGGTTAAGCTCGAACACTTTTTCAAAGCCACCAACCACCAAACGCTTTAAATACAGCTCTGGCGCGATACGCAAAAACATCTGCATATCCAGTGCGTTGTGGTGGGTTTCAAACGGCCGTGCTGAAGCACCTCCCGGAATGGCTTGCAACATCGGCGTTTCAACTTCTAAGAAGCCTTCGTCGTTAAAGAAACGGCGAATATAGGCCACGGTTTTGCTACGCACTAAAAAGGTATGGCGCGATTGCTCGTTAGAAATAAGGTCAAGGTAACGCTGGCGGTAACGCGCTTCGTTATCGGTTAAGCCATGGAATTTATCTGGCAGTGGGCGCAGTGCTTTGGTTAATAAGCGAATATCGCTTAACCATACCGTTAACTCGCCAGTTTGCGTTTTAAATAAATGGCCGGTGGCGCCGATAATGTCGCCTAAATCCCACTTTTTAAACTGGTCGTTGTATACGCCTTCAGCCAGGCTGTCACGCGCGACATACAGCTGAATTTTACCGCCCATATCGGAAATAGTGGTAAAGCTGGCCTTGCCCATAATACGGCGCGTCATAATACGGCCGCCCAGGCTTACGGTGATTTTTTGCGCTTCCAGTTCTTCTTTAGTTAAGTGATCGTACTTAGCAATAACATCTGAAGATATGCTGTCACGGCGAAAGTCATTCGGAAACATAAAGCCATCTTCACGCAGTGCCGCCAGCTTTTGTTTTCGCTCAGCAATCAGTTTGTTTACGTCCTGAATTTCTTCTTGTGGTTGCTGTTGGTCAGACATAGTGCGTTTCCTGATTGAGGTCGAAGTTTTAGTTAAGTAACAATTACAGCCCGGCTTTTAAGCTGGCTTCAATAAATTTATCCAAATCACCGTCTAACACCGCCTGGGTGTTGCGGGTTTCGATACCGGTTCGTAAATCTTTAATGCGCGAGTCGTCCAATACATAAGAGCGAATTTGGCTGCCCCAGCCGATATCCGACTTGGTATCTTCCAGCGCTTGTTTCTCGGCATTTTGCTTTTGCAGCTCAAACTCATACAGCTTGGCGCGCAATTGCTTGTAGGCGTTGTCACGGTTTTTATGCTGCGAGCGGTCGTTCTGACACTGCACGACGATATTGGTCGGTAAGTGCGTAATACGCACGGCAGAGTCGGTACGGTTTACGTGCTGGCCACCAGCACCCGAGGCACGGTAAGTGTCGATACGTAAATCGGCCGGGTTGATATCAATTTCAATATCGTCGTCAATTTCTGGCGAGACAAACACCGAGGCAAACGAAGTGTGGCGGCGGTTGCCGCTATCAAACGGGCTTTTACGCACTAAGCGGTGTACACCGGTTTCGGTGCGCAGCCAGCCGTAGGCATATTCGCCGCTAAATTTAATGGTACAGCCTTTAATACCGGCCACGTCGCCGTCGGTAACTTCGTAAAGTTCTGGCTTAAAGCCTTTATCTTCACCCCAACGCAGGTACATGCGCATTAAAATGCTGGCCCAGTCCTGTGCTTCAGTACCGCCGGAGCCAGACTGAATATCCAGGTAGCAATGGTTTTCATCATTTTTGCCGGAGAACATGCGGCGAAACTCTAACAGGCTTAGCTGTTTGTCTAAGTCGGCCAGTTCCGCTTTGGCTTCTTCAAAGGTGTCTTCATCTTCAGCTTCAACCGCCAGCTCCAGCAAGCCATCAACGTCTTCCAGACCGCGGTCCAGCTTGTCGATAGTGCCAACAATTTGCTCCAGTGCAGAACGCTCTTTACCTAAAGCCTGCGCTTTGTCTGGCGTATTCCAAATAGCGGAATCTTCCAGTTCGCGCGAAACTTCTTCTAAGCGTTCTTTTTTGCCATCATAGTCAAAGATACCCCCGAAGCACGTTAGTGCGTTCAGTTAAATCTTTAATGCTGTTGTACACCGGATTGACTTCAAACATGCTGTTGTCTGTAACCTTGAAATATAAGACGAAAAATAGGCGGCGATTGTAGCAAATTTATCGCAGGACGTGCAGCCATCTATTACAGAAAAATAGCGAGTAATAGCCGGTGCTATTATTTGGCGCTGTTTTACAGCGCCAACATATGCCGTACGATTAACTGCAAGCTTTGTTTATCGCGGTATTCGTTAATATCCAGTTGATACGCCAACTGCACTTTTTGTATGTTTACATTAGGCCAGGCTTTGTTGTCGGCGTTAAACCAAATGGCATCAACCAGCTTACCGTCTGACGTTTGCAGCATCATTTTCAAATGCCGGTCAGCCAGCATTTTTTGGCTTATTAATGTAAATTCACCATCAAATACCGGTTCGGGAAACGCTTGCCCCCAAGGCCCGGCATTTTGCAGGAGCTGGGCAAAACCAATCTCAAAACACTCTGCTGGCAATTCTCCGTCGGTGTAGATCACCGCCGTTAGCTGCTCCGCTGTAAGATGTTTTTTCGCCGTTAAACTCAGCGCTACCTTAAAGGTATCCAGCCGCTCTGCGCTTATGGTTAACCCAGCCGCCATGGCATGGCCACCAAACTTTTTAATTAATCCTGGGTACTGAGTAGAAATTTCTTCCAGTAGATCACGAATATGTAAGCCGCTAATAGACCGAGCAGAGCCTTTTAGTTCACCCTCGTCGCCTTGAGCAAATACAATAGTTGGCCGGTGAAATTGCTCTTTAATACGCCCGGCTAAAATACCAATAACGCCCTGATGCCAGTCATGCCGGTACAGGCAGAGACACTCAGGTAATTCAGCACCGTCAAACGACAACTGGCTTAAAAACGCTTGCGCTTCAACTTGCATACTTTGTTCTATGGCACGGCGCTCTACATTTAAGCTGTCTAGCTCAGCCGCATACTGGCGCGCTAAGCCTAAATCTTTTGCTAACAGGCAGCTTATGCCCAACGACATATCGTCCAACCGGCCTGCTGCATTTAAGCGTGGCGCTAAAGCAAAACCAAAATCGCTGGCGGTCAATTTTGCCGCGCTGCGATTAGCCACATCCATTAGCGCCTGAATACCTGGCCGACACTTGCCACTGCGAATACGCATTAGCCCCTGATGCACTAAAATGCGATTGTTAGTGTCCAGCGGCACCACATCGGCCACTGTGCCCAGCGCCACCAGATCTAGTAGCTCGGCTAAATTCGGCTCTGATATCTGTTGTTCAGAGAAATACTGTTGCTGACGTAACGCCGCTCGCAGCGCTAATAACACGTAAAAGGCTACACCAACCCCTGCCAGTGCCTTACTGGGAAAGCTACAGCCCGGTTGGTTAGGGTTTACTATCGCATCAGCGTCTGGCAATTCGTGCCCCGCTAAGTGGTGGTCAGTAACCAGCACTTTTACCCCGGCGCTTTTGGCAAGGGCAACACCTTCAATAGCAGAAATACCGTTATCGACAGTAATAATCAGTTCAGCGCCTTGTGCCACGGCGAGCTCGGCCATTTCAGGCGTTAGGCCATAGCCATATTCAAACCGATTGGGTACCAGATATTCAATGTATTTAAAGCCCAACGCGGTTAATCCGCTTAGCAATACTGCCGTACTGGTGGCACCGTCGGCATCAAAGTCGCCCACAATAACAATACGTTGCTGCTGCTTTAACGCCATAATAAGCAGCGCTACCGCAGTATCAATGCCTTTTAACTCAGTAAAAGGCAGCAAAGCGGCTGCGCCTCTATCGAGCTGCTCAAGCGAACTGATGCCGCGACTGGCGTAAAGTTGCTGCAATACAGGATGAAGTGCTGATAATGCAGTAAAAACGCCGGGCAAAGCCCGGCGTTGAATGGTACGACTGATTTCAGACATAACGCATTAAGAACCTGATTCTAATTGCGACAACAATTGTTTAGGCGGCTGGTAGCCAGGAATTAAACGGCCATTAGGCAATATAATTGCAGGTGTACCGCTGATACCAAACGATTGCCCCATCTCATACTGGCTTTTTACCGGGTTTTCACACATTGCTGCAGCCACTTTTTTACCCTCTTTAGCAGCATCCAGCGCGCCACGGCTGTCTTTTGTACACCAAATATTTTGCATTTGCAGATAGGTATCTGAACCTAAGCCACCACGCGGAAATGCCAAATAGCGCACGGTGATACCGATGTCGTTGTAGCCCTGCATGTCATTGTGCAGTTTGCGGCAATAGCCACAAGACGGATCGGTAAATACGTTGACGACATATTTCTCGTCTTTCGCTTTATATTCGATAACGTCATTTTTGCTATCCGCTAACTGTTGCTGAATATAAGGCCGCATTTGTGAGTCATTCAACAACTCACGCTTACTCATATCCAGTATTTTGCCTTCAATAAAATACTGGCCATCTTGCGAGGCAAAAAATAACCCTCTGTTGGTAAATACTTGCACTATGCCATCAATAGGGGCGTCGGCTACGGCATTCACAGACAGGTTCAGCTGGCTAAATAGCTGATGCACTTTTTCATACTGTGCCCCGTCTGGTTTTTGCTGCGCCTGCGCTGAGGCGATTAATCCAAGACTACATAAGGCTATTACAAACTTCTTCATACTGTTTCCTGTTCAACGCTCATGGGCGCGGGTGATGTTGCTGATGCAGGCTTTGTAATCTTGCCTGCGCGACATGGGTATAAATTTGTGTTGTCGATAAATCGCTGTGACCCAGTAGCATTTGTACGACACGCAAATCTGCGCCATGGTTCAGTAAATGTGTGGCAAAAGCATGGCGCAATGTATGCGGTGACAGCTCTGCCTGAATGTGCGCTACTTTGGCATAAAATTTAATTCGGTGCCAGAACGTTTGCCGTGTCATTTGTTGCGCCCGACTACTGGGGAACACTACATCCAGTAATTGACCCGCTAATAAATCGCCTCGCCCTTCACGTAAATAGCGCGTTAACCAATGCGCAGCTTCTTCGCCCATTGGCACTAAACGCTCTTTGCTACCTTTACCTATTACTCTTACCAGACCGTGCTGCAGGTTAATCTGTTGCATCGACAAGCCAACTAATTCAGATACCCTTAAACCACTGGCATACAACAGTTCGAGCATAGCTTTATCACGAAACTGTATGGGGTCAGTAATGTCGGGGGCCATTAGCAGCGCCTCAACATCCTGCTCGGACAAGGTTTTGGGTAAACTGCGCCCCACCTTTGGGTTAAGTAGTTGATTTAACGGGTTTGCTACTACTTTACCGCTTTGATGCGCGTAAGCATAAAACTGGCGTAAACTACTTAACGCCCGGGATGTGCTGCGGGGGCTAAATTGCTGGTCTACGCGCAGCGCCAGGTAGCTGTTAACCAACACGCTGTCTACATTTAATAAATTGTACTGCTTTGAGGCAATAAAACCGGCAAACTTTTTTAAGTCTGTACCATAGGCACTCAGTGTATGTTCGCTTACACCTTTGTCCAACCAAAGCTGATCGAGAAACTGGCTGATAAGAGCAACATCTTCAGCCTGTGGCTGCGCTGCGTTTTCTGTCATGGCGGCCTACCTGATAAATTCAGGCTATATTACCGCACGCGGCTTTCGTGGCAAAGCCAGCTTTTAGTAAATAGGGCGATTCTGCTACACTAGCGCATCTTTGTTGCCCCACGTTGTTGCGAGACCAGCATGAAAATTGGTTTGTTTTATGGTTCAACCACCTGTTATACCGAAATGGTTGCGGAAAAAATTCAGGCATTAATTGGTGCTGATACCGTAGAGCTAAATAATATTAAGCAGGTTCCCCTAAGCCAGATGGCCCAGTACGACATTTTGATCCTGGGCTTATCAACCTGGGACTTTGGTGAAATTCAAGAAGACTGGGAAGCACATTGGGATGACATTAGCGGTGTTGACCTCAGCGGAAAAATTATCGCCATTTACGGTATGGGTGATCAACTGGGTTATGCCGAATGGTTTATTGATGCCGTTGGTATGCTGCACGACGCTATTGCGCCACAGCCTGCTGTGCGTATTGGTTATTGGCCAGCCGCAGGTTATGACTTTATTGCCTCTAAAGCCTTAACCGAGGATGGAGAATTGTTTTACGGCCTGGCCCTGGACGATGAAAACCAGTATGACTTAACCGACGCGCGGTTAAATGACTGGGTAAGCCAAATCCTGCAGGAAATTGCTGCAAAGCTATAATACCCGATGGTTAAAACTTCAGATAAAACGCCTTTAATAGCGCAATGTACTCTGCACTGTACTGCCCATTGTCTGCATGTATAGTTAACGTTGTGTTTTGTGTTGCCACCGCAGCCCTAACCAATACCAGTAATGTGCGAATTGCCACCTTACCCGCTTTAGAATACACCTCGCAACGCTGTGAGACAGACCAGCCTTGTTGCTGTGACAATGCTATAAAAAATGCGCTGTAGTCTGCAGGCAAAATAACGACGAAACAGCCCTCGGTTTCCAGTAACATAGCGGCTTTGTCTAGCAATGCTGAATAAGGCAAGCTATCAGTATGGCGCGCTAGTTTTCGCTTGGTTTCTGCTGATGGTAGTGACTGATGAAAAAACGGCGGGTTAGACACAATTAAGCGGTAACGTTTATTGCTCTGATAGGTTAGAATGTCGCCCTTTATTAGCCGCACTGCCGCTGGCCAGGGGCTATTTGCCACGTTGTCTGCCGCTTGTTGGGCTGCGACGTCGTCCAACTCTATTGCATCAATAGGATTGGCGCCCGCGGTACGCTGCGCTAACATCAGACTTATCAAGCCAGAACCGGCACCGATATCCAGTATATCGTACCCTGGTGCTGGTAATGGCGCCCAGGCACCAAGTAATAAACCGTCAGTGCCGACTTTCATCGCACACTGATCATGGGCTATATAGAATTTTTTACATTGAAAACCGGCTGACATCAGCACCTCCGACCGCCAGTTTACGGCGAAGAAGGCGCACTGTCACCGGGCAGGCAATAATGCTGAGGACAAGATGACAACATTCGCAGATTTTCAACTGGACGACGACATTACCCGTGCCATTAGTGACCGTGGTTTTGACCAGCCAACGCTGATCCAGGAAATGGCGATCCCATTAGCACTGGACGGTAAAGATATTTTAGCCAGTGCACCTACCGGCACCGGTAAAACCCTGGCGTTTGTCTTGCCTGCTATTCAATATTTGCTCGATTTTGGCCGCAAAGATCCTGGGTTTGCCCGGGTGCTGGTGATGACACCCACCCGAGAACTGGCCTATCAGGTGTATGACGAATTTAAACATTTTACCCAGTACACCAGCTTAAATGTCGGTGTGATAACCGGCGGTATTAACTATGGCAGCCACAAAGATACCTTAGAAAAAAACAACGATATCCTTGTCGCAACACCGGGCCGGTTAACTGAATATTTAGATGAAGAAAGCTTTCAGGCCGATGAAGTAGAAGTGCTTATTCTCGATGAAGCCGACCGCATGTTGGATATGGGCTTTATTGGTGAAATGAATCGCATTGTGCTTGAAGCACGGCGTCGACGCCAAACCTTCTTATTTTCAGCCACACTTGAGGGCAATAACCTTGAGCGCTTTGCCAGCAATGCGCTAAAAGAGCCGGAACGATTGGAAGCCATCCCCTCTCGCAAAGAAAAAGCTAAAATACTGCAATGGGTGCATTTAGCCGACGATGCGCAGCATAAGCTGGCGTTGCTGATCCATTTACTGAAACAACCTGATGTAACCAAAGCCATTGTGTTTATTAAAACCCGCGAGCGCCTGGCTAGCTTAACCGGTCAGCTGGAAACCGCTGGTTTACGCTGTGGCTGGCTGCAAGGTGAAATGCCACAAGACAAACGGATGCAAGCCGTGGAGCGTTTTAGTTCTGGCCGGGTAAATATTTTGCTCGCTACTGATATTGCCGCTCGTGGTTTGGACATCGACGATATTAGCCATGTAATTAACTTTGACATGCCGCGTACCGCCGACGTTTACGTACACCGCATTGGCCGTACCGGCCGGGCCGGTAAAAAAGGCACCGCTATCTCATTAGTTGAAGCACATGACATGGCCATATTGTCCAAGGTTGAGCGCTACCACGAGCAAAAACTAAAACGCCGTATTGTCGATAGTCTGCGGCCAAATAATAAAGAAGCTAAAGTACCGGTGAAAAAGAAAAAGCCCACCAAAGCTGCGGCTAAAAAAGCAGCAAAGAAAACCAAAAAGTAACCTTGTCCAACGATAACCGCCGCCGGTAAAAATCGGGCGGTTATCGCATTTTCACCCACACCGGTTGGAATTAATTAGTAAAGCTGCTATTGATATGTTGAATAAATTATTTATCAACGATGGATAGTGCTATGGATAAACGTCAATTTATAAAAAGCTGCGCTTTGGCAGCCACCTTAGTCCCGCTGGTTAGTTGCGCCAATGTGATTGCAGCTCCTGCCGGACGCACTGCGTCACGGCTATTACCAGTAGCATTAAATCCGGGCGACACTGTTGCTTTGGTAAGCCCATCAAAAGCCACTGACCATAAAATTGACGTACAAATTGCAGAAGAAGTTATGGCCGCTCTGGGATTAAACGTGAAAACGGCCCCGCACTTAACGGCCCGCCGTGGCCATTTGGCAGGTACCGATGCAGAACGCGCTGGCGATATTAATGCCATGTTTGCCGACAAAGATGTCAAAGCCATTATTTGTCTGCGCGGAGGCTCAGGCGCCGCGCGCTTACTGCCGCTATTAGATTACGAGCTGATCCGCAACAATCCCAAAATTTTGCTCGGTTATTCTGACATTACCGCGTTGCATAATGCGATTCATGCGCAAACTGGCTTGGTAACGTTTCACGGGCCTAATGGTACCG